>OGJX01000310.1_pt1 | contig 55863 bp, 42 predicted proteins | sample 1572381 | NCBI WGS metagenome assembly OGJX01 (sample SAMEA2582085, study PRJEB24529) | metagenome | biome: Human gut stool | place: China | collected 2011
GCAACTGTTTTGGGTTAGCGACTGTACGCACTCCACAGGGTTTGTCGGTTGCGCCTTAATTCCGCCGGAAGCGTATCCGCGATGCAGCATTGTACACGTTCATTTGTCATTATATACCTTTAACGGGTTAGAAAAGTGTCATAGTATCATTTTCTGGCTTGTCAAAGAATCTAAAGTTCACTAACTCAATGAGTTGACTTGATGATACTTTTCTGGATTCTTTACAGAAAAGTATCATTGAAGTATCATCGAAGTGTCATCGGGGCATTAATGGCTTTTTATAGAAAAAGCTATGGATTTTCATCGAAACATCAATCGGTTTTTCTATCGAAAACCACTCAAATTCCACTCAAATTTCAATGAAACACAATCATAGATAAACTGTTTTGCATATCCATTACGAGCGTTTCATACCATGACTGTTTTTGTTCCTGTTTGGGGTACGGATCGTGCCCACTTGGGGCAAGCAGCGTGCCCCACTTGAGTAAGCAGCGTTCCCCTATTGGGCAAGCATCGTGCCCATTTTTGTGTCTTTTTGATTTGTTTTTCAGGAAGGCTCGTTGTCTCATTATTATGGCTAATCCACAAGTTGGGCGACAGCCGTTCCGATATGCAGATTATGACACTTGTAATTTTCCCAAATGTGATGTTTTGTTACGGCAAGGTTGATTCCTTGCAAAAGATAAGCCGCATGTTGCGCCAATTTTTAAATAAAATATAGTACCTTTGCAAAAATTATGCAATAAAAGAGCCGTTTGTCGGTTTTAAAGAAAATAAGAAATAAGTAAATAAACAAAGTGAGTAATCAAAATACAGAAGAGGTGAGCGGTTTCGAAGGCAGCCATGACGCGATGGGCTGTGTTCAGCGAACCGTCAAGCGCCTGTTTGACATAGTCTTCTCTCTTGCCGGCATGATAATCCTCTCGCCGGTCTATCTGGTGATAGCCATCATGCTGAAGAGACAGAAAAACGGTCCTGCTATATTTTCGCAGGAGCGCATCGGATATAGAGGGAAGCCGTTTACCATTTACAAGTTCCGCACCATGAGCGAGCCTGAGAAGGAGCCTCAGCTTGTGGCGAAAAGCAGCATAGGGCAGTCCACAAAGACAGAGTTGTTCTTGCGTGAGCATCATCTCGACGAATTGCCCCAGCTCTGGAATGTGCTGAAGGGCGACATGTCGTTTGTAGGCCCCCGTCCGGAGCGCCGGTTTTATATCGACAAGATTATGGCCAACGACCCCAGCTATGTGCTCATCTATGAGATGAGGCCCGGACTGACATCGGAAGCCACCCTCTATAATGGCTATACCGATACTATGGAAAAGATGCTGATCCGTCTGCATATGGATACCGACTATCTGAAGCGCAGGTCGCTGGCTCTTGATGCCAGCATCATTGCCAAGACGTTCATCAGCATCGTGAGCGGAAAAAAGTTCTAACATAAAATACATCAGAAAAACCAAATAGAAACAAATTCTTCATTATGAAAAGATTCATCATAGCAATTTTAATGTCCGTGCTCATTCCGATGAGCATCATGGCGCAGTCGTCAATGACCGATGACCAGGTTATGAAATTCATCGTAAAGGAGCACAATGCCGGAACCCCTCAGTCTCAGATCGTTACGAAACTCATGCAGAATGGCGTTAACATCGAGCAGATACGTCGTGTGAAAAAGAAATATGAGCGTGCCGCCAAGGACCAGGGATTGGGACAGGTGTCGAGCACTACCGGAAGCAAGAACGACACAAGATTGAGGTCGAACGGCAAGAAGAAAGCCAACGGCGATGCCAAAGATGATGAATATCTTGACGACAAGAAGTCGCAGTATGACTCGCAGAACCGTTTGAAGGACGGTCGCGTTAAAGACAAGCGCAGCTATGTGTTTGACGATACCAACGATGAGTGGAACGACATGCGCGACGAACTCGACGAGTTCGTGCCCGATACGGCAGCCCTTCTTGAGAAGCTCATGATGGAGAAGACCAAGAGAAAGGTGTTCGGACGTAACATCTTCAACAACAAGAACTTGTCTTTTGAACCGAATATGAACATTGCCACACCGCAGAACTATCGTCTCGGTCCTGGCGATGCCGTGTTCATCGATATCTACGGAGCTTCACAGAAGACCATTGAGTGCACGGTATCACCGGACGGATTCGTTACGATAGACGGATATGGACCGGTGGAAGTCAGCGGACTTACGGTGAGTCAGGCGAACGCCAAATTGCGCTCCACTTTGGGATCGAGATACAGCAGCTCGCATATCAAGCTCACCGTCGGTGAGACCCGCTCGATAATGGTCAACGTCATGGGAGAAGTGAAAGCTCCTGGCACATACACCCTGTCAGCCTTCGCCACTGTGTTCCATGCCCTTTATATGGCAGGAGGAACAAACGACCTCGGTACACTTCGTAACATCAAGGTCTATCGCAACAACCGCCTTGTCACCGTAGTGGATATCTATGACTATATGCTCAACGGCAAACTGACGGGTAATGTGCGCCTTGCCGACAACGATGTCATTGTGGTCGGTCCGTACGACTGCCTGGTGAATCTTACCGGTAAGGTGAAGCGCCCTATGTGGTATGAGATGAAGAAGAACGAAAGCGTCGGCTCATTGCTGAAATATGCCGGTGGCTTCACTGGCGATGCCTATACTAAGTCGGTTAGAGTGGTGAGAAAGACCGGAAAGGAATATTCAGTATATAATGTGGACGAGTTCGATATGAGCTCATTCCAGGTGAGCGACGAAGACTCGGTAAGCGTAGACTCAATCCTCGACAGATATTCAAACATGGTCGAGATAAAGGGTGCCGTGTTCCGTCCGGGTATGTATCAGGTAGGCGGCGAGATAAACAGCGTGCGTAGCTTGCTGGAGCATGCCGACGGTCTCAGAGAGGAGGCGTTCACCGCACGTGCCGTGATGCACCGCATGAAGAAAGACCGCACTCTGGAAGTGGTGCCGGTTGATGTGGAAGGCATCCTTGACGGTAAGGTAGCCGATGTGCCGTTGAAGCCTAACGATGTGCTGTTCATCCCTACGAAGCAGGAGATGATGGAAGAACAGACCATAACGATACACGGAGAGGTGAACTATCCTGGCATCTATAAATACGCATCCAATGAGACGCTTGAGGACTTCGTGCTTCAGGCAGGAGGTCTGAAGAACTCCGCTTCCACTGTGAAGGTCGATGTGGCGCGCCGCGTGATGAATCCAAAGGCGCTTACCAACGACTCCATCTCAGCTTATACATACAGTTTCGCATTGAAAGACGGCTTCGTGATCGACGGTACTCCAGGCTTCCACCTCATGCCATTCGACGAGGTGTATGTGCGTAAGAGCCCGGGCTTCTCAAAACAGCAGAATGTCGTTGTTGACGGTGAGGTGATGTTCAGCGGTACATATACGCTGCAAAGAAAGAACACTCGTCTGAGTGATGTCATCAAGGCTGCCGGAGGTATCAATGACCGTGGATATGCAGCCGGTGCGACACTCGTAAGAAAGATCAACGAGAGTGAGCGCAAGCGTCTGGAGGCAGCCCGCAAGATGGCCCTTGAGCAGTATGAGCAGGTGGCTGCCGAGGAGGCAGCAAAGACCGGCAAGAGTGTTGATGTCACAAACAGTGAGCGTATCAAGAAATTCCAGATCGAGGACACCTATTCAGTAGGTATCGAGCTCGACAAGGCTATTGCCAACCCAGGCAGCGATGCCGACATCGTGCTTCGCGAAGGCGACCGCATCGTTGTTCCGCAGTACACCGGAACGGTGAAGATCAACGGTGAGGTGATGTATCCAAACACCGTAGGTTTCGTTAAGGGCAAGAAGGCAAGCTATTATATCGACCAGGCCGGTGGTTTCAACAACAAGGCAAAGAGAGGCCAGACCTACATTATATATATGAATGGTATGGTGGCAAAGGTTTCCCACAACGCCAAGCCGATGCCTGGTTGTGAGATTGTGGTTCCAGCCAAGGCTACCACCAAGATGAGCATCGCCGAGACGATGACCATCGGTACGTCGGTAGCGTCTATCGCCACGATGATCGCTACTTTGGCTAACATATTATAAAGGAAATACGATGTGATACGGCCCTGTCACGATAAGTGTCAATGGGCCGTATTGCAGATATAGACAATTATGACTTAATCCACTATTGAGTGGAAGGCTTCGATAGACTGAAAAGCGAATGGCAAACGATAGGAACATAGTTCTGAAGAAAAACATACTGATGTCGGCGGTGCTGAAGATGGTGGGACTGGCAACGTCTCTCCTCATAGTGCCTATTACCATCGGCTATCTCGACAAGGAAGTCTATGGAGTATGGATGACCATGACGTCGGTATTGTTCTGGATAGGAACCTTCGATATCGGTCTGGGCAACGGAATGCGGAACTATCTCACCGAGGCAATCTCGAAGCAAGACTATTCGTTGGCCAGAAAATACATCTGCACCACATTCTCATTGCTCACCGTCATCGCCCTGGCATTGGGAGTGATAGGACTGCTGCCCTTGTCGCAGCTTGACTATTGCAGCTTCTTCAATACCCATGCTGTGAGCGGAGAAAGTCTTCGCAACGCCACGCTCGTGGCAATAGGTTTCACGCTCGGCAATTTCGTGCTGAAGAATGTGGGCTTCATCTTCGTTGCCATGCAGAAATATGCAGTCAACGACCTTCTCACCGTGTCTGGCAACGTCATCTCGATGGTGATAATATTCATACTTACCAAAGTGACATCGGGCAATCTCATGTATGTCGTCCTTGCATACACGGCAACGACATGTGCAGTCTTTGCCCTTGCCACAATCCCCCTGTTCTTGCGATATCCCGAACTCCGCCCCGCCGCCAACGACTTTGACAAGAGTCTCGGCAGACAGATTGTGGGCAAGGGAATGGGATTCTTTGTGATTCAGGTGAGCAGCTGTCTTGTCATTTTCGGTGCTGCCAACGTGTTCATAGCCCAGAACTGCGGACCGACGAATGTCACGACATACAACATCGCATACAAGTTTTTCAACCTTCTGATAATAGCCTATACCATCATCCTCTCACCAATGTGGAACGCCTATACCGACGCCTACGTGAAGGGAGACATGGCATGGATAAACGCCACTTTCAACAGAGCGTTGAAGTTCTGGGCGCTTTCCGTCACCGGCGGAGCGTGCATGCTGGTAGTCAGCGGAGTGTTCTATCATCTGTGGGTTGGCGGCAAAGTGGAGGTGCCGCTCTCCATCTCGCTGTGCACATTCGTATATGTGTGTGCCTTCAATCTCAACAACTGTGCCACGTATCTCATCAACGGACTCAACAAGATAAGAGTGCAGATACTGACATCCGTAGTCTTCACCATCCTTTATGTGGCGATGGTCAAGTTCACTGATATGGGACTGAGCGTAGAGAGTATAGTCCTGAGCATGGCAACATGCTATCTCGCCATGGCGCTGATACACATCTATCAGTGCCGCTTGCTGATCAGGCAGAAGGCAACGGGAATATGGGACAGATGACAATAAAAAGATAACAATAAAACAACAGATATAGTAGATGAGCAATAAAATAAGTGTAATCACCGTGGTCTACAATGATGTGAAGCACATCCGTGAGACGATGGAGAGCTTCTTCTCGCAGACGTGGGAAGAAAAGGAATATATCGTCATTGACGGTGGCAGCACTGACGGCACGGCAGAGGTGATAAAGGAGTATGCTGACCGCCTGGCATATTGGTGCTCAGAGAAAGACACCGGTGTCTATGATGCCATGAACAAAGGCGTGCAGCATGCCAGCGGCGACTGGGTGAATATTCTGAACTGCGGCGACTATTATTTCTCAGACCATTCGCTTGCCGACGCCATCCGGAATTGTGATGCCGGGAATGCCGACATCATATATGGCGACAGCATGAAACTGCGCCAGGGACACGTATTTCCGTTCCCCTCCTCAAGCAATGTGGCAGGTCTTGAATACAGACCAGTCTATCGTCACGGTTCATCACTCGTGAGAACGCAGATACACAAGGAAAACCTGTTCGCTCTTGACAAGAAGAAAGATTATGGTTTCGCTCTCGACTGGTATCTCATCTATACCCTATACAAGAAGAAATACAGGTTCGTCAGGACCGATGCCATAATAGAAGTCTTCGATGAAGAAGGAATGTCAAACCACCCCGTCAAGGGAGAATATCTGAACTACAAGATATCCATCAGCGACGGTTTCAGGATGGGTAAGCTCGTAAGCTTCCTGACAAAGGTGATGAAGATATGGTTTGTTGGAAGTCCCGTATATTCAGGAATGAGGAAATTCGTTCTCGGACCTCTCACCAATTCCATCCTGCCCAGCCTCCCGTGGTGTGTGCGTAGGTTTGTCATGAGAAAGCTCGGCATGAAGATAGGCAAAGGCACCTATGTGGACAGCCGCTGCTATATAATGAACCTCAACAAACTGTCTATAGGAAAGGATTCCCATATAAACCGCATGGTGACACTCGATGCCCGTGGCGGACTGACCATCGGCGACAGCGTGTCGGTGTCGCATGGAGTGATGATTATGACAGGCAGCCATGATGTGCAGTCACGTCATTTCCCGGTGAAGTTCTATCCCATCGAGATAGGCGACTTCGTCTGGATAGGTTGTGGAGCTATGGTTCTGCAGAATGTGAAGATTGGCAAGGGGGCAGTAGTTTCGGCAGGAGCGGTAGTCACCAAGGATGTCCCGCCATATACCATCGTCGGTGGAGTGCCTGCCAAGGTGATAGGCCACAGGACCGAAGACCTGGAATACCGCTGCACGCCATAAACAGGCAGGGGGTAGGACAGTAGACAATGATTAAGACGTAAACGAAATACAAGATAAAATGTCAGATACAAAACGCGTGAAGGAAATCGACGTGCTTTCGCTTTTGAAGAAAGTGGCGTCGAGGAAAAAGGAAATGATAATCTTCGTTTCCGTATTCTTTGTTATTGGAGTTATCGTGGCTTTGGAACAGCAGAAGAGATACACCTCTTATGTGGTGTTGGCTCCAGAGGCCACAAGTATGGGTATGTCGCAGAACCTCAGCGACATTGCCGGAGCCATAGGTATGGATATAGGTGGCGGAAAATCATCCGTCGATGCCATCTATCCCGACATCTATCCCGATGTCTTCGCATCCACAGACTTTGTGGTGAAGCTCTTCGATATTCCCGTCAAGGTGAAGGGACAGAAGAAGACATACTACAACCACATCCTGCAGGATACCAAGATTCCTTTCTGGGACTATCCCAAGTTGTGGCTCGTAAAGATGTTCGGTAAGAAAGACACCATACCGAGCACCAATGTCGTTAACCCATATTGTCTGACAAAGATCCAGAGCGAGGTCTGCGAGGCAATAGTCGGAAGCATCGGTTGCCAGATCAACAAGGGTACCAATGTGATAACCCTTTCCGTTACCGACACCGACGCTCGTGTGGCTGCCTGCATGGCAGACTCTGTGAAGACCAGACTGCAGAACTACATCACGCTCTACCGTACGAAGAAGGCAAGACAAGACCTGGCTTACTCACAGCAGATCAATGCAGAGGCAAAGGCTGCCTATGAGAAGTCACGTCAGAAATACGCATCATTCGCCGATGCCAACTCAGAAGTCGTGCTCATGTCGTATCAGTCTAAACTCGAGGACCTCGAGAACGATATGCAGCTGAAGTTCAACAACTATTCGCAGACCGCCCAGCAGGTGCAGAAGGCACAGGCGAAGATACAGGAGAACACTCCGGCGTTCACCGTCATTCAGAATGCCACCGTGCCATTGAAGTCGTCGAGCATGCCGCGAACGCTTATGGTCATCATATTCGTGTTTGTAGGAGTTATAGCAGACGCCCTCTGGGTGTTGGTGTTGAGCCAGGCTTTTGGCAAGAAGAAATAAAGAAAGGTAATACATATAGATGGAGTTCGCTTATCCTTATCTGCTGTTGGTCATGATCTATGGTTCTCTTGCCGTATATGCCCATTTCAACAGCGAGTCACAAATGAAGACAATGTGTGTGAACATATTGTCAGTTGTCGTATTTGTGTTCTTCTTCGGACTCAGAGGATTCGTGGCCTACGACTGGACCTCATATTATCCCGAGTATCAGAGTCTGACCGACTTGCGCACCTTGTTCACGCTTCCGTTGAACAAATGGACGTGGGAGCCGGGCTTCATGATATTCGGAGTGATATGCAAGACCATATATCCCAACTATTTCTTCTTCCAGTTTCTGTGTATCTTGATAAACGTTACATTGCTGATGATGTTCTTCAGGCGATATGTCAGCAACATACCGCTTGCGTTTATGATCATGCTAGTGATGAGCGGTTTCGAGATAAACATCAATCTGGTGCGCAACTCCATATCCATATTGCTGTTCGTCAATGCCATCGTGTTCATTGAGAAGAAGCAGTTCCTGCCCTTTTTGCTCGTTTGCTTGTTAGGCTTCACGTTCCATAGTTCGTCATTGGCATACATACCGATGTATTTCATCATCAACAGAAAGTTCAACAAATACATAATGATGGCGGTATTCGCCGTTGCCAATGTGATTTACCTCTTCCATATCCCCATCCTGAAGTCGTTGATACTCCTGGTGGTAGACTATATCATGCCGTCTACCAAACTCTGGGTGGAGGCATATCTCAGCATGGACCTCAGCACTGGCTCCGTGTTGAGTATCGGCTATCTCGAGCGACTGCTCACCGGAATACTTCTGTTCTGCTATATCGACAAGCTCAGAGAAGTCCGCAACGGCAACAACATCTTTGTGAACAGTATGCTCTTCTATCTGTGCACATTCCTGTTTCTCAGTGAGTTCCGTACGATAAGTCTCCGCTGCTCCTATCTTTTCATCTATGCATACTGGATTGTATGGATAGACCTGATAAAGTGTTTCACCTATCGCAACAACAAGATACTGTATCTGTCGTTCGTGGCGTTGTACAGTCTGCTGAAAGTATATTTCCTTAATACCACCGCCATGTCGGAGTATTACAACATCACCATAGAGAACAAGCCATACAACGAGAGGCTCATCCATTTCAGACAACATTTCAACGACGTTAAATAAAAAGACATACCATGAAAGGAAAAGTATTGTTCATAGATTACGTATACATGAAGGGACACGTCAACTTCAATCGTATCCATATCGACGCCATCCGCTCGGCAGGCTACGATGTGAAGATAGTGTTGCATTCAGACATAGCTTCCCAACTCGATTATCCTGACAGCGATTACGTTGCCAAGCTGCCCCGCTTCCTTAATATGCGCGGCAAGAGAGCCGTTCTCAACCGCATTATATTCACTGTCACCCTGCTGTATCTGAAATTCAAGATACGCTTCTCAGATTACACTCATGTAGTGGTGTCGAGTTGCGATGAGGTTACTTTGGGCCTGTTGCCCCTTTGCCGTAATATGTATATAATATGTCATAACACCGGCACCGTGGCATCCAGGGTGAAACTATTCTTTCTCAAGCGTCTGGCGCGCCACAACACCTTCGTTGTGTTCGACGACTATATGAAGAAACCGTTGCTTGAGAATGGCATAACAAATGTTGCCGTGGTGTCACACGGCTGCGTCAGTCCGTTTGATGAGAGCCATGCCGATACCAGCCTTCCCGAATACTTTTCCGCTTTCAGGAAAGTGGTGTTCCATCCCTCTTCAAAGGCAGACGACACCTTTGTGAATTCGCTCGTAAGCAGTAGCGAACTTGCAGATTTCCTTGCCCGGAACGATGTGCTGCTGCTCATTCATGGCGACAAGAAAGAAGGCGAGAAATATCCCGACAACGTGCGCTTCATTTCAGGCTTCCTGCCAACGGCGCTCTATCGGGAGATATTCCTCCGTTCAGACATCGTGCTCCTTGCCTATCCCTCATCCTTCCAGAATCAGGTCAGTGGAGTGAGCTTCGAGTGTGTGGCAAACAAGAAGAACATGCTCGTGCTTGAGCATCCCGCCCTGCATTACTGCCGTGACTTCTATAACTACGATCCGATATTCTCCTCTACCGGCGAACTGATAGAGAAGATGCGGGCGCTGACAGGCGACAACGGTCTGCATTGTGTGGCAACCCCGGAATCGCTGACTCCAGACTATCTTAAAATCTTTGGATAATGGAAATATCTGTTATAATACCTACATACAAGCCCGGAGAATACATCTCCGACTGCCTCCGTTCTTTGGAGGAGCAGGATTTCCCCGTTTCCGATTATGAGGTGATAATCGTACTCAATGGCTGCGACATGCCATACCGGTCGATGCTCGAAGACATCATCACCGACAATGGTTATGTCAATGTGAGAGTCATTCAGACCGACGAGCCGGGTGTGTCGAACGCCAGAAATATCGGTATAGACAATGCAAAAGGCAAATATCTGCTCTTCATCGACGACGACGACTGGGTGGCAGGCAACGGCTATCTGTCGAGCATGCATGCCTTGACGGATTTGCATACGGTGGTTGCCTGCAATTTTTATCTCATTGATGACAAGACCCGTGAGCACCTGCCGTATTTCCTCACATCAGCCTACAAGCGATGCATGGAATGCCCCAAGCTGACATTGTTCAATTCGCGGAGCTTCCTGTCCACGGTAACAGGGAAACTCATACCCAGAGATGTGATAGGAGACAGGCGGTTTGACACGAAACACAAGCTCGGTGAAGACGCCCTGTTCATGTTCATCGTGTCCGACAGGATTTCCAGAATGGAGATTGTCCACAATGCCGACACCGTATATAACGTGAGGGCAAGAGAGAATTCCGCCACCCGTGCGCACCATAGGTATTCGGAAAGAATTGCCGTGGCGATGAGGCTTACGTGTAGCTATATGGGGGCATATCTGAAAAAGCCAATGAAATACAACTTCCTTCTGTTTGCATCGAGGGTCTATGCCACGATAAGCAAACTGCGTAAAAAAGTATATGAATAGAAAATAACTGATATCGTATGAAATACTGCATATTGACACCACGCTTCCCATTTCCCGAAAATGGCGGAGACGTGTTGAGAATTAACAATATAGCCAAATATCTGAAGTCTGCCGGTCATGAGCTTGTCCTTGTGTCATTCTGTGAGGGCAATCCTGACATGGCAGCCGCAAAGACCCTGTATGACAAGATATACGTAGTAAAGCGCAAGAAGACCAACTCCATGCTCTACTCGCTTGGGTATATGCTGAGCGGTCGCCCCATACAGTGTGGCTACTACTACTCTCGGGAATACTCAAAGCTGCTGGGGATGGTAATCAGCAAAGAGAAACCAGACCGTTTCGTCAGCCATCTGCTCAGGATGGTGCCATACCTCACCCGGCATGGCGTGGAGTCGCAATCCATCGTGGAGATGACAGATGCCTTGTCGAAGACCTATACTCTGTCTTCCGGTTTCAAGGGCATGTCGCTGAAGAAGGTGATTTACGCCATCGAGCGCAAGCTTATCCGAAGATATGAGCACTTTGTGATGAAGAATTTCCCGAAGGTGGTACTCGTTTCACAGGCAGACATCGACTATCTCTCTGCCGGGGACGACAAGCATTCGCTGGCATTATACACCAATGGCGTGGAGTGTATGGACGAGATACCCGATTCCTACGACCATGACAAGATCTGCTTTGTAGGCAATATGCGAACCCTGCAGAACCAGGATGCGGTGTTGCATTTCGTAAACGACATCTTCCCGTTGATTCTGAAGAATAAACCCGGAGCCAGATTCTATATCGTAGGGGCAGAGCCGCCGAGAAACATCATGGCGCTGTCTGAAAAATCCGAGAATATCGTGGTGACAGGATTTGTAGACGTCCTTTCAGATGCCGTTAAGGATTCCTGCGTGGCTGTGGCGCCGGTGCAGATTGCCGCCGGCATTCAGAACAAGGTGCTTGTGGCTATGGGTATGGGAGTTCCGGTGGTGATGTCGTCGCTCATTTCAAAGGCAATTCCCGAACTTGAAAGTGGCACCAACTGCATCATCGAAGATGCCGACCAGGCCTTTGCCGACGCTTGCCTGAGGATGATGGACAACGAAGCCGACCGCAACCGCATTTCCCGTTCAGGTTATGATACCGTAAGGAAATACTATTCATGGCAGGAGAAACTCTCCGGCTACGATCATTTGAATGCTGACTCATGACCCATAATCCCAAATCGGTCATTAGGGCTTGCTTGGATTTTGGCATTTTAGAAGGATGGATTTTGTTTGGCTTTTAATGAGTAATAGCGAGCTATTGCGAATTAAAAACAAGCAAAATACGCCTTATAAAATTCAAAAGACTGCAAGCAGTTATGAAATTACCCAATAAAACGTCCTAATGACCGTTTTGGGATAAATGGTCATCAAACTGTTACTCTTGCCTAAGCATGGCATAGAAAAATGCTCCATGATTCCGTTATTTGGAATTATGGAGCATTTTTGCAAATTATGGAGTCTTATATTGTTTTAGAATCCCTTGAATGTCAGTTTCAGCGTTTCCGACTGCAACACCATTTTACTTCCAGTCAATTTTAATACCTGGAAATTCTCCTCCAGCTTGTTTATGCCGTATGGTGCCAGCAGGGTAGGGTCGGAGAGAGGCACGTCGCCGTTTTCGCGGTCGTAGACGTATGGTGTGTGCAGCGTGAGCTGCGTGTTTGTCTGGTTGAAGCGCATCAGAATCTTCGCGAGCTTCTCGTTTTTGTCATCCGCCTGCATCAGTTTGTTTTGGAATGCCCAGAATAACTTTTCATTCTTCAGGTCGAGCACTCCGCCAGTGGCAATCGTGTCCACACGGGTCAAATGCCACATACCGTTGAAATCTCCGGCAGCCGATGAAGTCTCTATGTCGCATGAGGCGAGAGTCATCGTGGTAAGTATCGTTGTGGCGGCTATGAGGATGCCGCATATTGTCTTTCTCATTTCTTTTCTTTTTTCGTTTTTTGTTCCCCTTGTAGATTATCGGTGAAGTTATAGTGACAGTGTCTACAGGCTGAAACTGCCCCTCTTGGCGATGGTCAGCTGGAAACCGTAGTTGTTGCCCAGTATTCCACCGAAGTCCATGGCATAACCGCCTTTCACGCTCCAGTTGCGAAGCAGAGACCTTGTGAATTTGTATTCACCCTCAACGAGGAAACTGATATTGTGGCGTAAGTCGTTGTAAGGACTGCCATAGGTTCCCAATCCCTCCTGATAAGTGGCAAGCACACGGTATCGTGTGTTGTCGCTGGGACGGCCGTCGAATCCCAGATGGAAAGCCATGAAACGGTTGTCCTGCACAAAGATGCTTCCATTCTGGTTGTAGATTGGCGAGCGGAAGAGAGGGTTTCCCATCACCTGTCCCCAGTGCTGCCATCCAGGATAGATGTTGTGGTTGTAGTAATTGTCGGTGCCGCCGATATGGTCGGGAATAGTCGTCGTATGGTCGTGGTATATAGGTCCGCTTTGATATTTTGTGTAGATATATTCCACCACGATGTTTCTCAGCCATGTACCGTATTTCATGTTGAGGTCGAAACCTATCATCCAGTCTTTGAAGTCGTAGAGCACGTAGCGTCTCTTCTTCTTCACCTGCCATTCCTCACCGCTTCCGTAACCATCGTAGTCGAGTTGGAACATCGCCGAGTGGTCTTCAAAGAATTTGTCTACGTAGAGTCCCGCTTTCCAAAGGTCTTTCTCCAAGTTCAGTCGCATCATCCAGCTGCCCAGCTGGTTGCCTTCTGCATTTTTGTAGTTTTCGCCATCGGTGATGTCTTTGCCTCCCGGCACGAAAGCGTTCCAATAACCTTTCAGACTCGTGTTACCGTTTATCACCGACACCGTTCCGTCACCGTTAGGCAGATACGATTTTCCGCCGAACTGCGATGCCATCTCCAGTCCCAGTTCCAGCGAGAGAGGGTGCATATACGGGTCGCTTCCTATTCTGATGAATCCTGCCTTGGAGTGATATAACACGTTGTCGGCATATCTGCTCCGCTTGCTGGTGAATTCGTGCTGCCATGAGTCGTCGGTCATTATTCCGTAAGCCACATGACCTTTCAGCTGCACCCATCCGCCAGTGAACGGCACCTTCCAGTAGTCTTCGAGCGCCAACCTCACCTGTGGTACGGGTCGGGCGTTTATGCCCAAAGTCTGCGAACCGCTGCTGAGCCTGTTGTCCTTCAGGTTCATCGGCCTTTCCTTTGCTCCTATGGAGAGAGTGCCATGCAGCCATCGTCCCTCCACGTATGCCTGTTGCAATACCACGTTGCTCGTATAGTTGAATGGCACGGCGGCGTCAATGCCGAATCCGTATCCCCATTTCTTTTCCATGTCGTTGCCGATGTTTCTCTGCAGCGATCCTCTGATGTAGCCGTTGTTCTCGTCGAGCGACGACAATCCGTATTTGTTGGCGTTCAGCCATAGTGGGGTCTTGCCGTGTGAGAAGCTTCCCTGGGCCTCAGCCGAATATTCAAATTCCCCTTTCTTCTGTAGCGTGGTGGTTTCGTCGTCGTAATTGTCGTTGTCTTGAGCCGTAGCGTTTAGTGTCGCTGCGGAAATCAAGGCAAGTAGAAATACCTTCTTCTGATTCATAAATGTTTTGATGTTTGTGTCTATTGTTGCATCAGTCTTTCGATGAATTTGCACACCATGTCGATACCCTTCACGTTCTCTCCACCCTGAGGGATGATTACGTCGGCATACCTCTTTGTGGGTTCAATGAACTGCTCGTGCATAGGTTTCAGCACTTCGAGATAACGGTCTACCACCATCTTCACGTCGCGTCCACGCTCCACGATGTCCCTTTGTATGTTGCGTATCAGTCGCTCGTCGGAGTCGGCGTAAACGAATATCTTCAGGTCCATCATGTCTCTCAGCTTCTTGTTCAGCAGCGTCATGATGCCCTCGATGATTATCACAGGCTTTGGTTCCACATGGATGGTCTCCGGCAGACGGTTGCATTTGATATACGAGTATGTGGGCTGTTCGATGGCGTTTCCCTTGCGCAGTTCGTTCACCTGCTTGATGAGCAGTTTCCAGTCAAAGGCGTCGGGATGGTCGAAGTTTATGGCATGTCGTTCCTCCTCCGTCATCTCCGTCGTATCGTTGTAATATGAGTCAAGCGGTACCACCGCAACATAGTGTGGAGGCAGAGCTTCCACGATTTTCTTTACCACGGTGGTCTTGCCAGAGCCCGTACCACCAGCTATGCCGATTATTGTCATATATTCTGTTTTGATGTTTGCTATTTTCTTATCAGGACCTTGCGGTATTGTTCCGCTTTCTTCTCCAGTTTCATGGGGTAGGCTCTCGAACTGCTTGGCATGCGGAAGAGAGTCATCCTCTTGCCGTTGTTCAGAAACTCTACCGATGTGCCAACTTTAGGGACGGGGCAGCCGAAATGCGTGGCGAATACCGTAGTGGCCTTCTCTCCTGTCGTCACCACCGTGGTGCAGTGGGGGAGCCTTTCCAGAAGCGAGTCGAGATCAGTTGGTGTCACAATCTCCAGATCCTTGTCAGAAGCCGTGTTCTTCGTGCGTCTCACGGCACACGCCGTGTCGTATAGCGCCACGCCCTCTTTGGTGAGGAATTCCACTATCTGCTCTTTTCTGAACCTCTTCCTCTCCGTGTCCACGAAATGGTCTTTGTCGTCGAAAAACAGTAGCCCAAAGATTCTCCACATGTCGTTTATGAAGTTAGGATAGAAGAAATCCATGCTCCATCGCTGTTTTGATGGCGGAAAACTTCCAAGCATCAGCAGCCAGGCATTCTTGGGCAGGAAAGGCTCGAGTGGATGGCATTCTACAGGAATGTTGGCGGATGATGCCCCGGTGTCGGCACCCGCCAATCCGCCAGTCCCTCCGTTCTTCCCCATGGTAGTGGGCAGACTTGTTTTGCTTTCAGTTTCTTCGTTTGATTTCATAAAGACTTACTGTGATATAGTCTTGAACTTCGGTAATGTCCTATTTTGCCTTGGTTCCCTCAGATAAGTTCCACTCCACATTCTACTTCTGCTCCTTCACCAGATACACCACTACCGGCAGGTGGTCGCTGTATCCGTCGAGCCATACTCCGCCGGCATGAGTACGCTTTGGAGCACCCTTGTATTTACCTTCGGTCTGGAACAGATAGTCGCGGCGGAAAATCTGGTTCTTGAAGAATTTCAGTGTAGAGAAATCCTTTGCTCCCTTTTTGTTCAGCAGGTTAGGAGTCATTACAATCTGGTCGAAGAGGTTCCACGAACCGCCATAGGTCAATGTTCCCAATCCCTCTTTCACCAGTATGTTGTACCATGGGTTATACATCTCGCCTTTGCCCACCTCGTCGATGTCTGGTTTGCATCCCAGAGCCTCCGTCATGCTGGCGTTTGTGGGGTCGTCGTTCATGTCGCCCATCACGAATACCTTCACCTTTGGGTCTTCTCTGAGCAGCGAGTCCTTCAGCGCTCTCACCTGGCGGCCGCCCGATTCACGATAGAAAGGTTTAGCCGCCCGGCTCGGCCAGTGACACACCACGAATGCCACATGCTCGCCGGCCATCTCTCCGCTCACGGTCAGGAATCCGCGGGTCAGAAAAGCACTGTCCTTCTCCAGTTCCTGCACGTATGGCACGAGCTTAGTGTTCCAAACCTTGAAGAGCTGCGGATTGTAGAGCAGCGCACAGTCGATGCCACGGCGGTCCGGACCCTCTATATGTACGTATTTATAGCCACGTGCCTTCAGCGGTTCCTGTGCCGTGAGATCGTCGAGCGCCTTGCTGTTCTCCACCTCGCTCAGTCCAATCACGGCGCATCCCACGTTCTTAGGCAGCACGTCGGTGCCCATGTCGGCAAGAGCCCTTGCCATGTTCTTCAGCTTGTGAGAATATTTCAGCCCGTTCCAGCGGTAAGACCCCGTAGGAAGGAAGTCGTAGTCTCTTTTGCCCTCGTCGTGGCAAGTATCGAAGAGATTCTCCTGGTTGTAGAATCCCACTCCGTAGCACAAATACTTTTTCTCATTTTGCGACATTGCGCCGATAGACACCATGCACAGCGCTAATATCAGCAAGAAACTGATTCTTTTCATCTTCATATTGTTTTAAATATTTTGTTTTTCTATACTGCCTGTCTGACAATTATCCACGTCTTTGTAATCAAAGACAAAGGTATGAATTATTTTCCATTATTTTGGCATTGCGATATTAAATGTTTGTAACATCCCGTATTTTTATCTTGTAATGTTTGTCGCTTAGTCAAAAAAGCGTTAACTTTGTGGCATACAAACATAACACTTATTTATGAAGCAGAAGAATCTGAAATTAGCCGTGATGGCATTGTGCTCCGCTTCTATGGCCCAGGCCCAGACAGTAGGTACTGACTCCATAGGACAGCGTGGCGCCGCTCTCAGCGAGTCGGCTTTCACGTTTACGGAGGCACAGCTCGGAGAAGACGATGATATGTCGCAGAACGTTACCATCGTCAATTCCAACTCCAACATGTATGCGAGTGAGGTTGGATTCCTCTTCTCGCCGGTGCGTTTCCGTTATCGTGCGTTCGACCAGAAGTATAACGATGTTTATATCAACGGACTGCCGATGAACGACATGGAGACGGGGCAGTTCCGCTATTCCCTCGTTGGCGGACTCAACCAGCAGACAAAGAACCAGGAGTTCGCCCTTCCGTTTGAAACCAACAATTTTGCCATGACGGGGATGGCAGGTTCAAACAACTATAACTTCCGTCCGGCAAGCATGCCGGCAGGCCACAGGATAACGCTCTCCGGAGCCAACCGCAGTTATACGTTGCGAGGCATGTACACCTTCAATACCGGACTCAGCAACCGTGGTTGGGCATTCTCAGGAAACCTCACATACCGCTGGGCGAACGAAGGATACGTGGAGGGGACGTTCTATAACTCCCTCTCTTACTTCCTCGGAGTGCAGAAGGTGTTCGGCGACGGAAGCCACTCCCTCTCGCTCACCACATGGGGCAACCCTACGGAGCGCGCCTCTCAGGGAGCCGGTACTGACGAGATGTACTGGATGGCAAACGACAGATACTACAACCCATACTGGGGATACCAGAACGGCAAAAAGCGCAACTCACGAGTAGTCAACGACTTTGCGCCGACAGCTCTGCTCACATGGGACTGGAAAATCTCCGACAACGACAAGCTGACGACTTCGCTCATGGGCAAGTACAGCATGTATAAGAGCACGAAGCTGAACTACAACAACGCCGACAACCCTCATCCAAACTACTGGAAGAATATGCCGAGCAGCTATTTCGATATCTGGGACGACACCAATACCTCATACCGGAACAGCGATGCGCTCGCCAACTGGCAGTCGGCATACGATTTCTGGAGCGGACCTAAGGCAAACCGCCAGATAAACTGGGACCAGCTGTATTATGCCAACAAACAGGCATCGGCACAGGGACAGGATGCCATGTATTATCTGCAGGCAAAGCACAATGATGCGCTGACAATCGCATTGGCTTCAACTTTCAACAAGCAGATAGACAAAGACAAGGCATGGAACATCGGCATTGTGGGAGCTACCAACAAGGGCATGCACTACCAGACGATGGAGGATATGCTCGGAGCAACGACATTCCACAACGTGAACACCTACGCCATCGGCACCTATTCGCCAGATGCCGACGAGGTGCAGTATGACCTCAACAACCGCAACGGCCTCGTGGGAAAAGACGACAAGTTCGGTTACAACTACAACCTGCTCGTGAACAACGGCAAACTGTGGACGAGCTACTCGGAGAACTTCGGCAACCTGCACTATGTAATCGCCGGTAAACTGGGATATACATCCATGCAGCGCGACGGAAAGATGCGCAACGGTCTCGCCAAGGACAACTCTTACGGCAAGAGCCACACGGCACAGTTCATTGACGGCGGAATGAAATTCGGAGCCAACGTTAATCTGGGCCGTGGCAACACCTTTACCCTCGGACTCGGATATGAGCACCGTGCTCCGCAGGCAAAGGCTGCCTTCATATCACCGGAGATAAACAACGACTTCGTGCGCAACCTCAAGAACGAGCGCGTATTCAGTTCAGAAATCGGATACCAGTTCCAGACCTCTTGGCTGCACGCCAACATCAACGCATACTACAGCTACCTTACCAACGTGAGCGACTGGCAGAACTTCTATATGGACGACGTGAACTCATTCACATACGTGTCGCTCACAAACATGAAGAAGGCATACTATGGCGTTGAGGCAGGATTGAAATTCCGTGTTACAAGCGCCTTCGACGTGAAACTTGTCGGACAGATAAGCGACGCCAAGATTCTCAACGACGCCAATCTCGAGTATATGCGCTCGCAGAATGCCGTGGTATATGGTGATGTGGCAGACGGACTCGTTGAAGACCATATATATAATAAAGGTATGCGCGACAACGGCACACCGCTCACGGCAGCAAGCCTCGGACTCAGCTATCACAGCGGCGGATGGTTCATCGACCTCAATGCCAACTACTACGACCGCATCTATCTCTCATACTCTCCTAACTACAGATATGAGTCAGCATGCAAGGTGCGTGGCGACATCCTCAACAACCAGCCGGTGCGCAGCAAACTCTCACAGGCTAAGGGACACGGCGGATTCATGATAGACGGCTCTATCGGAAGAAGCATATACCTGAAGCGCGGATCGCTCTCAATCAACCTCACCGTGACGAACATTCTGAACAATACCAACATCGTGACCGGAGGATACGAACAGAGCAGAAGCGACTACAGCACACCGAAGGCCGACGGAACGGCAACGACACGTGCATATAAGTTCTCTAAGAATCCAATGAAGTTCTATGCCTATGGCACCAACGGACTCCTCAATATCGCGTATAAATTCTAAAAAACTCTCATGACAATGAAAAAGACGAAATATATAAAATTCCTCGTTGCGGCAATGCTCCTCGGCGGAATTGCCACTTCTTGCATGGATGATGACTGGAACGACCCGACCGGCGAGGTGGCTCCATATGGCAACAACGACATCGTGGAGGACGATGCCAAGATGATATCCATAAAAGAACTGAAGGCAAAGACAGTAGACCTCATCCCCTCATCACAGGCAAACGACACCGTGCGCATCACGGAAGACTGGCAGTTGAAGGTGCGTGTGACCGGAAACGACATTCAGGGAAACATCTACAACCAGATTGCCGTGCAGGACGAGAGCGGAGAGGGACTCCTCATCTGCATACAGAAGGGCGGACTCTTCGGATTCCTGCCTGTAGGACAGGAAATTCTCGTAAACCTCAAGGGACTCTATATCGGCATCTATGGCAACAACGTGCAGATTGGTGTGCCATATACGAATACCAGCGGCAGGACATTCCCAAGCCGTATGAACATCAACGTGTGGAACGAGCACTTCAAGATTCTCGGTGCGGCAGACGCTTCAAAGGTGGTGCCGGAGAAATTCGATGTGTCAAAGCTGAAAGACGTGGCATACGTGAAATCTCATCGTGGAAAGCTGATGACACTGGAAAACGTGGAGATGGATGGCGCTGACGGCAAACTGGCATGGGCGCCGGAGGCTGACAAGGACGCCGGAAACGGAGTGAGCCGCACGGTGAAAATCAACGGCAAGGCACAGAGTCTGATGGTAGTGCGCAGCAGCACATACGCCGACTTCGCTGCCAAGGCGATGCCTACGGGAAAGGTGAACCTCACCGGTATCTTCACCGTATACGCCACAAATCCTTCAAAAAAAGGCTATACCTGGCAGATTCTCCTTCGTTCAGACAGCGACATCGAGGAGGTGAAATAAGCAAGGCTGAGAATTCAATAAAAAGTAACAAAACTATAAAAAAGAAATACAATGAAAAAGATATTATATTCAGTAATGGCGATGGCTGCCCTGACATTCTCATTCGCATCGCTGACAAGCTGTGAAGACGTTCCTGCACCGTATGAAATGCCGGACGTAACACCTGATGAACCTTCAAGTCCGGAAATGGAACCGGCAGGTACCGGTACACAGGCTGATCCGTACAACGTGGCTGCTGCCATCAAGTATATTGACAATGGTGGTGCCGAGGACAAGGACGTCTATGTAAAGGGTAAGGTAGTGTCAGTACAGTCTGGCAGTTTCGACCCGAGCTACGGCAGTCTCAAATACTACATCTCCGACGATGGTACAGCAACAAACCAGTTCCTCGTTTTCAACGGATATGCAGGGCCAAACCGAACCAAGTTCTCTGGCGAGGACGCTCTCAAGCCAGGCGATGAGGTAGTGATATGCGGTAAGCTCGTGAACTACAACGGAACAAAGGAATTCACTACCGGAAACTACGTGGTTTCAATCAATGGCAACGGTGGCGGCGGTTCAGACCAGCCTGCAGCAGGTCAGCCAACCGGCGACGGTACAAAGGCAAACCCATTCAACAGCGTGGCTGCAAACCAGTATGCATCGTCTCTCGCTGCCGACGTGGAGTCAGACAAGGACGTATATATCAAGGGAAAGGTGGTTTCAGTCAAGGAGCAGTATGGCACCCAGTTTGGCAATGCCACATTCTACATCTCAGACGATGGCAAGGCAGACAATCAGTTCTATGTGTTCCGTGCTCTTTATCTGAACAATGAGAAATACACCTCAGGCGCAACTCTCAATGTTGGTGACGAAGTGGTAGTATGCGGCAAGGTTGTCAACTATATGGGCAACACCCCAGAGACCGTTAAGGACAAGGCTTATCTCGTTTCGCTCAAGAGCAACGGCGGCAGCGGTTCTGAAGGCGGCACTACCGGTGATGCGAGCGCTTCGAATGGCGACTTTGAGAACTGGACAAACGGTTTGCCAAATAACTGGAAGACTGCTTCTTCTGCAGGAAATGCAACACTCAGCCAGAGTACAGATGCTCACAGCGGAAAGTATTCTGTAAAGGTTGGTGGATCAAGTTCCGCCAACAAGCGCCTTGGTTACAAGGAGATAACTCTGAAGCCAGGTGAATATACTGTTACGTTCTATGCAAAAGCTGCAACATCTACAGGTGCCTCTGTTCGTCCGGGATATGTTCCGGTGAAAGATGGAGCAAACCCAACCGGAAGCGATTATAAATATGGTGACTATGTAAACGACATAACAGCCACGAAATGGGTGAAAGTCACATATACATTCACAATCGAAACAGAAGGTACCTACAGTGTTCTTGTAATGAATGCCAAAAAGCCAGGCGGAGATGTATTGATTGACGATTACACTTTGACAATGGGCTCTACCGTTATCATTAAATAAAACATTGACCTTATATATTCAGAATCCCATCATCCCTCCAGATGATGGGATTTTTCTAAGTTCTCCTAAATCTAACAATACATAAAATGGAAAACGACAAGGAGTTTATTCCGCAGAAAGGAGGCTATCGTGATTTGATAGCATTTCAGAAGGCAACTTGCATATATGACATCACATATTATTTCGCACACAAATTCTTGGACAGGACTGACCGTACCGTAGACCAGATGATACAGGCTGCGCGCAGCGGCAGACAGAATATTGCCGAGGGCAGTGCGGCGGCAACCACCTCACGAGAAACGGAGCTGAAACTGACCAATGTGGCGAAAGCAAGTCTGCAAGAACTATTGCTGGATTATGAGGACTATCTCAGGCAAAACGGACTGGTACAGTGGGGAATATCAGATGTAAGAACTGTAAAGACGAGGGATATTTGTAAAAGACATAACGATACGGAATTTTATATGAAACAGATTCCGAGCCGTTCGGCTGAAACCATCGCAAATATTGCAATAATACTGATTCATCAAGCAGACACTCTCCTCAGACTGTTGATAGAGAGGCAAAAGGCGGATTTCCTGAAAAACGGTGGAATCAGGGAGGAAATGATGAGGGGCAGAATTGCTTATCGGCAACAGAATGGATGGAAGAAGTGAGAAAGTGAGGGAAATTATAGGAGAAATAGGACAAATAGGGCTTATAGGACAGATAGGACTTATAGGATTAATAGCAAGGCTGTATTTGTCCTATTTGTCCTATAAGTCCTATCTGTCCTATAAGTCCTAAAACGTCCTATTTGTCTTAAAAAAGGCGTAGCCCCCTCATTTAGCCTGCTGGTTCAACATTTTTCCAAAATTTCTTGTCCATTCCACAAAAAAGCCTTACCTTTGCAGCCAAATGCTGAAAAGCATCGAAAATAATAAACAAATAAACAAACAATTTTAGATTAAAATGAAAAAAGGTATCCATCCAGAAAACTATCGCCCCGTCGTATTCAAGGATATGTCCAACGGCGATATGTTCCTTACACGTTCTACATGCAAGACTAACGATACAGTAGAATTTGAAGGAGAGACTTACCCAGTGGTAAAGGTCGAAATATCAAGCACATCTCACCCGTTCTATACTGGTAAGAGCAAGCTCGTTGACTCCGCAGGTCGTGTGGACAAGTTCATGAGCCGCTATGGAAAAGCCCGCAAATAATATATACTAAGATATATAATTATTCAGGAAGATATTAAAGTGTGTTCAAGCGTAGTTGCATATGCGCATGAACGCACTTTTTGTTTGTATCCCAATCTGTCTTGCCCCCGAAACGGGCGTTACGCTGTTTTATGAGATGGGTTAAACCCATTTTGGGGAATAATCCTCTTGCTGCCGACAGTCAGCCAGAGGAAAAGCAAACTAAGACAATTCAAATCATTATGAAATTCATTATGAAGAACAGATTTCTTATTCGTGCTATGTATGCTGCGGCAGTTGCCCTTTTCTTCACGGCATGCGGCAGCGACAATGATGGTGGCGGTTCTTCACCGGCAAAAGAACCCAACGTAAACAGAAACACTGATTATTCCGATGCCGCCGCGACAAGAACCGAAGTGCCGCATCTGCAGGGAGGCAACAGCCAGTTCATAGCCTATAGGGTGAGCGACAAGGCGTTCGACAAAGACGGAGTGAACTACTGTGTGGAGTGGGACCGCACTCTGAAGTCAAACCGCTGGACATGCTATGTGATGACCAAGCAGAACATAAAGAAGAATGTGCAGCGATGGTATGCCGCCGAAGGCGAGATGCAGTATCCGTTCGACGTTGTAAACCTGACAACTGACGATTATTACACTAAGAGCAACGGACAGGATTTGATATACGGGTCTGGATTCGACCATGGACATCTCTGTCCGTCGAACGACCGTCTGTACAGCCTTGCCATAAACAAGCAGACGTTCTATCTCACCAATATGCAGCCGCAGTACAAGGTGTTCAACGGAAGCGACAAGAACTATAAGTACAAGGGTCTGTGGATAAACATGGAGCAGTTCCTGTATAACTTCGTGTCAGGAACAAAGTTCTCCTCCGGCGACTCCCTCTTCGTGTGCAAGGGCGGTACGATAGACAGCGAGAACCATATCCTGCAGCGTATCGGCGGCAAGATGATAGTTCCGAAGTATTTCTATGCTGCCGTGGTGTGGAAGCGTGCCAAACTCAACGTGTATTCCGGCCTCGCTTTCTGGTTTGAGCACACCAACGTATATCATGGCGACGATGCGTTGAAGGGATATGTCGTTTCCATCTCCGAACTGCAGAACAAACTTGGCAACAAGATAGACTTCTTCTGCAATCTGCCGGACAAGACTGAGGCGCAGGTAGAGAAAGTGGCTGCGACAATGGACTTCGGTTTATAAAAAATCGCAAATATTCCGCATTTATTTGGTGCCTTTTCATCAGAAATGCCTATTTTTGCAAATAGATTGGCGAGAATGCTTCTTCTGAAGCCTCTGCAATGGAGATATTATAAGTCTGTAATCGTGGATTATCAATCTGTGGTAAGAGGATTGTCAGCCTGTAGGGACATGGATTCCTCAACCTGTAATGCGCAGGGTATATCCTTGGCGCAGATGGCTCCGTGGCAGAAGGCGTCATTCTGACAAAAGAACAGGTTATAAATCGGAAATATATTTTAAAACAAAAAACAAGAATAGAAATGAATACAGTATTTGACTTTTCGGTTAAGGACAGAAAAGGAAAGATGGTAGCTCTCAAGGAGTATGCCAACGAGGTATTACTGATTGTCAACACAGCCACTAAATGCGGATTCACTCCACAGTATGAAGAGCTGGAGAAGCTCTACGAGAAATATCACAGTCAGGGTTTTGAAATCCTCGACTTCCCCTGCAACCAGTTCGGACAGCAGGCACCAGGAACCGATGAGTCTATCCATGAGTTCTGCAAATTGAATTTCGGCACAGAGTTCCCTCGCTTCAAGAAGGTGAAGGTGAACGGTCCTGATGCCGATCCTCTATATAAATTCCTCACTTCGCAGAAGGGCTTCGCCGGATGGGACGAAAGTCATCCGTTGACAAAGGTTCTCGACGAGATGCTCTCACAGGCCGATCCCGACTACAAGTCAAAGGCAGACATCAAGTGGAACTTCACCAAATTTCTCGTAAACAAATACGGAATGGTGGTAGAGCGCTTCGAACCTACAGAGAATATGGAGAACGTCGAGAAGAAGATAGAAGAACTGTTGTAAAACAGAATAACGACTTTAAATACTAAATTATAATATGGAACACGTAAAATGCTTGATTATCGGTAGTGGTCCTGCAGGATACACTGCTGCTATTTATGCTTCAAGAGCAAACTTGAAGCCAGTTGAATATTGCGGTCTGCTCACCGGTGGCCAGCTCACACAGACCACTATGGTGGAGAACTTCCCCGGTTATCCTCAAGGAGTGCTTGGCGGACAGATGATGAACGACATCCGCGAGCAGGCAGAACGCTTCGGCGCTGACATCCGCGACGGCATCATCACTAAGGTGGACTTCAGCAAGGCTCCCTACAAGGTGACAACCGAAGAGGGCGTTGAGATTGAGGCGGACACCGTGATCATCGCCACAGGAGCGTCTGCAAAGTATCTCGGACTTGACGACGAGAAGAAATACAACGGTATGGGAGTGTCAGCATGTGCCACATGCGACGGATTCTTCTATCGCAAGAAGACCGTTGCCGTTGTGGGCGGTGGCGACACAGCCTGTGAGGATGCCCTCTATCTCGCCGGTCTGGCAAAGAAGGTATATCTCATCGTGCGCAAGCCATTCCTCAGAGCCTCTAAGGTGATGCAGGAGAGAGTGATGAACGCTGAGAACATCGAGGTGCTCTTTGAGCACAACACCATCGGACTCTACGGTGAGAAGAACGGTGTAGAAGGCGCACATCTCGTGAAGCGTCGCGGCGAGGCAGACGAGGAGAAGGTTGACATCCAGATCGACGGATTCTTCCTCGCTATCGGCCATAAGCCAAACTCTGACGTATTCAAGGAGTGGCTCGAGACCGACGAGGTGGGTTATATCAAGACCATCGACGGCACACCACGCACCAAGATTCCTGGAGTGTTCGTTGCCGGCGACGTTGCCGACCCAGTATACCGTCAGGCCATTACGGCTGCAGCAAGCGGTTGCAAGGCTGCGCTTGAGGCAGAGAGATATCTCTTGAACAAGTAATTCTCTCTTTGAGAGTTTCGTGAATATGCAGCCCGTAATGGTGGGCTCGCAATAGGGTAGGAGGAAGATGAAATATTTTTCCTCCTATTTTTATGTCCTTCTGTCTGGGATTATAAGAATAAAGCAAAAGGAGCGAAGAATCAGATTCCTCACTCCTTTCTTAGGTCTGCATTACCTTAATATATCCTGATGTCTTTTATGCTTCAAAATCCTTTTACCTATCGTTTCTTTAATATAGTATGTTTATCCTTCTTTCCAGTCAGTCTTGTGTTGTATATATGATATAAGTCTTCTTTCTTTTATCCTTTTATCTTCCGAATCTTCCACCGCCACCGGAACGTCCGCCGCCTCTTGATGAACTGTTGCCGCTGCCGACAGACCTGTTGTTCGACGAACTGCTGCGACTCGGTGTGAAGGTGTTGGCAGGGCGGGAAGAACCGCCTGCCGGACGATATATCCTCGTAGGGCTGTTGTTGAAACTGTTGCCCCTTGATGATCTGCCTATCTCTTGGCTCACTGTCGTGCGAGAGCTGCTCAGATTCGTTGTGCCGTTGCCGGTGCCTCTCCTCGGTGTAGTGCCTCTGTAGCCGCTGTTGTTGTCGCGTCTGTTGTTGCCGCGGTCATAGCGTCCGCTGTTGTTGTCGTTGCGTCTGTTGTTTCGGTCGTAGCGTCCGCTGTTGTTGTCGTTGCGTCTGTTGTTTCGGTCATAGCGTCCGCTGTTGTTGTCGTTGCGTCTGTTGTTTCGGTCATAGCGTCCGTTGTCATGTCTGCGGTCATGGCCTCTTTGTCCGCGGAAATCGCCACGGTCATATCTGTCTCTCATTCCAAAGCGGCTCTCTCCTGGGCGAGGTCCGAAGGTGCGTCCGTGATACCAGCTGCGTCCGCCGTTTCTGTGCCAGCTGTGTCCGCCGTAGTATGTGGCATAGAATGCCGGTCTGCCGAAATAGAAATATGTGCGGTTCGGGTAGCGTGCATAGATGCTGAATCGCCACACGCCGTCGGTCCATACCAGCGGGCGGTAGAAATATGCCGCTGAGCAGAAGGCGTTATACTGCCAGTCGAAGAGGATATAGCTGAGATCCATGTTTCTTCTCGTCCAGTATGTGCCGTAGAGGTCATCATAGGTGCTTATGCTCATCAGATAGTCGAGGTTCACCTCGTATGCTGCCTCATACTGCTCATCGTTCAGGTTCAGCTCGTAAGCCATCTTGTCGGTCAGGAAGAGTGCTCTGTCCCTTGCCTGCTCGTAGCTCATCGCCATTGTGGATAGTGCCACGGTGAGAAGCAATGCCATTGATAATATAAACCTTTTCATGATCATTGTGTTTTATGTTCGTAATGTTCTTTTCTCTGGTGCAAAGAAACAACAATTCCCGGTGCTGCCAAAGGGTTTTTCCCTAAAGTGGGAGGGAAAATCCCTATAAGTGTTTTCTCTTTTTTGAAGTGTTAGTTTATTGTTGTACTTTTGCGGTCTCCTTGTTTACTCGTATCTTGCCTGCTTGTCAACTAGCAGAGCAAGTTGAAAACTTGCGGAATATATAATATAAGGTGTATGGCAACAGTGAATGAAACCAAATGGCTGGCCAAGTATCAGCAGCTAAAGGACTATGTGGAGCAGCATCATCAGCTGCCCGACAAGAAGAAGGTGGAGAACCGGGGACTGCTCAACTGGTGGAAATACAACAAGAAACTGGCCAAGCTGGACAAACTCTCAGAAGAGAAGCTACGGATGCTGCAGGATTTGTCTGACAGCAGGATAATAAAATCTGACAAAAAGGCATTGTTTTTGTAAATATTATGTACATAATGTCATGCGTTTGTCATATATTTGTATATATTTCCGCTTGTTTTATGTCAATTATCTAACTATTAATATATGCCTTCTTTGACCGATATCAATAAAAAGCGTATGAAACGACTATATCCCCTCCATTTGTTGTGTGCGAACACAAAAGGCATTAACTTTGCAACTGAAAAGATAAAGATATAGATAAAAGCTGCAATAAGAGCAGCAGGTAAGAAGATTGTTTAACGATAACTAAAAAGAGAAAGGAAATTGATTATGTTGACATTTATGTTAGTAACAGCATGTGTAGTAGCTTTTGCAGTATTGGCAAGTGTTGGAATGAACATCGGCATGAAGCTCTACAAGTAAATTTTCTGAAGTATTTGAATTTTAGAAAATATTAGAGAGAATCAGTTTATTTGTATACCCGCTCGCATGAGAGGGTGTAACCGGAGCGGTTGAATGGCGACTTCCATGTCGTTGTTCAACCGCTTTTCGTTGTTTTTGGCTCGCAGATTTAGACAAGAACCTGGATAAACCCAAGGTGGATGATTTTCCTGCCGACTTCAGCCCCCACCTGGTCTCAAACCCATCCTAACCTTCCCAAAGGGAAGGAACAGATTACTCCGGCTATCGACGACAGCCCCCACCTAGCCTCCCCCGAAGGGGAGGGACAGATAGCATTGGCTGCATGATAGTCATTTGTAGTTGTCTGATTATCAATCGTTTATCAATAGTAATAGTAACTGTCCCTCCCCTTCGGGGGAGGCTAGGTGGGGGCTGATGACAATATTCAGAGTAGTTACTATTGGCTTGGAGTTAAGTTTGAACTTCATCAGCTTTGTGGTTTTTCCCCTGTTTATCGCTCGATGTCTTTTACGAGGTGGTGACTATGGTCACCACCATCAGCTGCCGGATGTAGTTACCGTCGAGAGCTGGCTCTCGACAGGGAAGTACAGCCGACAGATGATAAGCTGTAAGGCTCGTAAAAGACATCGGGTGTTTTTCCGGTTTTTGTCTTAAATCACATATCCCTTTCGCCCGTCCTGATTTTCCCCCACAGCGTGGGGAATGAAACCCCACATTAGGGGGTTCTGTTCCCCACGCTGTGGGGGAAAATCAGGGTCTATGTCTTAGACATCACAAGTCTATATATCAGACCATGAATACAACCGGAATATAACCACCAAACGGTCATTAGACCGTCTAACTACAAATCGGTCATCAGTCCGTTTAATGTGTTATCATTCCTCTTCTGGCGTTTCCTTTCCGAAGTCAGGGTCTATCTTCAGGAATGCCGTTACGAGGAACGTGATGGTGCAGCAGAGCATCACGATGATGAAGAACGTGCGATAGCCCAGCATATCCTTCATATATCCCGACACCATGCCCGGGAGCATCAGTCCGAGATATGATATTCCGGTGCAGATGGAGTAGTGGGAGGTCTTGAACTTGCCCTGGCTGTAGAAGAGCATGTAGAGCGTGAGCACGGTGAATCCCAGTCCATATCCGAACTGTTCCACGAAGAGACACGACGACACTACGAAGAGGTCGGAGTTGAGCGAATAGCTCAGATATATATACACTACATCAGGCAGAGTGATGGCACACACCATCGGCCACAGCCATTTCTTCATACCGTCGCGGCTCACGAGATATCCGCCGAGGATTCCGCCGAGCAGCAGACCGATCAGTCCCACTGTGCCGTTGGCGAGTCCGTATTCCTGTGGCGAGAGTCCCAGACCGCCCTGGGAGTTGGGGCGCAGGATGAATGTCTTCGTCATGGTGTTGAGCAAGGCCTCCGGAAATCTGTATAGCAGCAGGAAGAGCATTACGCAAAGCGTTTCAGAAGCCTTGAACTTGCTGAAAAACGTGGTGAACATCGTCTTTATCTCGTTTGCCACCTCTGTCATGCTGCGTTGCGTATGAGCGTCATCTGCAGGTTTCGGCATAGTGCGGCAGTGGAGCAGCCACATTCCCAGGAACAGTCCGGCGAGCCCATAGAATATCAGAGCCCACGAGAATTTTATCTGATTGCGGAACACCACCTGCAGCACTCCGGCGAGCGACACGAGAATGCCGTTGACGAAGATTATTGCGAGCCTGTAGAACGTGTTTCTGAGCCCCACGTATTTAGCCTGGTTGTGGTTGTCGAGTTCTATCATGTAGAACCCGTCGGCAGCCACGTCGTGGGTGGCGCTGCAGAAGGCGATGATGAAGAACAGGCACATGGTGGCCTGAAACCAGAATGCCGTAGGTATGCTGAACGCGATGCCAGCCAATGCGCTGCCGATGAGCATCTGCATGGCGAGCACCCACCAGCGCTTGGTCTTCAGGAGGTCGATGAACGGGCTCCACAGCGGTTTTATCACCCACGGCAGAGCCAGCCATCCGGTGAAGAGACCCACCTCAGTATCGGTGAGTCCCATTTGCATATACATCACCACGGAGAGACCCGTCACGATGGCGTTTGGCAGTCCCTCGGCGAAATATAGGGTGGGCACCCATGCCCACGGAGATGTTTTAGTCTTCATTTTCGTTTCGTTGTTTTCAATAAATATCCTTTATCTCGGCGTTGCGATAGTAGTGGAGTAGAATCTGACGGTAGTCGAAACCCTTTTCTCCCATCACGGCAGCACCTATCTGACACAGTCCCACACCGTGTCCCCATCCGGCTCCCGTGAGTTCGAACCGCTGCGGCACACCGTCGCTGCCGATGTCTTTGCGGTCTACCACGAATGCCGAGCTATAGAGGTGAGAGTCGCTCAGGGCGCGTCTTATCTCCAGTTCCTTGCCGATGGTGAACGAGCGTTCGGTGCCCACGATCAGCAGTTTGCTTATCCTGCCACTCTTTCCGCGTTCCACCGCCTTGAGGTCGATGATGTCGCCGAGGTTCATCTTCAGTTTCTCATCCAGCAGACTCTTCAGCTTCTGCTGAGTCAGAGTGACGTGCCAGCGGTAGAAGTCGGCAGTCTCCTGGTCGTAGTCGTTGAGCACCTCAGAGAGCACCTTGGCATCGCTGGTGTTGCAGAAGCTCTCCGGACTCGTCCTTATCCATTTCTCGGCATTCTCCTCGATGGTGAGGTCGGGCACGCTTTCGCCGCCGTCCTTTATTCCGCCCTCGGTATCCCTGACGGCGATGAGATAAGGTTTTGACACATCCTCCCAGCAGTATTGGAACTCCTCGCTCACTCCACCGCAGCATTTCGAGAACCTGGCGTCGCAGATGTCGTTGCCGTTCATGAGAATCTGTCCTCTCGTCAGCTTTATCGCCTGTGCCACGTGAGGCGACGTTTCCTTCGTTATTCCCTGATAGCGCTGGCAGTGGTCGTCGGCACACACGTCGAATATGGTGTGGTCTTCGCGGTCGTACCAGCGGATGAGCATGTCGTCCTTCTTGACAAACGAGAAAAAGTTGTTGCCGCTCTCAGCCACTTCCATCCTCTTCTTCATCTGTGCGAGCAGCCATGAGCGGGAGATTACGGCGTGAGCCTTGAGCAGTTCCAGACTCGATGTGGCGCTCATCTCGCTGGAGATAACGCTTTCGAGATATTTCTCCACAGGCAGACTGTTTATGGCGCATATCTTGTCGGCCTCCACCACGAGGTTCAGTTCTCCCTGGAAGGTCTGTGTCTCCTTGCGCTCCCAGTGGAAGTTCACACCGATGGTCACGTCGAAAAGCGAGAACGACGCCTTGTCGGTCTTCGGTGAGAAACAGAGTTCGCGGTATTGGTTGCCGTTCCACAATATTCCACCCTCAGAGAATTCCACCACCTGTCTGCCGGTGATTATCTCACCCTTGGCAGAATACTCGCCGTTGAGCGAGAACTCAATCCTCTCGCCGCTCACTATTCCCACGTGAACGTTGGGCTCGCGGCGCTTGGGGCATATCATGCTCGCTGCCGAAGGTTTGTTGGCATTCTCCTTTATCTTCTTTATCACAGAGGCAAACTCCTCGTCGTTGAGGCTCACCTCACGCAGTATTTCTATCGCCTTCTCTGCCGTGAGACTCTTGAAGTCGGCCTCTCGCGGCGTTATTATCATTCCAGCCATGTCGAGAGCTCCCGGACTGATCATCAGCGAACCCTCGGCCTCAGGAGCCGACAGGTCGGGATAGCATGCCGGACGGTGGCGGCGGCGAGGGAATACCACCGAGAGATATTCGTCGCCGTTTCTCCAGCTCACGATGTTCATCATCGGCTCATAGTCGTCCTTTGCCATTGGCAGCGCCTTGTAAACGAATTTGAACAGTTCGGCGTCGCCCTTCAGACTTTTGCTGCGGATGAGCAGTGCTGGCGAAGGATATTCGTTTATCACGGAAATGCTCTCGCCGTCGTTGTTGGTGGATATCTCCGTCATGTTGCGGCAATAGCGTTGCCATCCCGTCTGCAGCGGCAGCAGTCCGCTCGTGCCGGCCTGGAAATGACAATGGTCGGGAGCCGACGCTCCGCATTTCGGACCGTTGTAGAATACCATCAGCTTGGGGAACAGCGTGAGCAGACGGTGTATCTCGCTGTAGTTGTGGTATATTGCCTGTGGCTGGTGGGTGAGCTTGGGTATCGTGAAATGTGCCGGCAGGATAGGGTAGGGGTTGACGAGAAGTTCGAAGTCCTTGTCGACAGTCTTCGACATCTGTTCCTCAGGACGGTTTTTGCGGCAGAGGAAGCACGGACGCTTCTCCAGACTCTTCTTGTCTATCCTTGCCCCTGTGGAGACGATGCGTGCCGGATTGAACTGCACGATGATGTTGTTGCCTTCGCTGTTGAGCTGGCGCTGCTCCACATTGTGAAGGTCGCGGAAGTTCTCCCTTGCCAGGTCCCACTGTTCCATCTGTCTGTTGAAGAAGCGGTGGAGCGAACTGTCGTCGCTGAAGTCCATCATTCCCTTCTCTATCTGCTGTCTGGCAGAGAGCTCTATTGTCCTGATTCTGTCCTTGTATAAGTTGTTGGCATTCACCTTCTCTATGCTCAGAGCGGCATCGCTGTTTCCGCCCCATCGGCGGCAGAGATACAGTTCGGAGAATATCCTGCCAATCCTGTAGCGGCGGCAGAAGGCGAGCGCCATGGCATAGTCTTCGCCGTAGCTCGTGTTGGGGAACTGCAACTGCCGGAGCAGCGGTGTGAAGAAAGCGCGGGGCGCTCCCAGTCCGTTGATGCGCAGGGCGTTGTTGCATCCGTTGTCGTCGGTCCATTCAGCATGGTCTATCAGTCCTGGCGGCAGCGTGTTGAGGTTGAAGTCACACATGCGGTAGCTTCCGATGATCATTGCCGCATGCTGCTTGTGGAATTCGTCTACGATAGTCTGCAGCGTGTTTTCAGACGAATAGAGGTCGTCGCTGTCGAGCTGCACGGCGAATTTTCCGCATCTGCTGTCGTTCACCGCCACATTCCAGCATCCACCGATGCCGAGGTCGGTACGCTCAGGCACGATGTGTATGAGCTGAGGCTTTGAAGGGTCAGCATGTTTCGCGGCATATTCTTCCAGAAGAGTCGTAGTGTTGTCGGTGGAGTGGTTGTCCACAACTATGACGTTGAATCTGAATTTCGTCTTCTGTGCCAATGCGCTGTCCACGGCGTCGCAAATCGTCTTCTCACGGTTTCTGACCGGTATTATCACCGATGCCTCGCATGCGAACTGCTGCTCGTTGAAGTCAGGAGTCTCATATCCGGCGGTGTCGATGAATGCTCCCACCTCCTTGAGATGCGCCGTGACGGCTTTTTCCATCTCCACCTGCACCTCACGGTTGCGCGGGTTGACATAGTCGAACTGCTTCTCGCCGCTTGTGCGGGTGTCGCTCTCCTCTTCTGTATAGAGATATTCGTTGAGATGGAAGATGGAACCGTTTCTGCTTATGAACAGGCGCAGGTCGTACAAACCTGCATACATGTAGTCGGCATCAGCGTTAGCGGCGGCATATTCCTTTATCAGCCTGCTCTTGAAGAGCATCACGCTTCCGAAGTCGAAGTCGTCGCGCAGGCTGCCCGCCTGATAGTCTATCACGGGGTGTGCCACGGTGTTGCCGTTCTCCACAGAATAGTGGTCGCTGTATACCATTGCCGCATTGGTCTCGGCAGCCACCCGGATCATCCTTCTCAGAGCATAGAGTCCGATGGTCAGCGGTGTAGACTTGGTGTATATCATCGTGTATTCGCTGTCAGTATTCTCGGCGATGCTTATCATCGTTGCCGACGACATGATATTGTCTACGACAATCATTGCACATCCCTCGGGAGCAGCGTTTTTCATGGCGAAGTCATGCGAAACGAGCAAGTTTATGTGTTTCACTGCCCTGCATTCTCTCAGCTGGTTCACCGTAGGCATCACGGCCTCGATGTCGGCGCATGGCAGAAAACAGTCTGTCTTTATTATCATGGTGTGTATAAATTGTTTTTTTGTTTGTTGTTCCTTATTTCATTCCGTTGTCCTTCTCTCCTTCGAGCCATGCGTCGATGAGTTTGCGGGCTATGCTCAGCTTTTCGGGGATGGTGGGCAGGTTGTCCTTGCGGAACCATGCTCCGCGGGCCAGCTCCGAGGTCTGCAGCTTTATCTCTCCGCTCACGTAGTCGGCATTGAAGCCCACCATCAGTCCGCAGGGGTAGGGCCAGGGCTGCGAACTGAAATAGCGCAGGTTTGTGATTTCGAGGTTTGTCTCCTCCTTCACTTCGCGGTGTACCGCCTCTTCGAGTGTCTCTCCCGTTTCAACGAATCCCGCCACGAGTCCCATGAAGTTGGACTTGAAGTTTCTGGCATGCACGAGCAATACCTCGTCGCCCTTGTGTATCAGCACGATAATCGCCGTGGCGAGCTGGGGCCACACCTCTTTGCCGCATTCCGTGCAGCGCTTGCTGATGTCGGTGTGCATTTTCATCGGCGAACCGCATACGCCGCAGAACTTGGTGTTCTGGTCCCAATACAGCAGTTCTTCGCATTTTCCGGCCTTGAGATACAGTTCCTTGGTTATCTTGTAGTAGCTCTGGCGCAGTCCGCACATCTCATATCTCGGATTGTCGGTCACGGGATGGTCGATGGAGTATGTGCAGACCGCCGTGTCGCCCAGCGGACTCACGTTCATCATGTTTGTCCACGGTTTCGTCTCCGTGGGGGCGTTCTCGCCGTAGGGTATGGTGTAAGTGCCGTCGGGCAGCTTTTCGAGCATCAGGTCTCCTTTGCAGAAGACGAAAAACAGTTTTTCCATTCTTTTGTCTTTTGAGTAACAGTTTTCTGTTTTATCTTTTGAATATCAGTTTTCTGTCGCGTTCGAGTGCCGGCTTGGTCCATTTCTCCGGCACGAAACGCCAGTTCTTGTTAGGCTTGGCATATATCGTTCCCTCGCTCTTTATCTTTTCGGCGAGATAGTGGCGCATGTCGAGCTTGCTCTCGTATTCAGTGCGTCCCGGCAGTTCCTCCTTTGCTATTCCGGCACCTCTGGTCAGCAGTTCGCCGCCGCCGTTTGCCCGATAGCTGTTCATCACCACCCGATACCATTTCTTGGCATTGAAGCGCTTGCCGTCAGACATCCTCAGTATCTTCACTTTCTTGCCCTCCGGTTTCGTCACGTCCACCTCATAGTCTATTCCGGCGGCGGAGTCGAAGTTGAAGGTGAAGTTCTTGAATCCGAACTTCTGCATGTCACCAGTATTCCTCTCGTCGATTAGCATGATATGGTCGTCGGGCGATTTCATCTGGTTTGTCCACAGGGCATAGCTCATTTCGAGATAGTTCTTTATCTCCTCGCCCGTCATTCTCAGCACACAGATGTTGTTCTCGAATTTGTATAGCTTGAACATGTCGCTCATCAGGATTTTGCCCTTGTTGAGCTTCGTGTTGAACTGCAGCGGAGCGTTGAACGACACGTCGGCATTTGTTATCGCCAACTGCAGGTTGTGGATGAGGTCGGTGAAAGCCGAATTGCCGAAGAAGCTGTCGCGGGTGTATATCGTGTCGGCAAGTTCGCCGATGGGGGCATTGATGAATCCCTTTATCTCGTCGATTTCCTTGGCGAAGTGGGCCATATACGCCGAGTCAACGGGTTCGTTGCAGATGTCGCGCACCTCACCGGTTATCTTCTTCTCTGCCACCTTGCCGTCGCGCAGCGTTATCTCCACTTCAGCGTCGGCAATGTTCACGGCGTTGCACGAAGGGTCGAGACACAACACCTCTCTTCCTGCCGCATTCTTCACCACCGCCTTCCTTGCGTGGTGGTCGTGGCCAAAGAAGAGGATGTCGAAGCCATCCACGTTTTTCGCCGTGTTCTCCGTCTCGTCCTCGGTGTAGTCAGCGTTTTCTATTCCGCCGTTCCATCCGCTGTGGAACAGTCCCACCACCACGTCGGGATGCTCCGTCTCTCTCAGCCGTGCTATCCATTCCTTTGCCGACTTCTCTATGCCGTCGAAGCGCAGTCCCTTCCATAGTCTCTCGCCGAGCCAGCTCGGTATGGCAGGTGTCAGCATTCCTATCACGGCGATTTTCACTCCGTCGCGCTCTATGATGGTGTATGGTTTCACGTATGGTTTTCCGGTGGCGGTGTCGATGATGTTGGCGCCCAGCACAGGTGCGTTCATCTCGCCAATCCATTTGTCATACACGCTGTGACCGGTCTCCACGTCATGGTTGCCGAAGGTGGCGGCGTCGTATCGCATATAGTTCAGAATGTCCGACACGATGTTGCGCTTGTCGGTAGCCACATAGTTGTAGTAGTAGCATGTGGGCTGACCTTGCAGGATGTCACCGTTGTCGAGCAGTATCACGTTGTCGCCATACTCCTGTCGCAGTCTGTTCACGTATGAGCTGACCCTTGCCAGCGATCCCTTGGCGTCTCTCCGTTCTATGAAGTCGTAGGGGAAGAAACTGCCGTGGACGTCGCTCGTCTCGAGAATTCTCAGTTTCACGGTCTTTGTCTCTTGTGCCGTTGCCGGGCAGGTGGCAGCCAGGGCAATCGCTGCCGTTATCAGTGTGCTTATTTTCATAATCTGTATTGCCGGTTGCTTGTTGCGCTTCCGGTGTTTGTTCGTTATTGTTTGTAGAAATCCTTCTTACTGCAGCAGACTTTCCCATTGGCGGGTAAGACCGTTGTGATGCGCCTTTCTGCGCCATGCTTCCATTGCCTTGGCGAAGTGTGGAGCACCTCAAGCAGCATTGTTGTAAGGATTGTTATACAAAGGTAGTGTAAAACTTGCGGATAAAAAAACATTCAGCGGAATTTGTTGACAATTATAGCGGTGGGCTTTCTGTATTTGGGGTTTGGGGGTAGCGGCATAATGACCGTTTTGCTGCAAGTAGTTGTCAAATATAATATCGAACGTCCTGATGACTGATTCGGGTTAAGGCAATAAACAATCAACCCAAACCAGTCATCAAGACCGATTTGGGTTGAACGATGTTTTATGAAAAAAAACGGCAAGACTTATTTCCTGATCTTCTTTCCGTTCATGATATATATGCCTTTCTCTGGCTCATTCTGGAGCTTCATTCCGTTGATTGAATATTTCTCTCCGCTCTTCGTTTTGTCTTGTGAGATGCAGTCGACGGACATGGGTCTGCCGAAGTCGGAATATGAGAATATCAGTTTGCCGTCATCGTAACACTCAAGAAAGTATTGCATATGGCTTGTGAGTGCACTTTTGCCAGACCATATTGCCATCGTCGCTCCAATACCCTCTACCCAACATAGGTATTCGTCCTCTCCAAAATCAGAGAAAGTGATGCGTTTGCGGGTTACTCCGTTGACTGTGATGTAGTCAACATCGGTGACTACAGGTCCGTAAGTTACTCCTTCGTAAAGATAATCGCCCTTTTGCTTGTTGAAATCAAGCATTAAGAACGGGTTGTCGCCCCATAAGCCATAGAGCTTTCCGCCTTCCTCATAAGCTGCGGTGGTGTAGCTTGACTTATGGTCGTCTTTTTGGTAGTCTTTTAATATCTTCTTCCATGTCTTGCCGTTTATTACAGTATCCCCCGAAACTGTATAAGTTTCGTATTTAGGGCGGTCACAAAACATTTCCAATACCTTCCAGCTTCTCCCTTCTTTCAGCATCCTTGTGTCTTCCTGTGCGAAGACGGTGATGCTTGTAATGAGCATAAAGATTACCGGTAAAATTCTTTTCATAATTGTTCCCTCCATATTTTATTTGTTGTTGAATGTGATATCGCTTTTCGTATTCGATAGGTGGTACTACAAGTTGTGTAATCCCGAGTGATCTTTTACGTCAGAGAGGATGACTTGTTTTGCTTGTGGCATAGCTAAAACGCAAAATGCCAAAATTGGTGACGTACTTATTTTCATGATATGTATGTATTTATTTTTTTGCAAATATACGTTATTTAAATAATTTTTTTTAATAAAAAGTGTGCTTTTTCTGTATATTAGGCTATATTGTACAAAAAAAAGCGTACAAAAGAATACTTTAAGTGGTTATCTTATGATAATTTGGTGCAACTTGAATGAAAAGTGTGATATTCTGATAATAAAGTGCTGGTCTTATCTTTTTGTCTATTTTCCATCTCTCTCATCGGTCATATAGCCCGCTATATTCCCTCTTTGAATGAAGAAAAGATCTCAAGAAATATGAGGCTCAAATCATACCAAGTTATTTTTTTTCGCCGTCACTAAACATCCCCAATGCTCATCAGATACACATTTTCTTCATCCGCGGAACAGGCAGTCAGGGCAGATGCCGGCAGCCCGTAGTGGAATGTTGCGCTATTCTGTTTAGCTATTCTGCCGTAAACCGATATGGATTTGTGTGAAAATCTTGTGCATGTCAGAATTTATTAGTAAGTTTGCAAATCAGAACAAGACGTAAATACACGATAAAAACAAATGGCAGAAAACAAGACACCGCTTGTCGCAATGACGCTCGACGAGCTGAAAAATGCGGCTAAGGAACTCGGGATGCCGGCATTCACCGGAGCACAGATGGCAAAATGGCTCTATGAGAAAGGAGTGCGCGACATCGACGAGATGACAAACTTATCGAAGGCTAACAGGGAGAAGCTGAAAGCCCACTATGAGGTGGGCGGCATGGATCCGATAGACTGTCAGAAGTCTGTCGACGGAACGATAAAATACCTTTTCCCCACGGCAAGCGGAAAGTTTGTCGAGACGGTGTATATCCCCGATGGCGACAGGTCTACGCTCTGCGTGTCGTCGCAGGTGGGATGCAAGATGAACTGCCTCTTCTGCCAGACCGGAAAGCAGGGTTTCGAGGGCAACCTCACCGCTGCCGACATACTGAACCAGATATATTCGCTGCCCGAAAGGGAGAAGCTGACCAACGTGGTGTTCATGGGGCAGGGAGAGCCGATGGACAATCTCGATAATGTATTGAGAGTGACGCAGGTGCTCACCGCCGACTATGGCTTCGCTTGGAGTCCGAAGAGAATCACCGTGAGCAGCGTGGGATTGAAAAACAAACTGAAGAGATTCCTCGACGAGAGCGACTGCCATGTGGCGATAAGCATGCATTCGCCGATACCCGAACAGCGCGCCATGCTGATGCCGGCAGAGAAGGGAATGTCGATAAAAGACGTGGTGGCGCTCATGCACCAGTATGACTTCACCCACCAGCGCAGACTCTCGTTCGAATATATCGTGTTCGGAGGACTCAACGACTCTATGTTGCATGCCAGAGAGATAGTGAAACTCGTGGAAGGACTGGAATGCCGGGTCAACCTCATCCGCTTCCATCAGATACCGAATGTGGACCTGCATGGAGCGAGTGATGAGAAGATGGCATCGTTTCGCGACTATCTCACCAAGCACGGTGTGTTCACCACCATTCGGGCGAGCCGCGGACAGGACATCTGGGCAGCCTGCGGACTGCTCAGCACCAAGCGCATGCAGGAAAGCGGTGAGGAGAAATAAGAAAACTACTATACCAGATACTTACAAAACAGAATATACACAGCAATGGAAGATAGAAAGATAAGAGTCGCCATAACACACGGCGACACTAACGGAATAGGATATGAGGTGATTTTCAAGACCTTCGCCGAACCGACGATGCTTGAACTCTGCACACCGATAATATACGGTTCGCCAAAGGTGGCGGCATACCACCGCAACGCACTCGGCATACAGGCAAACTTCACTATAATAAATAAGGTGGAGGATGCCGTAGACGGAAAGGTGAACCTGCTCACCGCCTTCGACGAAGACGTGAAGGTGGATATGGGAATGCCGACCAAAGAAGCCGGAATGGCTGCGCTGAAAGCCCTCGACAGGGCGATGGAAGGTTTTGCAGGCGGAGGCTACGACGTGCTCGTCACCGCACCGATAAACAAGAACGACATACAGGGCGAAGGATTCCATTTCTGCGGACATACCGAATATATCGAGGAGAAAGTGGGAGAGGGCCAGAAGGCACTCATGATTCTTGCCGGAAGACAGCTGAGAGTGGCGCTCGTCACCACCCATCTGCCGATAAAGGACATCGCACAGGCGATAACCAAGGAGGCGATAGTGGAGAAATGCACCATTTTCAACAAAGCGCTGAAGAGAGACTTCAACGTGTCGGCACCACGTATCGCCGTACTCTCGCTGAATCCTCATGCCGGTGACGGCGGAGTGATAGGCACGGAAGAAGAGACGGTAATCAAGCCGGCAATAGAAGAACTGTCAGATGCCGGTATTGACGTCTTCGGACCATTCGCTGCCGACGGATTCTTCGGTCATGGCACTTACACGGCATTCGACGGAGTGCTCGCCATGTATCACGACCAGGGACTGGCTCCTTTCAAGACCATCGTGGGCGACGAGGGAGTGAACATCACTGCCGGACTGCCTATCGTGCGCACATCGCCAGACCATGGTACAGCGTATGAAATCGCCGGAAAGGGCGTTGCCGATGAGGCGTCTTTCCGTCAGGCTGTCTACGATGCCATCGACATATTCAGAAACCGCATCAACTACGACGAACCGCTGCAGGAACCTCTCAAGAAACTGTATCATGAGAGAAGAGACGACAGCGAGAAAGTGAGATTCGCTGTGCCGAAGCAGAAACCAAAGGCTCCTGCGGCAGAGTGATAGAAGTATAGGAGAACTCCATAGATGAGCAAGAAATACCAAAACGGTTTCTTCGTCTTCGGACTCGTGGTGCTCGTCATAATGGTGACGCAGCTCGACTTCAAAGAGGTGTGGAGCGGATTACAGAGAGCAGGATACTGGTTCTTTGCTGTCGTGGCGCTCTGGCTCGGACTATATGTCATAAACACCCTGTCGTGGTATGTCATCATTCGTCAGGGCGGCAGCGGCAAAGACAAGACACCGTTCTCATTCTGGTGGCTGTATAAGGTCACGGTGTCCGGCTTCGCCCTCAACTACGCCACACCCGGCGGACTGATGGGCGGCGAGGCATACCGCATCATGGAGCTGGCACCGAAAATCGGAACGGAGAGAGCCTCCTCGTCGGTCATCCTCTATGTGATGACCCACATCTTCAGCCACTTTTGGTTCTGGCTCCTCTCCGTGGGCATATATCTCATCACGCAGTCTCCTACGATGCCCATCGCCGTGATACTCGCTCTGACGACGGCATTCTGTATGCTCGGCATCTGGTTCTTCATGCGCGGATACAAGAAAGGTCTCGCCATGATGCTCACACGATGGCTGAGCAAGATGCCGTGGATGGGAAAATGGGCACGCCGACTGATGGAGAAGCAGGGCGACAAACTCCGGGAGATAGACACCCAGATAGCGGCGCTCCACAAGCAGAATCCCGTGTCGTTCGTTTCGGCAGTGGTTCTCGAACTGCTTTGCCGTTTCCTGTCCAGCTTCGAGATAATGTTCGTGTTGCTCGTGATAATGCCGGAGGTGAGCTATCCGTCGTGCGTCATAATCCTGGCGTTCACGTCGCTTTTCGCCAACCTCCTCTTCTTCATCCCGCTGCAGCTCGGAGGCCGTGAGGGAGGATTCATGCTCTCGGCGTCGGGACTCGCCATGGCGGCAAGCAGCGGCATCTTCGTGGCGCTGATAGTGAGGATAAGGGAGCTGATATGGACGGCAATCGGCTTGATGCTGATAAAGATGGAAAGAACAAAAAAGTAATAAAAAGACAAAAAAACAAAACACACTGCCGAAGAGTGGATTTTATTGTGTAATTTTGTCGCAATTATATGAATACATCAGATCTTCAGAAAATAAAGCAACGTTATAACGTCGTGGGAAACTGCGATGCGTTGAACCGTGCGCTCGACGTCGCCTTGCAGGTGGCGCCGACAGACTTGTCTGTGCTCATAATCGGAGAGAGCGGCGTGGGAAAGGAGATTATACCGAGGATAATTCATGACAACTCGCCACGACGACGGGAGAAATACTTCGCCATAAACTGCGGTTCCATACCGGAAGGCACCATCGACAGCGAACTCTTCGGCCATGAGAAAGGTTCCTTCACAGGAGCCATAGGAGAGAGCGAAGGATATTTCGGAGTGGCAAACAAGGGCACCATATTCCTCGACGAAGTGGGGGAGCTGCCGCTTGCCACACAGGCAAGGCTGCTGAGAGTGTTAGAAACGGGAGAGTATATCCGTGTGGGAGGTCAGAAGATAATGAAGACCGACGTGCGCATCGTAGCCGCCACCAATGTGAATATGCGCAAGGCGGTGAGCCAGGGACGCTTCAGAGAAGACCTGTACTACAGATTGAACACCATCCCGGTGCAGATGCCGCCGCTGCGCAACCGTGGCAACGACATCCTGCTGCTCTTCAGACTCTTTGCCATGCAGATGGCGGAGAAATACAACTTCCCGAAGATAACGCTCGACGAACAGGCTCAGGCTATGATGCTCAAATACAAGTGGCCCGGAAACGTGAGACAGCTGAAGAACATCACGGAACAGATGTCGGTGCTCTCGCAGCAAAGGCTGATAACGGCAGAGACTCTGCTGCATTACATCCCGCAAGACCCGGAGACGACGCAGCTCGTTGCCATGGGAGGAAACGGCGGCAGCGGAGAACAGCACTCGTATGAGAGCGAGCGCGACCTGCTGTACAAAATCCTCTATGAACTGAGAGGTACCGTGGCTGACCTCAGAAGAGAGGTGGATGAACTGAAGAAGAAAGTGGACGGAGGACATTCCGACGCACCACGCCGGCTGGAGCATTTCGGCAGTTCCGATACTGTGCCAGCCATTATTCCGCAGCAGCATGGTGATGTCAACAGCAGGCAGACAATCGAACCCTCCGTACAGGATGCCGTGGCAGAGGAGATTTCTGAACCTGAAAGCCTGAACCTGGAGAACGTGGGACGCCACATGCTGGAGAAAGCCCTCGAAAAGAACGGCGGAAACAGGAAGAAGGCGGCGCAGGAACTGGGAATCTCAGACCGCACTCTGTATAGAAGAATCAGACAGTATGGACTCGACAAATAACCATAGTGTGAAGACAATGAAATCAAGAAACAAAGAGAGCCGCAGACTCTCTGTATATAATAAAGGTGTAATGACCGTTGCCGTGGCAATCATCGCCATGGTGATCACGGCATGCAGCGTGTCGTATAAGTTCAATGGAGCGAGCATCGACTACAACAAGACCAAGACGATACAGATCGCCGACTTCCCGATACGCTCAAGCTATGTGTGGGGACCGATGGCGAGTATCTTCAACAATCAGCTGAAAGACCAGTATGCCAACCACACAAGACTCATACAGGTGAAGAGAAACGGCGACCTGAAAGTGGAGGGAGAGATTACCCAATACTCACAGCGAAACAAGGCAGTTACGGCACAGGGCGAGTCGGCACAGGTGGAACTCTCAATGACGGTAAACGTGAGGTTCACAAACAACGCCAACCATAGCGAGGACTTCGAAAGACAGTTCACTGCCACCACCACCTACGACAGCCGCCAGTCGCTCAACTCCGTACAAGAGGAATGTGTGACGCAGATGGTGAAAGACATCACCGACCAGATCTTTAACGCTACAGTGGCAAACTGGTAGGATGTGACAAACCGGCAAGATATAACAAAGACCTATATATTAACAAGATAAAACTACCGACGACAAGAATATGGATTTAGGGCAACTGATAAAACACCCGGAGATGATGGACAAGGAAACGCTGTACGACCTGCGTTCCCTCGTGGCTCTATATCCATATTACCAGACGGCGAGGCTGCTCATGCTCCAGAATCTGTATGTGCTCCACAGCCAGTCGTTCGACGAGGAACTCAGAAAGGCATCGGTGTATTTCACCGACCGCCGTGTTGTCTTCAAACTCGTTGAGGCTGCCCACTACAAGCTGCGCAATGCCGAGGAGAAGACACAGAAAAAATACCATTCAGAGGAAGGCGAGAGCCGTACGATATCGCTCATCGACCAATTCCTCGACACCCTGCCCGACGATGGCGACGAGACGGACAACTCGGCGCCACGACGCAAGCCCACTCCGGCAGACGCTGCAGTAGACTATGTGTCATACCTGCTCGAAACAGAGAGCGAGGCGGAAAAAGAGGCAGAGAAGGCCAATCCCCACATGAAGGGACAAGACCTCATAGACAACTTCATCAACAACGAGGGAGGGAAGATAGAACTGACGGATGCTCCCGACAGTCCACCCGAAGAATACGACAAGACAGAGGAAAATGATGGCGATGAAGGGGTTTTTACCGAGACTTTGGCGCGAATTTACATAAAACAAGGACAATATTCAAAGGCTTTGGAAATTATTAAGCGATTAAATTTGAAATATCCAAAAAAAAATGTTTACTTTGCAGACCAAATTCGCTTCTTGGAGAAATTAATAATAAATAATAAATACAAATAACAAAAGAAAATGTACACATTATTCTTAATTCTTATCGTTTTGGCAGCAGTGCTGATGATAGCTATCGTCCTGATACAAGAGTCTAAGGGAGGTGGTCTGGCATCAAACTTCTCTTCATCAAATTCAATCATGGGTGTACGCAAGACCACAGACTTCGTTGAGAAGGCTACATGGGGACTGGCAATCTCATTGGTTGTATTCAGCGTGGTTTGCGCATATACTGCTCCTCAGGCAGATGGCTCACAGAGCGTGATGGAGAACGCTACAGAGGCTCCACAGACAAATCCTAACAACGTGCAAGGCTTCGGTGCAGCCCAGAAGGCAGCTCCGGCACAGGGCGCCCAGAAGGCAGCTCCAGCAGCAGCTCCAGTAGCTCCAGCACAGGGAAAATAAAGAAAAAAGCAAAAAAGTACGTGAAATATTTGGAAGTTTCAAATAAATCACGTACCTTTGCACTCGCTTTGAAACACTAAGCGTTTTACATGGTGGCTGTAGTTCAGTTGGTTAGAGCGTCAGATTGTGGTTCTGAATGTCGTGGGTTCGAGCCCCACCAGCCACCCAGAAGAGGAAGTCTTTAAGAGGCTTCCTTTTTTCGTTTTATAAGGTTTGTGCAACGCCACCTCGTATCTTCTCAACTCTTCTGTCCTCGTCACCTCGTATCTTGGGTCAGCGGATTTATTTGTCCTCTTCATCTTATTTGTCCTCTTCATCTTGTCATCTTGTCATCTTGTCAGCTTGTTAACTTGTCAACTCAACCCTAATTTCAAAAAGCATTACCGTTTTACACTCAAAATCGGAAAATTTCCATTACCTTTGCAGCCCAGAGAGATTTCTGTTACATAACAACAGGTTTTAAGAAAGCAAAAATGGAATGGATTGAAAGTCTTTTCACGATACACTCTGCCGTGCAGAGCATTGTCGTGTTGTCCCTTATTGTGTCATTAGGACTAGCCCTCGGCAAGATCCACATCAGAGGAATATCCCTTGGTGTGGCATTTGTCTTCTTCATCGGCATCGTGGCAGGTAGTCTGCATCTCTCGGCATCCCCAGAGATGCTGAATTTTGCCGAGACGCTCGGCTTGTCGCTGTTTGTATATGCGCTCGGCCTTCATGTAGGTCCCAACTTCATCGGCATGATGCGCCATGACGGCGTGTCGCTCAATGCGTGGAGCATGGCGCTGATAGCCTTGGGCACGGTGATGGCACTCTCTTTGTGCCTCGTGCTGCCGGTCAGCGTGCCGGATATGGTGGGAATACTCTGTGGAGCCACCACCAACACCCCAGCCTTGGGAGCTGCCCAGCAGGCTCTGTCCAATGCACACCTGTCGAGTAGCGGTGCTGCCCTGGGATGCGCCGTTACATATCCCCTCGGTGTAGTGGGAGTGATTTTCGCTATGATACTGCTGCGCAAGTTCTTCGTCACTCCCGACGACCTGCAGCCTCACAATGCAAATGATGAAGACCAGACCTTTGTCGGTCAGTTCGTGGTAGTAAACCCTGCCATTGCAGGCAAGACGCTGGCTAAGGTGTCGCAGATGACCCACAACCACTTCATCGTGTCTCGTATCTGGCGTGGCGATGACGTCATCGTTCCCAATGCCTCCACTATTGTCCAGTCTGGCGACAACGTGCTCGTGGTGACAAGGCGCGACGAGGTGTCTGCCATGGAGGTGCTCTTCGGCAAGAGGGTGGAAAAGAACTGGAACCGCGACCATATCGACTGGAATGCCATCGACTCCTCGGTTGAGAGCCGTGTGGTGGTGATGACACGCACGAAGCTGAACGGCAAGCCCCTCGGTTCGCTCCACATGCGACAGATCTATGGGGTAAACATCAGCCGCGTGATGCGTGGCGATATCAAGCTCCTTGCCACCGACTCCCTGCATCTGCAGTATGGCGACCGCGTAACGGTAGTAGGTACACCAGACAACATCAACCATGCCGCATCGTTCCTTGGCAATGCCATACAGGATCTCAACGAGCCAAACCTCAGTGCCATCTTCTTCGGACTGCTGCTGGGACTGGCTGTCGGCATGATACCGTTCTCCATCCCAGGCATGAGCACACCGGTGAAGCTCGGCATTGCCGGAGGTCCGATCATTATGGGAATCATTATCGGAGCGTTAGGCTCGAGAGCGCATTTCATCAGCTACACCACACGTTCGGCATCGCTCATGCTGCGCAAATTCGGACTGTCGCTCTATCTCGCCTGTCTCGGACTTGCTGCTGGCAAGGATTTCTTCGCCACGATAATCCGTCCTGAAGGACTGCTGTGGGTGGGAGTGGGATTCCTGCTCACCGTTCTGCCGCTTATCATCATTGGAGTGATAGCCCTGAAGACCAAGAAATTTGACTTCGGCACTATCTGCGGTCTGCTTTGCGGAGCCATGGCAAACCCTATGGCATTGAGCTACGCCAACGAGACCATCAAGGGCGACAGGGCATCAGTGGCCTACACTTCGGTTTATCCTCTCGGCATGTTTGTCAGGGTTATCATTGCCCAGGTGATAATAATGTTCCTGGTTTGACCCAAAGCGGTAATCAGACCGTTCAATGTATTATTTTACAACTGCTTGCAGTCTTTTTTTCAGAAGAACGGATTTGTCAGGCGGCTTTCCGCTTGTCGTATTCCAATATCAAAAATGGAAGGGAAAGAGAATCATATCGTGAGGATATGAAATCTCTTTCCCTTCTGGCTTTTTTCCGCGACGCCACATCTTATCACTACGATGCGGCATCTTTGCTTTCCCATGATGTCACATTATATGTTCTATGCTTTTTCAAAGCTCCACGGGCTCGTATTCCAGTCCGAACACGTCTGCCACAGCCTTGAATGTCACCTTGCCGTTCACGATGTTCAGTCCCCTGTATAGTGCCGGGTCATCCTTGCATGCCTTTTTCCAGCCCTTGTCTGCAAGTGCGATGGCATATCTCAGCGTAGCGTTTGTCAGCGCCGTCGTTGAAGTGTTTGGCACCGCTCCCGGAATGTTGGCAACGGCATAGTGCACGATGCCGTCCACGGTGTATACAGGCTCTGAGTGGGTCGTTGGCCGGGATGTCTCGAAGCATCCGCCCTGGTCTATTGCCACGTCAACGAGCACCGTTCCCGGCTGCATGATCTTCAGCATGTCTTTTGTTATGAGGTGTGGGGCCTTGTCTCCCGGCACGAGCACGCTGCCCACCACGATGTCTGTGTCTGGCAGCATCATTCTGATGTTATGTTCAGTGGAGTATAGTGTATGTGCGTTTACCGGAAGTTCCATTTCGAGCTGGCGCAGTCTTGGCAGCGAGATATCCGTTATCCATACGTCGGCACCCAGTCCGCATGCCATTCTCGCCGCAGCCTCTCCCACGGTGCCGCCGCCCAGTATCAGCACCTTCGTGCGGTCTACTCCCGGCACACCGCTGATGAGCTTTCCTTTGCCGCCCTTGGTCTTCTGCAGATAGTAAGCGCCGTTCAGCGTAGCCATGCGTCCTGCCACCTCGCTCATAGGGATAAGCAGCGGCAGCTGATGGTTGTCGGTTTCCACAGTCTCGTATGCCAGACACACGGCACCGCTCTCAATCATGGCATCGGTGAGCCGGCGGTCGCAAGCGAAGTGGAAGTATGTAAATACCAGCTGGTCCTTCTTTATCAGTTTGTATTCAGCTTCGATAGGCTCCTTCACCTTTATTATCATCTCCGCCTCCTGATACACCGCTTCGATGTCGGGCAGTATGGCAGCCCCCACCTTTTCGTATTGGTCGTCGCTGAATCCGCTGTTCTCTCCAGCTGTGTGCTGCACCACTACCTGATGGCCATGGCGTATCAGTTCTGCTACTCCGGCAGGTGTCATGCCGACTCTGTTCTCGTTGTTCTTGATTTCTTTTGGAATACCGATCTTCATAATGATGTGGTTTTAAGGTTAGACATCGCTTTTCCGCCGTAAATATATGAAAAAATCGGATTACTTGTATTTGTGTCGGTTAAAAAAGTAACATTTTTATATTAAAACTATACGTTTTGATTGGTTGGTTTTGCAAAATGATGCATTTGTGTAATGTGTTGTCTCTGTCCTTCGCTCATCTTGATATTCGTGACGCCTTCCTGCCAATTCGTTAACTCGTCCACTTGTCCACTCGTTAACTTGTCAACTTGTCAACTCGTCTATATCTCCTTCAGCACTTTTTTCAGTTTCCTCATTTTTACCCCCCCGACTCGTTTTGTTCAGGTTGAGGGGATGTGTGAACACCATACGTGTGCCGTTGGTGTACGATGTGTCAAGCCATATCTTGCCGCCCATGCTCTCTGTCAGCACCCTGCAGAGAGGCAGTCCCAGACCGGTGCCCTGCACGTATTGGTTCAGTTTAACGAACCGTCCGAACACCACTTCCGCTTTGTCCTCAGGTATTCCGCAGCCAGTGTCAGTCACGGCGAACTTGATGTAGTCGGTGTCGTAGTCAGGGCGTATGGTGAGTTTTATGAATCCCTTCTTGGTGTATTTGCTGGCGTTCGACAGCAGGTTTATCATCACCTGTTTGAGTCGTATCGGGTCGGTGTATATCATGAGTCTCTCATCGCTGGGGAAATCCTCTATGTATTCTACATCTTCCAGTTTGCTGGCGTGTTTCACCGACAGTATGCTTGTTCGGCTAAGGGCTATCACGTCGCATTCCTCCGGACTGATAGGCAGTTTGCCTGATTCGATTTTCGATATGTCGAGGATGTCGCTTATCAGGTTGAGCAGCATGTCCGAGTTCTCCTTTATCACGTGGCAGAACTGCTTCTTCTCCTCCTCCTCGTAGTCGTCTTCTTCAAGAAGATTCGCAAATCCCACTATGGCGTTCAGCGGAGTGCGTAACTCGTGGCTCATGTTGGCGATGAACGAAGTCTTCACGTTGTTTGCTCTTTCTGCTATGTCCTTCGCTCTTTTCAGTTCCTCGCTCTGTATTTCGAGAGCGTCTCTCAGTCTTTTCATCTTCAAGAGATAGTATATTGCGAGAACCAGGGCGATGGCGAGGAAAGCGAATACAGCGAGTGTTGGCAATATAATGCTTTTGTTTGCCGAGAAGAAGTGTGTCGCTGTGTTCAGCACCACGGCGTCTTGTGGCAGTTCGGCATCTTCCTTATTGAAGGCTTCGAGCATTTTCTGGTCGAAGGTATATGCAGACGGTATGATATGGAAGAGGCTCTCTCTGGTCTTCTTGCCGTAGAGATATTCTATTGCCATGTCGGCAAGCATCTTTCCCTGTGGAGTATATTCCGGTGTGTATCCTCCTATCGCCCAGTTGCCCATTCCGGTTGACGACAGCGAGAATGCCGGAATCTGCGGGTTTGCCTTTCTCAACACGTCGTCGGTGCTTGTCAGACTATAGTTCTCGCTGCTGTCTATGCGCCATGTGCCGAGCCACAACACGGTGTTCTTCCCGTTGATATTCTTCAGTTTGTCGCAGATTTCAAATATCGTGTTGCTCCTTCCGTCGAGCAGCACCAGTTCTATATCCTTGTGGCGCTTCATGTGTCTTATCACGTGGGTCTGCATGGCGAGTCCGCCCAGGGTGAAGTCGGTGATGAGGGCAATCCTCTTTGTGTTGGGGTTATGCGAGGTTATCACGAGAATCCTCTTGGCTTCTCGTGCGAAGGCGGCGTTGGCATGCAACAATGCCATGACGCACACGGTCAGGACCAGCAGTCCCGTTCTTATGTGTCTCGTTATTCCCCTCATGATGGGCTATCCCAGGATTTTTTCCGTTTGTCGGCGAATCGTGTCGAGCAGCTTGTTCTGCAGGATAGGCTTTTCGATGAAGTCGTTCACCCCCAGGTCATAGCATTCCGCCATGTTCACCTCGTCTGTTATTGCCGATGTCACGATTATCGCCACCTCGTCTTTGCCATGTTTGCTCCTCACGCTGCGTATCACGTCCCATCCGTCAACGCCCGGCATCATGAGGTCAAGGATTATGATGTCCGGGTTGAAGGATTCAATCTTTTTCAGAGCCTCCTCTCCGCTCAGCGCGGTATCGGAGTCGGCATCGAGTTTCTTTTTTATTATTGTAGAGATCAGCGTTACGTTAGTAGGAATGTCGTCAACGATCAGTATCTTGCATTTTTTCATAAATTCATTTTTTCAAGTATTCATGCAAAGATAATTCTTTTTTCAATTAAACACTATTTGTATGTAATATTTTTTTGTAAAAACGTTTGTCATATTCTTCTTCTTTTGAGAAATTAGTTCACTTACATGGAATTGTTTTCCTGAAACAAAGTGTCAAAGTATCATTTTCAGCCATTGATTTCAGCTTATGTCTCTGAAAGAGAGCGTGTTGCGTGAATGATACTTTTCCGTTATCCTTACAAAGAAGTATCATAGAAGTATCATGGAAGTATCATCAGACCATGTAGCCATTGCATTCCTTTCCTGCGGTTTCGTTCTGTGAATGTTTTGGGCACATTCCGGGCAGTATCCGTGCCCACTTGGGGCAACGTGCTTGCCCCACTTGGGCACGCTGCTTGCCCATTTCGTGAAGAATTATACCGGACAGCAATGAGTCTTGTTATTTCAAAGCATTATGCCGGAATGAACAAAAAAACATGACAGAGCAATATCTTTGCAGTCCGGTCGTTATCTATACCAATGAATACGGCATCTTAGAACTGCAAGTCATAAATGCAGAAAATAGATTGCTATTACAAGAGATGCAGGCACAGAAATTTCTGCCATGCCCCAATAACCCCCCAAACGTTCATTATACCGTTTTGGCTTAAAGCAATGACACTCATCCGCATGAAGGATTTTCAGTAGCCTTGTGGCCGGCCTGTGGTCTGTCTGAAAAGAAGAAATTTTATCGGCAAATGGACTTAATGTGAAAAGAATGTCGTATATTTGCAGAGTGAATGTATTGAAAGTATAAGGATATCTACAATTATCTACGAAGCATAAGAGGAGGTCGTTGTGACGACTGTCATGAATCGGAAAATGCAATTACATTGTGATGGGCGCAATGGGATATCCCCATGTGCTGTTAAGGGGACGTTTTCGGTAAACCGGATTGACGGGGCGAAACATGCTTTTGTTCTGTCAGGACGATAAGCGCAGAGCTTTGTAATAAGACGCAGGCGGAAATCCAAAGACAGATATCCTGTGCTTACAATTAATAGGTATATAATTATATTAGGTGTATAGTTTTATGCGTAAAAGTATTTTTGATATTATGATTCAGAATAAAACAAACTTTGGTCGGAAGTTATCCACTATGGTGGCGGCAGTAATGCTGGCATCAGTGGCTGCAATGTCTCTGGTTTGCTGTTCCGAAAAAACACATAAATATAGAATCGGCATCTCCCAATGCTCCGACGACAGCTGGCGCCAAAAGCAGAACAGTGAGTTCCGCTTCATGAGTTATATCAACGATTCCGTGGAAGTAGACATCAAGTCGGCCAAAGACAACAACGCACAGCAGGCAGCACAGATAGACAGTCTGGTGGACGAAGGCATCGACCTCCTTGTGGTGTGTCCCAACCAGCTCGACGGCGTGACCAAAGCCATTGAACGCGCCTACGACAAAGGCATTCCCGTGATATTCTTTGACAGAACGACGAACTCCAATAAATACACCGCCTTTATCGGTTGCGACAATTATCGCATCGGTTTCGATCTCGGCACATACATCGCCAACCAGCTCAACGGCAGCGGTAGGGTGGTGGAGATACGCGGTCTCAACAACTCCTCGCCGGCCAAAGGCAGACACGAGGGATTCGTGGATGCCCTGAAGAACTACCCCGATGTGAAAATCGTGGCGAGCGAAGGCGCCGACTGGGAACAGACAGGGGCAGAAAAGGCAATGGAGAAGATACTGGCAAAGACCACCGATTTCGACTATGTCTATGCCCATAACGACCGTATGGCGTATGCCGCATACCTCACCATGCGCCGCCACAACCTCTCGGGAAAGGTAAAATTCGTGGGTGTGGACGGGCTGCTCGGCAAAGGCGGAGGAGTGGAGATGGTGAACGAAGGTATTCTCGACGCATCATATCTGAACCCGACAGGAGGACAGGAAGTGGTAGACCTCGCAATGAAGATACTCACAGGCAAGGACTTCAACCGCAGTAACAGCCTCTCTACCACCATCATCACGAAAAACAATGCCGAACTGACACTGATGACCGACCTGAACGCCGAGCAGCAGAGAAATATGCTCGAACAGTTGCATAATCAGGTGGACAAATACCAGAGATACAACAGCGGACAGGAACTGTTCATCAGTCTGCTGGGAGTATTACTTGTGCTCCTCATTGCAGCCGTAGTGATGATGCGGAAGAGCAGTATGGCAAAAGGCAAGCTCGCGCAGCAGCTCACCAAGCGCAACGAAGAGCTGAACAAGCTCAATACCGAAGTGATAGCGCTCACACAGTCGCGTCTCAGATTCTTTACCAACGTGAGCCATGAGCTGCGCACTCCGCTCACGCTCATCGTAGACCCCGTGGAACAACTCTTCAAAGACGAAAAACTGAGCAAACACGGCAGAAACCTCCTTGTCATCGTGCGCCGCAACGCCAATGCCCTGCGGCGGCTCGTTGACGACATCATGGACATCAGGAAGATACAGGACGGCAACGTGAAATTGCATCTGTGCAATTTCAGTCTGGCAGAAAAGGTGAGACAATGGGTGAGCGACTTCTATCCTACTGTGGAGAAGAAAAACGTGAACCTCGAGATAAACACAGACAAATATACCGACAGCGACTTTGTTGGCGATGAGGAGAAGATAAACCGCATTGTCTTCAACCTCGTCAGCAATGCCGTGAAGTTCACTCCTGCCGGAGGAACCGTTATGGTGACGCTGAGCGACATGCCCGACCGTAAGGTGCTTATCAGCGTGAGCGATACCGGCAAGGGAATACCGGAGGAAGATCGCGAAAAAGTGTTTGAGCGATTCTTCCAGACCGAAGGCACGGAGGGAGGCACAGGCATAGGACTCGCCATCGTGAAGGCATACGCCGAACTGCACGGAGGACAAGTGATGGTGAGCAGTCATGAAGGACTGGGTTCCAATTTCATGGTGGTGATACCGAGAGAACACGGTGGCGAGCAGTTGGAAGACATGGCTGTGGAGAGTTGTTGTTACACGGTCGATGACGAAGACGCCGGCAATAATTATACGGCAATACCGGCAGATGAAGATGCTGGCGTGAAACACAGTCTGGTGCAGAAAGTGATAGGCGATGACAACAAACCGACGCTGCTCATCGCTGACGACAACAAGGAGATAAGGGATTATATGAAGGCGCTACTGTCAGACGACTATGTCATCATAGAGGCTGCCGACGGCAACGAGGCTCTCAAGATGGCGAGGACATTCCATCCAGACCTCGTGATTAGCGATGTCATGATGCAGGGAATCGACGGACTGGAACTCTGTGCGGAGCTGAAACGAAACTCCGCCACCAGTCAGACACCCGTAATCATCGTTTCGGCAAAGGCTCTCGACGAACAGAAGATAGAAGGCTATGAGAACGGTGCCGACTCGTATATCACGAAACCATTCAGTTCGAAACTTCTGAGAACGCGAATAGAAAACCTGCTGAGCAGCCGCCGGAAGCTTAAGGATTCAATCATGGGCATGCAGGATGTGGCAGAAGACCCAGTAGGCATGTCAAGCTCCGACCAGGAGTTTGTGGAACGTCTGCGTCTCATCATACAGCATAATATGGGCTACAGCGAGTTTGGCGTTGAGGCTATCGGCAGAGAAATGGGACTCAGCAGAGTGCAGCTCTATCGCAAGGTGAAGGCAGTAATGGGCATCTCCGTAGTAGACCTGCTGCGCAAATCGCGTCTGCAGAGAGCGAAGTCGCAGCTGGAGCATACCGACAAGGGTATAGCCGAAATAGCATACGAGGTGGGGTTCTCCTCACCGTCATACTTCACCAAATGTTTCAAGGACGAGTATGGCATGCAGCCGAGCGATATAAGGAGCGGCAGATGATTTAATGCTGGCGCTCCGTCCTGATTCTTGTCTTATCGCGTCTTGTTTAATGTTGTCTTCTTATTGTGATGTTTTGGATTGCAGTGTCACAAAACGCTGCAGCTTGTCTCATTTCGCTCTATATTTGCATCGGTTATTGATAGTAATTGTGTCGTGATGTTTTATAAGTGAAAAACTATATTTCTGAATATTTCATCATAAAAAGGCTTCGGATAATTACTTTTTATAGTTATAAAATGTTCATTTTGCGCTATTTTTTGATACCGTGAACGATTTTTATTATTATATGAAACAAATTTTATACTGCTTGGCGGGCTCTTACGATAACTTTGCAAGCGGAAATAAATATTGTAGATATTGGGAGCGGCAATCTGAGAAGACGCGACGCTCAGAAAAGACTCATTGGCAATCATATTCTATATGATGTAAGCCATATCGCTTTTATTCTCAGTCCAATTTGATGCAGAAAAAAACGACCGCCAGTGAGTCTTTTTCAAGCTGGTAACACAGCTATCCGCAACGATGATAATGCAAGGAAGGCATTAATGCGGTCGGCGACAAAGATATAGAATAGGTTTAGTTTAGTGTTGATGATGTGATAATCATCAGAAGATTGGTAAAAAGGTTAATTTTCAATAGGTAGTAAACAAATCAAGACCAATTTCTTTGGATGGTCCCTTGGCATAGAGAGCTTGCTGGGGGATCATCTTTTTTATGGTTTACAGAGTGTGACAATTCTGCTTTTTTTGCACTTCCGTCATTGGTGTATGACGATTTTCCGATTATTATCATTACCTTCGCAGTTGCAAACGAATAGAATGATGGATGTTTTTCCTTCATCCTGTGAAAATGGTGTGGCTATGCCATGGGAGAATAGCCTTTGACCAGACATTAAAGCAACTTAAACCCAAATCGGTCATTAGGGCTTGCCTGGA
>OGJX01000325.1_pt1 | contig 53652 bp, 77 predicted proteins | sample 1572381 | NCBI WGS metagenome assembly OGJX01 (sample SAMEA2582085, study PRJEB24529) | metagenome | biome: Human gut stool | place: China | collected 2011
GTCATAAATACTCCTTATATAGTTATTATGACAGATTTTACGTTCCGTGCAGATTTCTGCACAGAAAGACGCATTCCTCCTCACAGTCTAAAGACGGGAGGCTTCCTGCTATGATATTTGTGAATGCAGGTCAGTAACAATCAAACATAAAACAAGAGCTGTAGCCGGCATCGTTTTTCCGTGGGGTATGCCCCCGTTTAGGAGCTTGGCTGGCACTCAGTGTATGGTAGATGGGACGAGAAAGTTGGGACACGATCCCCTTAGACGCGGAAGGTTCATCATCATAGTTGAACAGAGGGAAAATAGCCTTTATAAAGCAAACTAAAAGGATGCATTATTAGCTATACTTATTTATCAGTTATTCGGTACATGATACTACGATATCCATCACTCTCGGCTTTTGTTTGAGGTAAAATAAAATCGTCAAAGCCAGTAAAATCAATAGATTTAGGCTTGACAGAATAGGAAGGTTCCTTTATTGCTGAAAGCAATGCGGATTTTTCTAATAATTGCATTTTCTTGTCTAATCCACGAAAATCATATGGTGCGGCCACCATTGTTTGCAAAAACGCTCTTTCAGATGCAACCGATAGGTTAAATGACGACATTTATTTTCTTTTTGAAAAAATTTTTGTGCAGAATTATTCAAAAGGCTCTCAATCTGTCATAATAAATATGTAAAAGAAAGGAGTCCGCATGCAAAGACCACAGAAATTTTTCACATTTAATGTAATGGCAGAAGCAGATATGGCTTGTTTTACGGCACAGGAGTTTAAGACGGACCGGTTTTCTTATCCCGTACCCACTCCAGGAGCGCTCGAAGGTATGTTGAAGCAGATCTTCTGGAAACCGCCGATCGAGTACCGTGTACGTAAAATTGCTGTCTGCCGGAAACCAAAATATAGAAATATCAAAAGAAACGAAGTAAAAGAAAAAGCAAAATACGGGAATATTACTACCGGAATTTCTACGCATGATACGAGAACACAACGCAATACATGTTATCTTATGAATCCAAAGTATATTATCTAGGTAGATGTGATCCTTCATCCAAACAGAGTTCAAAGAGATGAAGAAAACGGTGTGCGCCTGCCGGTTAAATACAGGGAGATTATTAAGCGTCGGTTTCAGAACCAGAATGAGTTCCGTGTTCCGTTTCTTGGCTGTCAGGAATGTATTGCCAATGTGGAATGGGTAGATGACTTTGATAAAGCCGTGGAAGAGAACATGGAAAAAGAAATGAAAACTTCCGGAGAAATCGATTACGGCTTTATGAGAAGCCGGATGAAATTCAGAAACGGTGGGCGTCCGGTCAATGATGACTGGGTTAACCCCGTATGGGACGAAACAGCGGACACCTCATTTTATCATGCCGTTATGAACAATGGTATCATTAATGTCGAGGAGGAAAGTTATGCTTAATAAAGGAATTGTTCAGGATCTCGTAGATTATTGCGAACATCTGGAAAAGAACGGAATGGTTCCAAAAAGAGGCTACGAATATAAGGAAGCGCATTTTCTCATTCATCTAACGGAAAACGGAGAAATTATCTCAATAGAGTCACTTGGTAAAATCAACTTTGATGAAAAATCTAAAAAAGAAAAGGAATCTTTTCTCAAATACGAAACCACTTACGCGAACTCTGTAAACGGAACGATCCGTATTCCGGAGATACGTGCCGCATATCTGTTTGGACTGGATTATGACAACAGCAAAAAGAGTATTGTGATCAAACGGAACAAAGACAGCAAACCGGACCGGCATGAAAAATTGAAGGCAGCCACACTGGTGGCTATCGGGGATATTAATGATCCCGGAAAAGTAGATTCTCCTATTGTGAATGCCTACCGGAACTTTATAAAAAACTGGGATCCGGATAAATGGGAAGAAAATGAAGTTTTTCAGAAAACCATTTCAGAAAAAGATGCTTCAAAATTGTTGAATTCCAATTTTCTTTTCTGTTTAAACGATGATAAGGATGCATTGCTTCAGAATGACCCGGCACTGCGAAAACGGTGGGATGAAGTGCTGTTTAATAAGCGGCTCCTTGAAAATTCCAATTACTCAGGATTCAGCACCCATGGGGAAGATACCCAGGTTCCGATAGCGAAAGTACATCATCAGGTTACCGGTGCATGGGGCGGGACAGGATCTACTTTTGCCTGCAATAACTTCCCTGCTGCAGAAAGTTATGGACTGCAACAAGCAAACACCTGCGCTACCTCTGTCGATGATATGGAGAAATACACCCGTGCTTTAAATTATCTGGCTCACAGCGGACTAAAACATAATTTCAGCGAAGGCAACAGTACTTATGTATTCTGGTCCATGGACGGAGGAGAAGCGGTTGAAAACATTTATTCAGAGTTCCTTGGACAGAAAACAGTAGATGTCTCGGCAGAAGAGAGGCTTAGAAATATTCTTGCCTGTGCATATTTTGGAACGATCAACGAAGAAAAAGTCCGCACCATTCTTGGCGATCTCGCCGACAGTGATCTTCGTGTCCTTGAGATAGATAACAGTACAAGCGGCAGAATCATCGTAAAAGGATATAGCTGCTCTACATTGTTGCAAATTATCGAACATGTTGCAATGTTTCAGAGTTCCTTGCAGGTAACGGGAAGAAATAACATATATACCTATAAACAGATACGGGATGTGCTATATCCGGAATCTTCCAAAGGTAATAAAAACTTTCTCGAAAAAGAAGATGTCGTTTTGCAGGAGATTCGCCGGTCAGTTTTCCGTGAAGGATACGCTTCCGGGATCATGGCTCAGAAAGCATTGTCGAGATTATCCATGGAAAAAGAGTGCCTTACATCAAGATATTACATTCAGTGCGGCATCTTAAAATCTCATCTTATGCGGTCCATTAAAAAAGAAAGTGAGAAAATTACGGGAATGGTAAATGAAAATAATACTAACGCTGGATATTTGTGCGGAAGATTACTGGCGGTGGTCATGTATCTGCCAACAACATCTTCATCCAGTCGGAAACCTGCCTGAATAATCTGATCGGCAACGCCGTCAAGGAAAGTGGCCTTTCCGAAAAAGATATCAAAAAGGACGACGACGCAAATAAAGCTGTCAGATATATGCTGGACAGGTACTTCGACGTCCGCATATTCGGGGCCGTATTAAGTACCGGTGCTCTCAAAAATACTAATGCACATATCACAGGAGCAGTTCAGATGAGCTACGGCGTCAGCGAAGATCCGATATATATCCGGCAGACAAAATGCGTAAGAAATGCGCATACGACCGAAGCTAGAAGCGAAAATGCCGGCGGAGAATTTGCTTCCAAGCCCGTTGTGGAATTCGGTCTGTATAAGGCGTATGGACGCTATATGGCATGCCAGGGCAAAAAGAACGGAGTAAAAGATGCGGATCTTGCCCTGTTGTTTGAAGCGATCTGTTCCATGTACGACAATGATCTGTCTGCCTGCAGAAACGGCATGTGCATGGAAAAACTGGTAGTGTTCAAACACAATAATGAGAGAGCTATCGGATCGCTCAAGAAATATGCGGACCGCGTAAAGGCTGTAAAAAAGACGGATGAAGATTATCCTCATTCCATGAATGACTATGAGGTGAAGATCGATAGAGAAAACACTCCGGAAGATGTGGAAATTTACGTGATTGACCTGTAAGAGGTCGTGAGGTGCGAATGTTATGCGGATGGGAAATAGACGGGACATTCGCACCGGATTTATATAATCATTTGTGCAAATTAGTTCATTCGAATAGCCAACAATTTGCTATCGACAATATATGATAATTTATTTATATTGTGATACTATATATCGCGGTCGCTCCTTACGTTGGAGCGTGAATTGAAATCGGAAGAGATAGACACCAGGGAAAAAGAGGCAAGTCGCTCCTTACGTTGGAGCGTGAATTGAAATTAACATATTAATTATGAAGATAGTAGCTACCTGGTCACTCCTTGCGCGGGAGCGTGAATTGAAATAGCAAGAGCCTAGCATCTCGTGTGTTTAGCTTTTTATCGCTCCTTTTGCGGGAGCGTGAATTGAAATCTAATCGCTGTTCTATCAAAATATAACAAGGAGAAAATATAAATATGCTTTCGAAAATCATTTTAATAATCGCTATATTGCTCGTCCTTATTGTTTGGTGTATATTATTTGGCCCAGTTCACGTTCCTCTTTTTAAGGATGAACGGGATCTTTTGGATGAGGATGAGTTGGAAATTATGCTTGATATGCTTGAAAAAGAAACGAAAGAAACAGAAGAGAACGAATCGACGAAGTAGTTACCGTTGTTTTGCCAAGTCGCTCCTTACGTTGGAGTGTGAATTGAAACCCACCAAAACATCTTTTGTTTTCTGCTCTGATCGTCACTCCTTATGCGGGAGTGTGAATTGAAATATGGCCGTGGCAACGTTAAGCTAGTCGCTCCTCACAAAGGGGCGTGAATTGAAAACATGCTGAAATATCTTTGGTAGCCTCAATCTAAATCGCCCCTTCGAGGGGACATGAATTGAAAGCAACATACCAGTGCAAAAGGAGGAAATATGTCAAGCACAATAGTTATGGCACTTATAATAGTGACAATCATCGTTACCGCATTTGGGCTAATTGTTGAGGTTCTAAAACGCGATGTAAAAAAGGCTTTTGCTTCGTTTGGTCTAATTGTTATGCTAACGGTTGGAGCTAATATATATTACTCCTTTATATTCACTCAATCGGAAAACACGGAGCAGATAGTGATTGAAAATCAAATTGACGCTGCATCAGATGAAACAGAACAGAAAAGTGATTCGTTATCTGAAAAAAGAAGCTATATTATTGGGAATAGTATTAGCTGCAATAATTTCATTACCGGCAATTATCCCTAATCTTCGAGATACTTTCGGAGAAACTGAAGATGCATCGAAAAAGCAATCTTGACGCTATAGAATCTCAGACGGGATGTTCGCCGAATTAAGGAGCTTTTATGCAAAATTCTTTAATATCAACATTTATTATCTTTTTCATCAGCATTCTGATAACTGTTGCCATAAATAAGATAACGGATGTTATAGATGAAGTTATTCTGAAAAGGAAAGAAAAACAACGAATAGAAAAACAGAAAAAGGACTGGGATAACAATCAGATAGTCCGCCGTAAATTCCTTTCAAAGTACACACTTCCAGAATCAGTCCTTTGCCTGAAAAACGGAGAAAAAGATGCAATCATCGCGGAACTTCCGCAGATCGTATCTGGCATTTATATGTATAGATCTCCATCTTCGAAATATAACGCAAATGACTGGATCCCGTATCCAAATCCCGCAATTATTTTCATGAATCGTTTCGCCATTTGTACGCATACTTTTGACCATTGCCTTGAGATTGTCGAAAACTTGAAGGTACACGGGATAAATGTAGCGGCGGATTCATTTGAACTGGAAGAAAAATTGAAAATGAGAAAGAAGTAGTTGAAACAGTCTCATTTGAGACTGTTTTTCTTTGTTGTTTTTCTTTCATATTAATAACGTTAAAAGAGATTATTGGAGGAAGATATTATGGCAAATGAAAACAAAAGAGTAGAAGCAGAGTGGACGGGTTGCTATCCACGCCTGTGCTCAGGAAATTGGATTCTGAAAGTTGGCGGAGTTAATGTTTCTGACAAAATTCCGGAGGACTTACAGAGATCGCCGATGAATACTTATGGCACTTATACAAGTTAGCATTTCAACGAAGAGTGGCTGGAAGTATTCGAGAATTACACAGATGGCTTGCATGAAAAAGAATGGCTGAAAGAAAACAAAAGCTGGCTCGATACGATCACAACAGATTCTGATGTGCAGAAAGAGATCTTTTTTGCTATTCAGGAACAGAATTTCAGAATCGGCAGCTGCGGTGGGTGTATTAAAAAATAGAGATAAAAAAAGGTAAAATTACATGAGAAAAAGAATTTTAACTGCAATTATTAGCACTGTATTGTTAATCAATGTATTAACCGGTTGCGCTTATGTCGGAAATGAAATAAATGAGCTGAATGGATCAATCACAGGCAATACCTACAACGTTTCGTTCTATTCCAACGAAGGTGAAAAATTTATGGAAATGAGCGGAGAGAAGATTAATCTGGATTCCAATGTCGTTAGGGAACGTACCTATAGTTCCGAAGGCGGCTGGGGTTATACCAAGACTCTGTCAAGCGTTGTAACGGTAACCATTGATGGAAAAGAAGTCGAGAGCTGCGGCAGCACCATGATTTTTACCGAAGAAGGGCTGAATCCGGAAGTCAATTTCAAAAGTCCAGAAGTCATCAATAGCTCCACAGATGGAAGCTTCGGCGATAATGTAATTGTTGCCAGCGTCGTAAACCGGTACAAGAATTTATTTGGTAAATCCAGAGTAGTGATCATTCAGTCACAGCTCGGTGATCCGATCTGTGCATATTCCGGTGATGAAGTTTACTGGGAAGTTTGCCAGGATCTGCCTAAGACGACAAAACTGATGATTGACGGAAAGGCACTTTATATTCATAGAGCTAATTTCCAGATCATTGACAAGGAATTGTTAAATTAGGATTTAGCAAAGGAGAAAACGAATGTGTGATCTAATCTACAGAGGAGGAATCCTCAAAACAAAACCCGGCAAAAAAGATTCTGCCGTCGATGCCATTCTCGCAGATAAAGAGTTTGCTATGGATTTTGCAGGTTGTGATTTTGATGCGATCATGGAAGAGATCGGATTCTACGTAATTGACAAGAAAGACTGGAGTGCCGAATTAAAATATCATGCGTATCCTGAAGATGTATTCTATGCGTTGGACAAGGTTCTTTTTGCGATTAGCCCATTCATTCAGCAGGGAAGTTATCTGGAATTTTCCGATAATAAAGGAAATTTGCGTAGATACATCTTCAACGGAGAAGAAATGAGACGCGTAGAACCACAGATCATCTGGCCGGCGATTACGGCGGAGCAGTATGCGGCAGTATAATTAATTATGAGAAGCGTTGCGAAAGCGACGCTTTTCTTATTTTTCGCTACTTTCATTCATAATAAGTATGAGAAACATTGTAAAAAGGAGTGAGCATTTTGAATATCAAAAAGTTATCCGCCGCTAATTCCCCGATCGTGAACATTACCTTTTCCAACCAGACAGAATATAAGGAATATTTGAATGCGATCAAAAAATCAAGCGGAATGATCGCAAAGGCTGGTAATTTCTCCATTTCCGCAGACAGTTTGATGGCCGCTTATAATACATTAAAGGATACATCTGTAAAAGATAAGACGGCCGGTAAAATATCCGTGCAGTTATCCGGAACGCAGATAACAGATATTCTTCCTCTGTTTTTCTGCATGTCTTTATACATGGTAGAGGAGCGCAATCAGAAAGTAACCAAAACCATTGCGCAGACGAGGGGACTCAAAGATGATATGTCCCGCTTGTGCGGAAAGGAGTAAATTGTGTTCTGGATTAAGAAAAAGCCCAAGGAACCACCGAAAACGATAGAATCGGAACTCAACAAACTTTTGGACATCTTGGATCAGATACAAAGAACAACAGAAAAATGGAGGTAGATCATGAGCCGTAAAAAGAATATTTTCAGTATGTATCGGGTGCTTTTGCTTGCAGCAACCCTGCCACTTGTCGCGGTACTTTTAGGGGTGACGACAGCATCCATGAAAGCAACTTCAAAAGAAGTAAAAAACCTGACAAAAAACTATATGCTTTCCATTGTGGAACAATGCGGCAGCGCACTGGATTCCGCTTTATTCAAAGGAGAAGACGACACTCTTTCTTATAATTCCTTATCTGCAAAAGCAAATGATTATACCGTTACTGATGTCGGTTCATCTTATCTTTATATTGTTGATGGTCATACGACTGAAATGCTGTACCACCCGACAAAAGAAAAGGTTGGCAAATCAGTTGAAAATGAAGCTGTAAAAACATTGATCAGTCAGATCAACGCAGGCAAGCATCCGGAACCGGATATTATCGAATACAATTTTAACGGTACACTCAAATATGCCGCTTATTATGTAGGAATCAATGAGAAATACATAGCGGTCATAACGGCAGATGAACCTGATGTATTAAGAGGCATAAATAATATCACAAAACAGTCGATTGTCGTTTATATTGTATCTTTGTTGTTCTGGATCGCTATAACCATGATCGCAGCAAAAGATATCTGCAAACCGCTCGCAAAAATAGTAAACGTGATCACAGAATTTTCAAAAGGAAATTTTACCGCAGATGTCCGGATTCATTCTATTCTGAAGGAAACCAACCAGCTGATCGATGCGGCAACAGATCTGAAACAAAATATGATCCGGACTATAGAACAGGTAAATAAATCATCCCAAAATCTGCTTCAGGACACCGGATCTGTTAATAATGAAATCACCGTCTGCAACGACGCTGCTGTCAGTGTCAATACCGCAGTCGAAGAGATCTCGAGAGGAGCCATGGACCTGGCGAATCATGCCCAAAATATTAACGAACAGATGGCCGCCGTCGGTGAAGCTATTGCAAGCGCTAACGTTCTGTCTGAAAATACCATGGATGCTTCCGGACAGATACGCGAAATCTCAAATGTGACCATGAAAACGCTGGACGAACTGTTATCTGCAAATGGAGTTACGAATAAAGCAGCCGGCGCGGTGGCCGATAGTGTCATTGAAACAAATAATGCTGTGCAAAAGATCAGTGAAGCAGCCGCAATCATCGCATCCATCGCCGAGCAGACGAATCTGCTTTCCCTGAATGCATCTATTGAGGCTGCAAGGGCAGGAGAAGCCGGTAAGGGTTTTGCTGTTGTCGCAGGAGAAATTAAAAATCTCGCAGAACAATCCAATGGATCTGCAACAGAGATCAAAAACATCATCGTGAATATCCTGGCGATTTCCGAAAGAAGCACGACTTCTGCAGGAATGATCCGTGAAGCAGTCGCAAAAGAAGAACAGGTCTTAAAAGATATGCATAGCGACTTCGAACGCGTTATGGAAAGTATCGGCAGCGTGTCAGATAAGATCACTGAAATCGCGACAAAAGTAAAAGAGATTAATTCCAGTAAAGATGCGATCATCGAAAGTGCAGAATCCTTATCTGCGATATCCGAAGAAAACGCCGCATCCACGCAGGAGACCTCAGCTACGATCAATGAGATGACGGGACAGATCGCGGCAATCGATGAGCAGATCAAGGACGTAAAAGCTATCGTGGACAGGTTGAATGAAGTGATCGGTGTGTTTACAGTATAGGAGAAAAATTATGTTTTTGGACAGATTGTTAAGAAGAAAAATCATGCATAACGATGTAGCGAAAAAAGTTATGTTTTCCAAGGAAGAAAAGCGTTTTTATATTCGCAAACGGGAGATTCCGGGATGCACCGGAGAATTTCGTGCGCTATTCATAACAGACACTCATTCACATATGACGAAACAGGCACTGGATGATTTCATCTCCGATATCGGAGATGTGGATGTTATATTTGCGCTCGGAGACATGAGTGAAAGAGAACAGCTGCTTCTCAAACAGTATTATACAGATATTCCACGATACGCACTTCTTGGAAATCACGATTACTACGGACAGTTAGAAGAGGCCGGTCTTCCGGACATAAACGGGAAAGTAGTGGTGATCAACGGAGTAAGCTTTACAGGCATCCATGGAAGTATCAAGTACAAAAATACCGATGCCCCTATGCTGACGGATGAAGAGAGCATAAAAGTCGCAAAAACGCTTCCTGAATGTGATATTTTGCTCAGTCACGACAAAGCTAAGAAAGCGGGAGACGAAGGATCGCATGCGGGACTTGAAGGGATCACCTGGTATCTGCTGAACAGACAGCCAGTATATCATTTTCATGGTCATCTGCACGAGAATATGACGGAAGATGCCGCTGATGTTCCTTCTATCGGATTCTGCAGATATGCTTATGTCAGTTTTTCAAAAGAGGGTTGTAAGGTACTGAAATATTTCGGATAGCCTTGGAATTAGAAATATATTTTCCTGCATATTAATGTTATCAAAGATAAATGGAGCAACGGGAGCTCCTAAACAGGAGGAATCAAATATGCAGAAAAATATTTCATTAGTTTTCATCGCAGTTATGAGCTTTGTTATCAGCGTATTAGTTATGGGATTTCTTAATGTGTATTTCGATAAGAATATCGCCATGCTTTATGTGGTGATCTCATGGGTGTTCGTAAATGTGGGTCTGGTAAAATACAACAAGGTATTCGGTTTATAAACCGGAGACAACAGAACATAAGAACTTCCAGCTTCGGCTGGAAGTTTTCTTTTACCTGCAAAAATCTTTCATATTAATAGAAATCTAAGAAAGAGGGAGTGAAAATAATGCTAAGAAACGAATTATTTAAAAATCTTGCAAAAGTTAATAAAGATGACCGTATTTTGTTGCTGACACATGATGACGCCGACGGAGCCGGAGCAGAAATCGTTTTAAGATGCATGTTTCCGGAAAAGAATATCGAGGCCGTACATCTTAACAACGGAGATATGAGCAGACATCTTAAAGAAACATTGACAGATGTAACTATCGCGGAAAGATTCAGTAAAGTTATTGCTTGCGATATTTCCTGCAATGGGGCGGACGCTGAATATATCAATAGCTTGCCTGATATAAATAGCCGGTTCGTTTTGCTGGACCACCATCTGACCAGCCAGTACGTGAACAAGTATTCCTGGGGAATAAGCTTCAGTGATATGATTGAGGACTCATTTCTGACCGGTTATTATTCGAAATCTGAAAATGGGCATTCCTCCGGAACGTCGCTTTTACTGGACTACATGTATTATTGCGGCATCGATTTTCTGCCTGATGCAAGTCGTGTTGCAGCAGAAAATATATGCCTATGGATTTCTGCTTACGATACATGGGATTGGATAACATGTTTTGAAGGAAATGATAAATTCAAAGACGAAAATCTTCTGTTTGCTGCTTATGGAAACAATCTGTATGTCCGTAGAAAATTATCAAAAATCGGATTATTACCCATTTATTACGGCTCCGATAGAATTATGCTCAAAGCAGAAAAAGAAAAAAGAAAAGAACATATCGAAAGTATTAAAGACCAGATCAAATTTGGAACAATGGATACCGTACTGGAAAATGGACGTATCAAAATATATGACATTGCTTATATCGACGATTCCAAATATGTATTTGATGTTCTGGATTATATGCGCGACACGTATCCGCAGCTGGATCTGTTCATTGTTAATTACGGAAACGGGGTCTCTATCCGCAGTGACAAAGAAGATGTCAATGTGGCAGAAATTGTCAAACCGTTCGGAGGCGGCGGACATAGGGGAGCCGGCGGATTCAAATTCGAGAAGAGAGATATTTATAATCTGTTTGAGAAAACAACAGGAACAACGCTGCGATTACAAAATAGAAGTTCAAAACAGTAATTTAGGAGGTTTTTATATGATTATATGTAAATATTTATCTGTTATCGGAATTCTCGTAAACACGGCGAGTTTGATGATATTCAGAAATACAATATCATATGAAAAAATTTCATTGGGTTCACCGATACAAAAGAGTAATTATTTAACAATAATTCAACATAATCCAATATTCGGGATGATATATGTAGTCTGTGTCACAGTTTTAGTCTTATGTGAATTGTATCAATTATTTACATCTAATAAAAACAACAGGCAAGGAGAAAAAGATGACAAAAATTGATGCTTTATGTATGCAAAGAAAAGTTGCGGAAGATGTGTATAAGTCCGCAAAATCTGAAAAAGAAAAAGAATTTTATCAGCGCGAAATCAATAAGATTAATGTCAAGATTTGTGTCATGGTCGAATATGCCTGATAAATTCGAACTGTGAGCATTGCTTGCAGACTGAATGCGGAAAACGCGAACCAAATGCAGACTATTAAGAGGAGAATAGAAAAATGGCATACGATGCATGGCTAGAAGGCTACAAAAGAGCTTTACGAAGCCCGGCTAATTATTTCCACCCGGAAAATTCCGTCAGAAATCAGAGAGTGGGAGACTGGATTGTATCCGCAAAGATCATAGGCGGATGTCAGGGCGTTATCTGCATTTATAATGCAGAAACCCTCATGGAGCATCATCGAGAAATCACAATCGGGTTAAGCTGCATGGAGGATGCTCCCGATGAGATCAAGGCTTTTTATAACAGAGCCTTTGAACGCGATTTTCAGAGAGTTGTGGAACTGGCAGAAAAATGGAGTGAATGTTAAAATTAAGGAACTCGCAATTATGCGAGTTTCTTTTCTTTTTCTATCATAATAATATAAATAACACGTATTATTTTACACAATCGAGGAAAACATGACAGGGCGCAGACGAAGACAGCAGAAATATGTTTACACAGCAACCGCTGAAGAGTTTATCCGCGAAATGAACTCAAAACCGCGGATTTTATCAAATGAAACGAGACATAACCGGGAAAAAGCAAGGCATATGAACATCGGGTATGTTTTATTTCTTGTGGCTGCGTTATTTTTATGCGCCATGATACTCATAAATTATATTCAGTCGCAGGCGGAACTTACCGCAAAAATCAGCGAAATATCCCAGTTGGAAAAGGAATTGAATACCATAAAAAGAAGTAATGACGAGGAAATGAAACGGCTGGAGAGCAGCACGGATCTTGAAGAAATCAAGCGCCGCGCAATTAGCGAACTGGGAATGGTTTACGCAAACGAAAATCAGATCATAATATATCAGAGCCCGGATCAGGATTATATGAGAAAATCGGAGTAGAAAAGAGGAAAGTTATGTTGGCAGTGTGTTTTTTAATTATTTTCATAAGCGCGGGAATATCGATAGCGGCCGCAAATGTTTTCAACGATTATTCCGTCGAGCAAAACTATACCAGAGCCGCATATCGGTTCGTTACTTTTCTTCCGTTCTTTTTATTTGTGTTTCTCACAGTCATTGTCGTTTTTGTGTCAGTTTTGCCGCAGGCATAAGGAAGAGAAAAAGCTGCGGAAAAGCCATAGAAAAGTCTGGTATAGGATTCCAAACTCGGGATCCTATTTTCTTTCATATTAATATCATCATTATAGAGAAATGGAGGAAAGAAAAATGCAAAGAGACATTAAATTCGACTGGCATAGATTCACACCAAAGGATCTGATGCGACTGAATACTGATCGGACACTGGATATTTATGGATATGTTCTGATTGATACAGACGCAGGGCGATATATCGCCGATATTCAGTGGGAGACTATAAGGGATTATGGAAGAAGAGGAATTTCCATTAACCTGTATGAATCAGATGATGACTGGTATCACAATAACTGGCTGACGGATATCAAATCAATCGTCACAGCTAAGGATTATAAACGTTTCCAGAAGAGAGCGGAAGCATCAATCCGTAAATATCTGGAAGAATAGGAGAAAAAATATGCTGATAAGTGAAGCGAAAAAAGGCATTAAATGTTTCGTACAGGGATATGGTGAGGAACCGGATCGTTTTTATATAGAAACATTTGGCGTTATTGCAGAAACACCATCACCGAATAGTCCATTGGCAGACGTAATTATCTTTGGAGATGAGGAAAAACGGCGGATCCGGGTCAATGTCGAAAAGCTATACTGGATCGATCAGAGTTTAAAAATTCCAGGTTACACTGAAGAAAAGAAAAACCTCAAGGTTGTCCTGGAATTGCCAGAAATTATCGCAGCGGATTATCTGAATAACAAGTTCGAGGATTTCTTTAAGCGCGTGCTAGCCGACATTGACAATACCGGTTGTTGTGGGCAGTACGAAAAAGAAATTGCCGAGGTATTGTTGCAGGCATTCAAAGATAGCAGAGAAATATAGATGAGGAGAGCAAATGTATACACCATTATATTTTGCAAAAATGATGGATTTAAACAGCCAGCCATATAACAATAAATGGATCAGGGCAATCAAACAAACACTTTTGGACATCGATGATGTCCTTTTGTTTATCTGGTACGATGCTGATTTCATGAATCCGTCTTATAACGGAAAATTCAAATATATCAATGATGTTCTGTTATCAGATCGTTCTCAAATGTACAAAATAATGACCGGAAATGGCGAGATACCAAAAGATCCAGAAGAAGACAGAGCATTGGCTGCAGAATTATTTGCTTCATATCTTATGCCAAACAAATGGGCTGCGAATAAACAGGTATATAAGTTTGATTCGGAACTTGAACTGGCTCTGGCAGATTCAGAAGAGATAAAATTACCCGTAAGAATACTTGACCGGCTGCCGTATCAGACATTTTATCTGGAATTTGCTGAGGATGGTATCTTCCGGAAAAATTTCCACGGAGCATTTGTAAATATAGTCAGGGAAGGAAATGGATATCTTTTGTATGCGGAACGCATAAAGGAAGATGGACGCGTCATATTTGGCAAAGCCGCACTGGTTCCCAACGACGATGAAGACGGAGTATTCATTTTCGACAAAAATGATTTTTCATGCGACGAATCAGATCGGAATGTGGATTGGCCGGAATTCTGTTTCTATATGCTGAATGCTACATTATATCTGTGCGCCGACAATGCGGAAATACGGGAATCTTCCGTTACGAAAAATACATATCATCCCAGTAATCGCATCAAAAATAAGTTTTCTGAAATCCGCCAATGGGAATGTGGTTATCGATACGGATCAGAAATTCGTTCGAAGAAGAAACAGGGCAAATCTTTAGAAAATTGCAAAGAACAGACATCAGAACTGACTGTTCGAGCGAAGCGATCCATTCTAGCACACATAAGAAGAGCACACTGGCATCACTACTGGATCGGGCCAAGAACCGGTGATAGAAAACTGATTCTGCACTGGATTCCACCGGTATATGTATCGGGAACACAATGTCAGGCTGCAGTTGTTCACAAAGTGGGAAATTAATTTATGAGAACCGTGGATTTGGTCCGCGGTTTTCTTTCATATTAAGAGAAATCAAAGAAAAGAGGAGGAATTAATAATCATGGGTTTTATGGTTAAAACCAATAAAAATGGAACTTTGTCTGCAGGAAGACATGAGAGACCTCTGACTGGAATGTCCATCGGCATTTATGGCGAGGAGAATAGCATTGTATCCGTAGATGAAGAAAAAGATGGATCACTGGTTATGTTGATCAATAAGAATTATATCAAAAAGCATAATATTAAAATTGTCGAATGTTTTTGCGACGACGAATATAATAATTACGGAAGAGAGGAAAAACGAATTACGTTACTGAAAGACATTAATTTAAAAGCAACTGCATACATCAGACTCAAAAAGGAACCTGCCAAAGAATTGTTATATGTCGGAAACATCTGTCTGAAAAAGAACGAAAAGAAATACCGTTTTGATTTCAATAAATTTAATGTTTCTTATGTAGGAAATCTTCTTATATTGAGTCTCAGCGACTGTACCGATATCGATGTACCGGAAGACGCAGTCCTAGATGATCTAATGAATGCAAAAGTTACAGATTTCTTTTTGCAGGGAGATGAGGAACGCTATGTCGAAGGGCAGGCAATTAAGGATATTATTTTCGATATTTATGATGGCTTTGATAAAGAAAACCACATCGTGACACTTTATACATCGTCTTTTACAGAAACTGATTTTGGAGAGTTTTATGGCTTGGAGGAAACGGAATGCAAAAAAGCTACGAAGTAGGACAGGTCGTTAATATCGGAATTTACATAGGTTTTCATAACCAGGAATTCCGAAAAACGACGGCAGAAATTGAAAAAATCGATGGTCCGATCATAACGATCCGCATCGCAATGACAGATGGTTACCGCAGAATGTTTGGATTTGCGGAAGATCTGTGGAAACTGGAAAAATTATATATTGAAAATTAAGGAGAAAAAGTTATGAAATACGAACAGAAAATATTCGGGGAGTATGTCGCTACCCCGATCAAAAATGTGTTTAATGAAAAGACGGCGTATTGGCTGTCAAAAGCAAACTGCACGGTGTCAATATATATGTTTACCTGCGAAAACGGATACAGCGAGAAAGAAATGTTTTCCGATATGAACTTGGCCACCTACATTGCCATGCTCGAGGAAAAATGCAAGCGTGCCCATGACCATGTTATTTACATGGAGGAATACAGGACAGCAAGGGAATACCTGAAAAAACTGATGAAAAAGGAAGCGGCTCAAAAAGAATTGCAAAAGTGTGGAAGAAAGTATAATACAAAGCATAATTAAAATGGAGGTTGCTATATGGTAAAGTTAAGAAAAGAAGAATTAAATTCCTTGGTTGGTAAAACCATTTATCATTATTATCTTAAAAATCCATTAGATTATTGCTTTGCCAAAGATACCAAGATTAATGTATCACAATTAGAAATATTTAAAGTATATGAAGAGGACTCTTCTTGTGAAACTTCTAGGCAGTATATCTATACAAAAGGTTGTAAAATTTATCAGGTTGATGTAAAAGATATTGGTAATCCATCTGTTATTGCAGAAGATTGGTATTCGTTTGAAAGAAATGACGAATTGGCAAGAAAGATTTTTAAAGCTTATGAGAATGAAATGTACATACGAAGTTGCAATTCTTTAATCAATAGTCTCAGTATTTTGAAATCTAATCATAATTTAGCGGAATACTTAATTCAAAAAAGAGAAATTGATGATTCAAGACTTGGAACTTATTTAAGGATGTAGCTTATGTTGGCTGGCGATTTGGTTTATAATGACGATTTTTGATATCAATACAAATTATGCTGTTTTCGATTGTTCTGATAACACGGAGGAAACGTGGCACGATAAAGATCCCGTATTTGATTCAAGAAAAAATGGGTGGAACAAACCACTGGATACGATTTTGGATCTGAAAATTAAATATATCATCACCGATGGCGACTGTATCATCATCGAAGGTGAAAAGAGAAATTAACTCCGGAATCCCCGGAGTTTTTCTCTAAAAAAAATTTCTGTGCAGAAATTTGCGATTATTTTCATCTCTGCTATAATATGTATATCGGTTGACGAAACAACCATTTCTCCCCCAATTATCTTTGATGCGTTCCCCGGCCGTGCTGGCCGGGGATATTTTTATGTCTTTAGATATCCGTTTTCTTTCATATTAAAGGAAAGCAAAGTCAACAGGAGGAAAACGTAATGAGAAATCAAAAGAAAAGAATTATATATAGCAATTATAATCTTGATGAGATGTTTGACGATACCAGACAGGAAGTGATTGACAGGGGAGAAGAACCTACCGATACGGCTATCTGAAATGAAGCCACAATTGCATAAGGGAGGCACAAAGATGAGTTATTACAATAGTCCGAAACAATACGAAAGAGCAACCGGAAAAAGATTTACTACAAATTGCCCTTGCATTCATCGAACAGGTAGCGTAAGAGGTATGGTAAAACTCGGTTACTGGGACAAAGACGGAGACAAAGTGAGATGCGGCAACTGGATTTATTTGCAGCCGTAGAAAAGGAGAAAAAGTATGTTAACTTATTATGATGGTGAAATTTCTGTAGATAAAAAATATGCAAAACAGTTAGTGGAAGCATTCAATACAATGACCTCCTTGAGAGAAACGTGTGAAGAAGAAGCTCTCAATTCAAACACTGATGGAAAGGCTGCTATTTATTTTGAATACGAAGAGGGCGGTGATATGAGTTTTTGTTAGAATACAGAAGGAAAAATATAACCTTTTATCCAAATAAAAAATATTGATGATTCAAATAAAAATGGAGCAAATATATGACAAAATTTTATTTACCAGGCACTCGCAATTCCGCATTCGCAAACGCTATTAACTCCACCCTTTCCTACATCCATTCGCTTCAATGGTCCGGAGCGTGCCATGCCGTTTCTTCGGTTCTTTACGTAGTATTTTCCGAGCTTGGATACGACACAAAATTATGCATCGGAGAATGCAAAGCGCCGAATACGAAGGTATTCGACCATTCCTGGATAACCATAGAAGGGAAAATAGTGGATCTAGCGATCAGCAAGCCTCTTGATCCAAATATGTACATTAGCGGTCCTGTCGTGCTTGATATTGATATAGAAACAGGAGAGAATCATAGGATCCAGTATGGCGTAAGTTTCGTTGGCCTCAGCATGGAAGCTGCTAATGTCTATAAGCGGTCTTTTGTAGAATATATGGACGGATATCCGGATCGGCTAAATGGTCTCTGGGATGTAGTAAACGATATTCTACCGAAACCGACCGATATTGGCGTATTGAGAGAGAAATATCGGGATACAAAAAGGATATTTGTGACGGAAGAAAAATACCATTGAAATGTAGTGGAACAGCAGTCTTAAAGGCTGCTGTTTTGTGTATTTCTCATGTATTTATCTTTCATATTAATGAATATGGGAGGTATTCACTATGGATAGAGACACAATCAGACGTATGGATCCGGAATTATACCAAGAAAAACTGGAAGAAGCTGTTATGGATGACGTAAGCTGCATCTTGAACGTCAATAAAGGACATTCTTCAGTATTACATGCAGGACAGTCGATTGACGATATGGCTATGAGAGTAGTCAAAGAAGGAAAACAGGCTGTATCCAGTTTTTACAATGCAGAATCGTTGATCGGAAACTTGCAAGACGCCGTTTATTTTGAAGCCGAGAATATAACCAACTGGATTACATCAGACAGGATAGATTTTAAAAAGCCTATTGATTATCAGCAAATAGTTTTTCATATGCACATGGCAAACGAAGCTATCGGCCAAGGTGTTTCGAATGACGGCCGTTTAATGGAAACTTCCGAAATGACCATTGTTTTGCAGAGAGATCTTTCGAATGAATCCCCTTTTGGCTTCTTCGTTAAAACAGCTTACGCTGATATTGAAAACGAGAAAGCAGTACAGATCGGAACCGTCGATTTTGCAAAAACAATACAGGAAAGCCAGGATTTTGATTCAAGCATTCAGAAAGCATATTTTGCATTAAGAAATAAATATCCTGAAGAAAATATTCAGCTTAAAAGTCAAAATGGCCACGAATTTATTCAGATCATGAAGAGCTCTGATGATGGAAAGTTAATTGCCTTTATAGACGAATCAGGAACTTCAATTAAACAATATGGCGACAAGGAATATAAAAAACTTACATTAGGAGATTGTTTTCTTCATAATCGCGAGATTGTTAATATGTCCACTGTAGCAGAAAATACGATCCGTGAACCGCTTCAGACAATAACGAAAAAGAAAGATATTCAGCGTTAATTTCTGTGCAGAAATTTTATTATTTCATAAGCATGTGATATAATAAAGAAAAAAGTTAAGAGAGGTATATATATGTACAATCCCGAAATTACATACAGAAACGAAAAACAGCACCTGCTTCTTCCCGGAGTAGCGCTGAATAAACTGGAGCCGTTCCTGCAAAAAAGAAAAATTGAATATAAAGTGACAAGCCCCGGAAAAGAAGATTACAACGACGAATGGGGAGCCTATTGGAAGTATGGTAAATTAAGCGGATATCGCAATACCGTGGCGGTTATTTCGTATATCGACAGCGAATGTCTACTGAAGATAGCAGAAGAGCTGCGAAATATCGAAGACAGCGAGATTTAAGAAAAAGCCGGCATATTGTCGGCTTTTTCTGTGCAGGTATTTTCGTTTCCCGTAAAATCATTCATAATAGTATTAGAAGGAGATTCGTTATGGATAAAAATAGTTCGCCCGTAGAGCCGCATATTTTAACATTGCAGGAACTCTACGATGCGGCATCGAGAATGCTACGGATCAAAAAGATGAGGAAAGACACGCCGATCATGATCACCACCGCGGACAGGAGCATTGGCGGCCACGCCTTTGTATATGCTACTTGGATCGAAGAAGGCTTCGACTGGGAAAGCGATCAGATCCGGATTGTTACTGACGAAAAGATCCTGAAATATAAAAACGGAAGAGATGTGGCCAAAAGTCCGATCATTCGTAAATATGAGCAGGCTGGAAAGAAATTCGTTGTCAGAAAGTGTCCGGCATGCGAAAATAAGATTGGAAAAGAGGACCGTTTCTGTAAGTACTGTGGACAAAAGATCAATGTGATGCCCGAGGAAAATGTTGTCCGAGGAAACGTGATCGGGGAGGAAGAAAATGGCAGAGAAATACAATAAAACCTGGCAGGAAGAATTATGCCGTCAAATATTTAAAGAGGATATTACGCCCTGTAAGGATTTTGATGAAGCGCTACGCTATGCTGCCGCTGATGTCCCGGAAACGATTACAAACACTGCTATCAGGCACTATATGTACGGAATGTCTATGGAAAAGATCGCGGAAGAGGATGGCATCGTACCGGAAACCGTTACGAACCGCATCCGTATTTTTATTGCATATATGCGCCGTGCTTATCGTCCGGAGCTTTTGCGCTACGGTTTGAATCACTGGATCGAGAAAAAGAAAACTTACGCATCTTTATCTATAGAAGAAAAGCGGAATTTGACCCTGGAGGATTTCGAATTTTCCCACCGAACTTATAGCGTTCTTCGTCGTGCCGGAATCAAAACCGTGGGCGATATTATCGACTACGGAAATCTGAATAAGATTTGCATGTTCGGGATAGGCGGATATAAAGAAGTATATGCTTATTTGAAACTTCTGGGTATTGTCGCTCCGTGGAATACAGGAGAAAAGCAGTAATGGAGAAAAATATTGTTTATAAGGTGACAAAAAGCAGCACGGACACAACTTTCGAAAAAGGGGATGTGATCTGGATGTGCGAAGACGGGACTATTATGCGGGCAAACCGGACCGGCTGGATTGATCCGGAAGAATGTCCCGCAGAAAGTCTGGATTTCTGTTTAGAGAAAGATAGCAGATATAAAGTCATACATGGTTGTGGTTATGTCGGGATATGTGCGGCATAACCTTATGAACCGAGATATTTAGCGTCCACGAACCAGGCATGTTCGGGAAGATTATACTGCAGTTTGATTTGTTTCTTTTTATCACCATCCATGACATCGCACAGGAAATAGATCCAGTTATCTCCGAAAGCGTTGTCCTGGATGGTATAATTTTCTATTTTAAGTTTTGTCCAATTGACCGTCACATACAATGGTTTGATTACACCGGAAGTCGAAAATACAGCAATGACCGGGACGCAGCGTATATGTTTAGCATCGAAAATAGAATCTGAAATCGTCATTATAAATCCCTCCGAAAATAATATACAAACATACGTTCTATTTGTCAATAAAAATATGCACCCCTTTTTCTTTCATAATAATTATATAAAGAAAAAAGGAGAAAACATATGGACAAAAAATACAATGTTATCACATTATGCGGAAGCTCACGTTTTAAGAAAGAATTCTTGGAATTGCAGGAAAAATTAACCCTCGAAGGAAATATTGTCATCAGTGTAGGTGTTTTCGGACATGCTGATAATATCGATATCAACGCCACCACAAAAGCGATGCTTGACGACATACATAAACGGAAAATTGATATGGCGGATGAAATTTTCGTAATTGATGTTGACGGCTATATTGGGAAATCCACCAAGAGCGAAATTGAATACGCGAAAGCGCAGAAGAAAAAAGTAGTTTACCTCATTCATCCTTTGATTGGAAAAGAAATTTGTTTTAGAAGAGAAAATACGCATCATATCATTAAAGAGGTCATCGAGTTTGATGAGGATACTTTTGGTCAGGGAGATTTTGCCGTAATAACCGAAGATGGACAATATTTTTACGAATGCGAAATTGATTTTCTAAATTAGAAGCAAATTGTCACACGCCGCAAAAATGCGGTTCTAAAAGGAGATGCAAAATATGAAGAAGACATTAATTATTAGCGCTTTCCCTGCATGTGGAAAAACATTTTTGTATAAAAATCAAGAACAGCTGCTGTTTAAATCTCAGGACGGATTGCAAATTCATTATAGTTTTCTTGATAGTGATAGCAGCAAATTCAAAAAATACGATGGCTGGGAAAAAGAATATGTAAATCACATAGAAGAAAACATTGGCAAAGTGGATTTTATCTTTATTTCTCAGCATGATGTTGTTTTACAAGAAATCGCCAACAGGGGCCTTCCTTTTGTAACAGTTGGACCGGAAAATTTGCCATGGACTACAAATGAAAATAAGATGCTTACAAAACAGCAATGGTTTGGAAGATTTGTCTTAAGAGATAATACGCATATTGCTAATTTCATGGATTGGATCAAAAAGCTTTCGGAAAATTATGACAACTGGACATCTATACAACAGCAGACTAAATACGGTCCCATTGAATTTTTTTCATTAGGGGCGAATCAGTATTTGAGTAATATTATTGAAGAACTCTATTATAAAAAAGAGATTTTTTCACAATACACAAAATAGAGGGGCGGATTATTCCGCTCTTTTATTTTGTACAAAATTTTCTATATTATTTTCTTCCATAATAGCATTAAATCTATTTATTAAAGGAAATGTATATTTATTTTCTTTCATAATAATGAAAATGAAAGCCGGAGGAAATCTTTATGAAAAAAGAAATAGAAAATAAATTGAGAAGGTTTTTCAAAATTGATAATGATTACGAAAACTATCGGGGTGTACATTATTACGAGGATATAAATGTATCTGACATCCTCTTGAATGAAGTTACAGGAGAAATCACCGTTCATTTCGATCGTGTCTTAAAAACAGTAACCGAAGATGAATATGGCGTAGATCTGGGCGCCTGGAACGATAGGATTACAAAAACCCCTATGGTCGCAAAATTGGATAAAAATCTCAATATTTTATCTACTAACTGACATAAAAAGAGCGAATATTTTATTCGCTCTTTTTTGTGCAGAAATTTTTACTCTGCGAAAAATCTGTCATAATAATATTATAAAGAAGGAGGTATACCGTATGTCAACATTACTTATCTGGAGTGACGAAATCCAGAAATTATCAGACTTAATCAGAGAAAACAAAAAACTCCCGTCTATGTTCGATAAGTTCACAGTCCTTGGAACTGAACTGCGGATCAGCGAATATAACAAGCTTCGCCAGCTGCCTATTCCGGATGATAAACTGGATCTTTCTACGGCGCTTCCCGAGAAAAGAGATACATTGTTGTTTGTTCTCGGGATGTTAAAGGAACGGAAAGAGTCCCGTGTATGCACCATTTCGTCTGTGCCCAGGGATATGGCGGATTTCGCGAAAGAACAGGAGATCGAGCTTTTACCCATAGCTGCTGCCGCAAAAAATTCCGATAAGAAAGTATCGAAGCCGAGAGCTCCGAGAAAAACAGCTGAACCGAAAGGTGTAAAAGAGTTGAAAAACGAAGATCCCGAACAGGTTGCAGCAAAGGAAGAAGAAACGTCGATGATGAATCCACCGGAAAACACGCCCACTGACGAACTCCTGGAAAAACTGGTGAAGATTGCCGAAGAAAAGACCGGCTGCGAATACAGCAAACGCATGGATGAAATTAAAAAAGCTATAACAAATGCTTCCGATAAAGAGATCGGACTTCCGTTCCAGTTGAAGATGTTGTTCGGTGAGGATGGAAAAGCGCTGAATGGGGAATTGGCGGGATTTTTCCGGGAACTGAAAGGAGCTAATTAAAATGGATCATAATTTTATTTCATGCTTGTTAATTACTTTTATTGTTCTATATCTAATAAAAGAATGTTTTACGATTCACATGGGACCAATATGCGCATACGATAATACAATATGTTTCGTTCTTTTAATCGCTGTTCTTTTGATTGTAGCTATAGGACGTTCTACCAACCTCATAGAATTTAATTTACCGGGTACTTTATTAGGAATTGTATGCTTTCTGATTTCGTTCATTATATCTTACTTTTCCTATAAAGCACGGGTTAAAAAATATGAAAAAGAATATCGTGATAAAAGAAAACTTGTTATTGAAAATATTGACGTTGATGCTCTCAAAGAAGTGATGAAAGAATGTAAAGAATCAGGCGTTGATATTTCAAAAAAACAATGTAATTGTGCTTGTAAATTTTCTGATAGGAATCCATCAAAAGAACAGTGTTTGGAAGACACATTGCCAACGCCAGATAAGTGTTGTCCTATTTTTGGATGTGAAAGCGCGTATTGTTCCGTATTTAACACTACTGTAGATCATTACACAGATTGTGTATGGTGTGAGCAAAAAGATCCACGAGAAAGCTGTAAATGTCTTTGTTTATTAACAAGGATAAATGAGAATAAAGAATTAAAGGATCTTGTTGACAATATTAATTCCAAATGTTGAAAATGCGTCCGATAAAGAGATCGGACTTCCGTTCCAGTTGAAGATGTTGTTCGGTGAGGATAGAAAAGCGCTGAGTGAGGAATTAACGGAACATTACGAGGAATTAAAAAATTAACAGGATCCTCCCTTAGGGGAGGATTTTTCGTACCTTCTTATCTGTCATATTAATACTGTCAAATTAAAGAAAGAGGGAGAAGAAGATGATACGAAGAATGATTTCGCAATATGAATGTGAAGTATGTGGAAAAAAATCTCTTGATCGCAATGAAATTCAAGCCTGTGAAATAAAACATTATAATACAACAACAGATGTATTAGATTCATGGGAAGCGCGAAGGGCGAGATACACAATGACAAAATCCACATATTATTTTGATCACAGCGAACACAATAAAACAGTATTTGAAGAAAATGAAAAATCCTTGAAGAAATTTGAGGAAAGAAATAATCTTCGTCGGATCACTATCTGCTGCGGATTTTTAGACGAAGAGAATGGATTGATCGAATACATTGCAAAGGCAGGAGATGATATTATCTGCCACTGCGAGATGCACAAGAAGAGCAATGATGCAAATACTTGGGTAATTCCTGCATGGTTTACAGAAGATGGCTATAAAAACCGTGGAATTGGTACAGTTGTTCTTGCATCAGCCATACGCGACATGAAAACCATTTTTGGTATTCCGGATCATATCGAGTATATCTGGAATGGTCAGAATCAATATGTTTATGACTGGCTTGTAAAGAACTTCGATGCCGTCTGCAAATGTCCGATCGCGGTACAGAAAACGCAACCGGGAGATGATTGGGATTCCCACATCTATGAACTCGACTGTAACAAGGTATTAAGATTCGCAGGTGCTTTATAAGGAGAAAAAATATGACACTGAAAGAAAAACTGAATTTATGGGTGAAGATTACAGGATTGAACCCCAGCGAAGAAAAGACTTCTTTTTCAATCGATCTGTCCGGAAAACTATCTGATTACGACATTAAGGTCATGGACGATAAAATCAAAGAAGTACTTCAGATCGACGAAACCGGATTGTTTGCGGAAGCCTATCTCGGTATCTATTTCAAGAGATTCATTAAGGAAAAGACTGTTCCGTTAATGGATATCATCGTAAATATAGAAATGCAGGAATTTACCGAAGACTGTAGAGCACTGTATCAAGCAATCCTGGAAACGGGAGCGGAAGAGGAAATCATCAGAAACGCAAAATCTGCACTTGACTTCTACAATCTGGAATCCGATAAACTGAGCGCCGAAAACATCATGGATATTGTTATGTCGGCAAAGAATTGCATCAATAAGGGATTAAAACTTGATCAGATTGCTAAAGGCAGATTTGACAAAACGTCCTTTAAAGCTTCCAATGAAATCTATATGTACAGAAGCATCAGCGATGTGATCCGTTATGCAGCAAAAGGTGCGATTACCGGTGTATCCCTGTGTTATATCAGAAATGAGAAAAACATTGATGAAAGTTATTTCGCATTTCTGATCAGAAACGGTGAAAATCTTTATATTTTATCTGACCGGCCAGTCTACAAATATCCGATCCAGAGAAACTTTTCAAGATGTCCCGGAAGAGATATGAGCAGGCGTATCGAAGGCAACTGGTTCCCTTATTCGTCGCTTTCAGGAATTGATATAAGTGATCTGTGGGGCGGCAGCCGGTATGGTGTAAGCGAAACGGATACAGAATTATCTAATATCATAGAAGAAGATGCCGTCAGGGTAAAAATCGGTACTTTAAAATCCATGGATCAGTGCGAAGCCTTCTGGGCTGTTTACATGTTCCAGCTGATCAAGGAAAAATTCTATGACGGAAAAGTATCCTGTCCGGAATTATCCTACTGCAAGGCAAATATTATCTGTCCCGGTCTGGAAGACAACGGAAGAAAAGAGATCGTTGCTGCCGGCAATATCCCGTTGATTCCTCTCGCGGCACCGACTCTCGATGACGCAAATGAACTGGAATATGATGGTCATGCTTCGCAGCATTTATACGATTATCTTATTGAAAGATATATCAATAAGGTAAATCTCAAAATAATGGATCTCGTGGACGGAAGAGATAACGATTTTATGTTGCTCCCCGAAAACGGCAAGACAAATGACTGGGGAACAAAAATCACTCCGAGATACGAATCTTTGAACCTGAACGAACTACGAACAGAAGAGGAACTCAAATACGATCAGACCTGGCTCGCCAGATACAATATTGCAAAAGCAATCGCAGATATGGAAGAAAAGGATTATGAACGTAACTATGCTCTCGTGAAAAATGCTATCGTTGAAATATTCAGGAAAAGTTTAAGAAAAACGGTTCTCGCTGGTTTCCGTGGTGAAATTCCCATGAATAAAACAACCTTCGACGCATTTTACAATGAAAGTTTCTGCCATTATACGAAGGTTTTTCGCAAAGGGGAAAATAGTTGGGCAAAAGCTGATTATAAGAGCTATTTTACCGGCAAAAAACCTTCCGTGGTGTTGACGTTCCGGGCGAGAACGGCGGAGGAACTTGCAAAATTATGTAATGTGAACGTCTCGGAACTTCCGGAAGAACTTCAGCATTATAATTACGGACTTTATCATCAGGGAAACCACCTGCTTGATAACTACGATCCGATGGACTGGGCAGTTAAAGATCACTACAATGAGAAAGAATTCAATTTTGCGGTGGTTTTGAGCATAGATGAAACCTACGGCTGCCAGGACGAGGCAGGCGTTGTGAGAGATGCCTTCTGGAAAAGCGGATTACCGAGATGCTATAAGAGAAGTTATTTCGTAAATGCAACAACGGAAAAAGCGACGGTAGAAAATGCCGTTGGTACTTGCAAAGGACAGAGCAGAGGTTTTGACTTGTGTAAGAAATGCGAAAAATGCAAGTTTTTATTGCAAATAACGAGGTCATGTTTATTAACGCACAATTAAGAAAATCTCTCTTCGGAGAGATTTTTCTATATCTAAATTCTGACATATTAATAGAAATTAGAAAACAGGAGGAAGAGAAAGTGAACTTTTTAGAGAAGATATTTCTGCAAAAACGCAAAAACACAAAGACTTTATCTCTTGACGAAGCTGCAAAGATATTAAAAGCAGATCCGAAATTTCTGGATAAATTCGAGGAAATGTACCGAAAGGCTGATTCCTCCGAAAAATGCAGCGACAATCTTTTTGATATTAATGCAAAACAGGCCGCCGAAGAAAAAGAAGGGGTAGCACCGAAATTCAGGAAGAAAGCAGAAGAGAATTGGATACCTGGTGATACCTCTCTGAGCGATTAAAGTCGATTTGGGATTTACACGCGAGAATCATTTATCTTTATTGACAAGATTGCGCAGTACCTTAAGATGAAAAGAACCGGATTTTATCCCGGTTCTTTTTGTGTGGAATTTTTATATAATTCTATGATCTCCGTTACGGTTGTTGTTGCTTTATGGTATTTTTTAGCTAAAGAGTGTGCTTTTTCACCATTAATGTAATCCTCAATAATCTGCTCCGCAATCAATTCATCAGCCGTATATTTTTTACATAATTCGCTCAAATATTCTTTTATACCATTTTCTATATCTTCCCTGGAATATTTTCCATAGGCCGTCAATTGCTCGATGGAAACATTTTTTACAAAATACAAGCGCACAAAATTACTATTATCTACAGTGGGAGAAATTTCTTCCATTTTCGCCGTAGCGGCCTTGTATTTTTTAATGCAATACTGGACAGTCGAAATACTACATGAATACTTTGCAGCCACTTCTTTATAAGTGCTGTTCGTATTGAGATATGCACAGGCAATTTCTATATCTTCTTTGCTTAAAAAATTTCTTATTAAACTACGATCAGTTTCCAGTTCTTTATGAATATTTCTGTAACTGCGGATTGCACGCCACACGGTAGAAGCGGAACACCCTAATTTTCCCGCTATTTCATTGGCTGTATATTTTTTCTCAAAATACATTTCAATAATTTCATGTTCATTTATTCTATTAGGTTTTTGAGAAAAATAGCCTGGATGCTCTTTGTCGTATTTTTTAATATAATGTTGAACCGTCGAGATATTAATGTCATTTTCCTTCGCCAGTTGAGCCCATGTTTTTTCAGTTGTTCCATATTCTTCAGCTATTTTACAACAAAGCTTATCTAAAGCTTCTCTTTTGGCTTCAGTATAAGAGGAAATACGATTAGTATAGCCATTTCTTGCTAAAGAAAAATGTGCCATAATCTGCTTTTTAAGATAAAGGTATTTAAAAGAATTCGAAGAATCCGGCAATATCGAATTGATATATTCTCCAATTTCCTCTGTATGATATAATTTCAGCTCACGTTTCCTTTCCATAGCATCCCTCTTTTCTTTGATGTATTTCCATAATATCAATGTTTAGTAAAAAAGAAAAGTATAATTTGCCGAACGTTTTCTGCTATGGTATTTGTTGCGCAAATAAAAACAAGGGAATTTGATTTATATAAGAAAATCAGAGTCGTTTTTCTGACTTTTTTCATAATTGTTTTCTTTCATATTAATATCACAAAAAAGAAAAGTGGAGGAAAAAGATATGCTAGTAAAAAATTTAGTGAATACCTTGGGAAAACTTAACAAGCCGCAGTCTTTTATCCGGTTACATGGACCTGAAGGAAAAGAGATCTCCAGACTGGATATCGAAAAAGAAGTTGTGTTGAGAGGCGAATACGATGTATGCGGCATGACGGCACAATGGCTTATCGATACATTAAAGAAGGTGAATCCGGAACAGAGGATTTATCTTGATAGCAAATACTCCGAGGAAGCGCTTTTCGTTGTTTCTTTTATCAGTCCCGGAAAATACAGTAATATTATTTGTCTGGAAACAGAATCCGACAACGATATGGGCGCCGAACTCGAAGATCGTTTTGATAATGCACTCGAGGATTATGAAGATGAGCTGGATTTTTATTCGGATCTGTTAGATATGGGGATCACGATAGAAATGATCGAAAAATATCTGGGAAAATCGCAGGCGGAACATATGAAGGTCTTCTGCGAAGAACATGGATTAATATAAGAAAAGCAGAGTCGGTTTTTCCAGCTCTTTTTCTATCATATTAATATCATCAAAGAAAATCGGAGGTAAAAATTCATGACAAATAAAATTATCGAAAAAATGAAGGAACTGATTGGCAGATCTTCGTTTCTGGACTACCGCGAATTATGGTCTAAACTGGACCTGGAAAAGAAGATAAATTATATCGTAGACGGTGATTTTTCTTATTCTCTGTCCGAGACAACAAAGGATATAATGCACGAACTCGGTTTATGGCAGGGCGAGGTAATTAATGACTACGAGATTGAAAAATACATCAAGGAAGTTGAAAAAATTCGCATTCAGCTCAGTGAAATTGGAGGAGAAAGACTTTTTGCGAACATTGGTTGTTTTCTTCAGTTCATGGGTACCCAGGAAGGAATTGCGCTTGATTCTTGTCCCGTTATCGAAGTTATTATGTATGGACATCGGTACGGCTATGCTTTTTTGAACGAAAATAAGATCTATACGCTTGCTGATCTGCGTGAAAGGCTGCTGAAAGATAGAGAAAATTTCAGTCTTGTATAGACGTGAAGAAAGGAGTGATTGTTATGCACGGAGGCGGCGGTCCTTTATTTTAACTTGAGACCTCCCGGGAATTTCTCGGGAGGTTTTGTTTTTATAAAAAATCTATCATAATAATAGTGAAAAAGAAATAAAAATATGTTGACAATACTTCCGGTAGGTGTTATAGTATCAGTAGATGAACGGAGTGCCTGCCGCGAGTCTTAGATTTTCTATCTGAGATTAGCTGTTGGACTCCGTATTTTTATGCAAAAATTTTTAGAAAGGAAAAGAAAGACCATGATAGCAATGATTATGAAAAACAAACCTCAGTTCACACAGATGTCATTCGCACTGGAAACAGGGCTTGGTTTGGTGCGCTCTAATTATCATTATGGATGGGATCTTATTGTCGATAGTAAGCCGGAATGCAGTCTTTTTTCAGCGATTATAGCGTATCTCAGACAATTACATAATTCATTCAGTGGTTCTTTTCATAGCCGTTTCAAGCGGTCAGCAGATATCGGAACAGGCACCCGGTAGAACAGGAACCGCGCATAGATTGGAAATATGAAATCATGACCACTGGATTAAGAAATTGTCTTAGTTTAGTGGTCTTTTTAATTATATGGGGTATGGGACTGCAAGGGGTGGTCGCCTGTTTTGCAAACAGGAAAAACAGATGGGTTCGATTCCCATATGCTCCATTGATTTGGCCGATTCGACTAGAGGACGAGGTCACGGGAATTTCACTCCCGAGACGTGGGTTCGAATCCCGCATCGGTCGCTACGGAAATATCCGTAATACAACAAAACAGGGACTTATGGAACCAGGCACTCCGTTTGTCCCACATGCAGATGTCGTATAGCTGGCTAATACACTGGCTTGCCAAGTCAGAAATGCGGATTCGAGTTCCGTCATCTGCTCTTAAATTCTGAACCAGGCACTCAGGATTTATACAATATACGAAAGGACATTGAAAAAATATGGATAAACGATTTTATGGCGGTAAAGACGATACTGACTTTACCGAGCCTCGTAAGCTAACTTGGTAGAAGCGCTGGATTGAAGCTCCAGAGGATCGGATCGTAACCGAAACGAGGCATTATGGCTCCATCGCCTAGCTGGTTTATGGCACCTGCCTGTCACGCAGGAATAACACGGGTTCAAATCCCGTTGGAGTCGCTTATGTGTGTGTAGTGTCAGCGGATAGCACATCTGCCTTCCAAGCAGAAAGGGACGGTTCGAATCCGTTCACGCACTCTATTCTCGCATAGCTCAATCGGTAGAGCGTCCGGCTGTTAACCGGGATGTTGCAGGTTCAAGTCCTGCTGTGAGAGCTTAAGAAATGTAAAGGAGATGACTGATATGCCAGACTATTATTATATGGGAACTGAATATTATTAACGGCAGGTATGCAAAAGGCTGAAGCAAGCAGTCTGTAAAACTGTGACCCTCGTGGTAAACATTGTGAGTTCGACTCTCACCCTGCCGACTTTTGGGCGAATATCCCGTAATTGGCAGCGGTACTGTCTGTAAAACAGTTGGCTTCGGCTTCTGAAGGTTCAAGTCCTTCTTCGCCCACTTAAAATAAATATGCCTCGGTACGCAAATTGGCAAAGCGGCAGAGCTAAGGACTCTGTGATTGTTTATGGGTTCGACTCCCATTCGAGGTACTGTGATGTCCATGTGGCGCAATTGGCAGACGAACTGTCTTCAGATGGCAGAGGTTGGTAGTTCGAATCCACTCATGGGCACTGTATCGGGATGTGGCGCAATTGGTAGCGCGCGTGATTTGGGATCATGAGGCTGCAGGTTCGAGACCTGTCATTCCGACTGTATGCATCAGTGCCGCAACTGGCAGACGGGGCCGGCTCAAATCCGGTTTTCTATGGGTTCGAATCCCTTCTGGTGCATTTTCTTTCCTGTAGAAAGAGTATAACAAATATAAAGGAGAAACAAGACTATGAGACGAATATCTATACCGAACCTTATTTCATAAGGGGTGGTAGCTCAGAGGTCAAGAGCAGCGGCCTTATAAGCCGTGTGTCGTGAGTTCGATTCTCACTCGCCCCATTTAGATAATATAGTATTGGTTTGTAGCTCAATGGTAGAGCGACCGGCTGTTAACCGGTAGGTTGTGGGTTCAAGTCCCACCATTCCAGCTATGGAGGCTGTGGCCGAGTTGGTTAGGCAGCAGATTGTGGCTCTGCGGAAGCAATTCCTACGTGGGTTCGAGCCCCACTGGTCTCCCTGAAATTAAATATGCCGCTGTAGCACAATGGTAATGCACCTGCTTTGTAATCAGGGGATTAAGGGTTCGAGTCCCTTCTGCGGCTTATAGGCGGTTAGGTTAGAGGTAAACCGTGCGGTTCTGAGCCGTGAGACACCCGTTCGATTCGGTTACCGCCTGCTATGCTCTCATACGCTAATGGATAGACGGCAGGGCTACGAACTCTGTAGTTGGCGTTCGAGTCGCCATGGGAGCACTGTAAAATGCCTGTGTAGCTCTAATTGGCAGAGCGTCTATCTCGTAAGTAGAGGGTTGCAAGTTCAAATCTTGTCACAGGCTTCATAAAAAAATATTGTGGTGTATTTCAATGGTAGAAAGACCGTCTGATGAGCGGTTAACGACAGTCCGACTCTGTCCACCACAACTATGCTGATGTAGCTCAACTGGGAGAGCATATGCCTTACAAGCATGGGGTTACAGGTTCGAGTCCTGTTATCAGCATTTGCGGGTGAGTGGAACGGATTTACCATGCAGGGCTCATAACCCTTGCGATACCAGGCTTCGACTCCTGGACCCGCTACTCCAGGGTAGTATAGCGGCGAGTACGGCCGGTTCATACCCGGCAAACGCAGGTTCAAATCCTGTCCTTGGGATTGAAAATCTTTATAATAAAGGAGAAATAATCATGAAACGAAAACAGTTATGCAAGCGATTATCAAAGTTATAATGTATGCATCCGTCGCCTAATTGGTATGGCACCAGACTTTTAATCTGGCGGAATTACTTTCCATGCGAGTTCGAGTCTCGTCGGGTGCACTGATACCGCATGTGTATCCACGGGTATGTAACTCAAGTGGCAGAGTATCGGCCTCTTAAGCCGAAGGTTGCAGGATCATGGCCTGTCATACCCATTATGCGCCAATAGCCCAATCGGCAGAGGCACAGGGTTTAAGCCCCTGTTAGTATCGGTTCGAATCCGATTTGGCGTATTTTTCCAGTTTTTATGCAGATACAGAAAAATTGCAGGAAGGAGTAAATAATTATGCATAACGTAAACAGATGTAGCAGACAATCCAATAGTTCGTGGTCAGAGAGTAGACATGATAAGAAGATGTACTGCTTTATTTGTTGATGCAAAAATTTTCGCATAACAAAATTACCGGCATTCTCTGCAGCATCTTCTGATAAAAAGTTTATCAAAAGAGGCTGTTTTTTATTGTTCATTATTATGGGTGCGTGGCTCAACTGGTACAGCAACGGTCTCCAAAACCGTGATTGTCTGGGGGTTCGAATCCCTCCGCACCTGCTAAAAAATACCAGAAAGGAGCAACGTGATCATGAGTAAGAAACATTACAGTGAAAACTGGATTTCGCCATCACACGGTGAGCTTATGATACAGGAAATTCCAAAATATATAAAGGCTTACTATGAAAGAATGAAAGAGTATGGTACCGGTATTCATATTACGATCGGTACGGATTCGCAGAATTTTGATTATACGAAAGAAGTAAGTGTAATTGCTGTGATCTGTGAAGGACACGGCGGTATTTTCTTTTATAAGATTAACGCACGTGACCGTATTTCAGATGTAAGAACAAAACTTCGTGTGGAAACCGGCGATTCACTTGAAATAGCAGAACAGCTTATTACAATATTTGAGACAACGGAATATGAAGACGTATTTTTGAACACAGAGTTTTCTATTCATATTGATGCTGGTTATTCTGAACATGGTAAGACGAAGGAATTGATTCCTGAGCTCATAGGCTGGGTCACTTCAATGGGTTTTGAGGCAAAGGTTAAGCCGGAGTCTTATGTTGCATCCGGAATTGCTGATAAAATTTCAAAATGATAAAGGCTCTTGTTAAAGAGCCTGATATGGAGCGGTGCCTCAATTGGTACAGGACCCGGTTGGAAGCCGGACATGTCGTGTCAATCCACGCTTTGAGGGTTCAAGTCCCTCCCGTTCCGCTTTTGCTGTGATGGCTCAACTGGTACAGCACCGGCCTTGAAATCCGGCATGTCGGGTGAGATTCCCGCTTTCAGGGTTCGAATCCCTGTCACAGCGTTAAGTCCCCATAGTCTAGCGGTCAAGGACATCTGCCTCTCACGCAGGGAACGGCAGTTCAAATCTGCCTGGGGATATTTTATACGGGCATAGTCTAATTGGATAAAACAACGGTCTTCTAAATCGTACTTTGCGGGTTCGAGTCCCGCTGTCCGTAGTATTATGGCATCGTGGTCGAGTGGTCTAAGGCGCCTGTCTGCAAAACAGGTTTTATCGTGGGTTCGAATCCCACCGATGTCTTTGCATTTAAGCTGTGCGAAGCAGATTAGTCACCTGTTTCTATTCAGTGTATATGCAAAAAGCCCGTGCTAAACGGTATTTCAGTCGAAATTGACTAACGGCTGCGGTATTCGTGATAAACCTGCCAATCTGCTGGGCACGGGAGTCTGCCAGTGTGGCTCAAGTGGTACAGCACCTGCTTCGAACACAGGCAAGCCGGCATTTATGTCGACGTACAGGTTCGAGTCCTGTCACTGGCGTTTTTTAGCCCATTAGCATAGCGGTCAATGCACTGGGCCTTGACCCCAGGGACTGCGGTTCGAATCCGCAATGGGCCGTTTATATTTCTTGCCGTGGTGGCTCAAATGGTACAGCAGTGGATTGCTAATCCACCATCTCGGAGTAAAATCCGGTTTCGGGGTTCGACTCCCCGCCACGGCGTTAATATTTATAATAATATTCCAAACCTTCCGGATAACTTCCGGAAGGCTTTTTCTTTCATATTAAATATATCAAAATAGATAAATGGAGGAAAATATTATGGGACAGAGATCGCAGATTTTTGTACGCTATCAGGAAACAGACGGGCCCCGCAAACTGGTGGCAAGATATTATGGCTGGAATTACGGAGAACGCATGATCAGCCGCGCAAGACACACAATGGAATGGCTGAAAGAAAACTATGAGCTTATATCTTTCTATGCAGAAAAAATACCGAGAATTCTCGACACAAATTTCGATATGAGAGACTGTGTGATCAGCAGTGATATTCTGAAAGAGTACCAGGAATTATATGGTCCGGAGGATTCTCTTAACGACGTTTTGTTTTACGGGCAGGATAATAATGATGGAAGATTGCTGATCGATATCGATAATGCCGGGAACATCAAGTATGCGTTTCTTACCTCGGAAAGCGATACGCCGTTATCACCAGTAGAGTACATGGAGTGGGATATCGGTTCTGACTGGAATAAAGTGTCAGAATGCAACAGCAAAGAAGCCATTCAGACCTGTAAATGTAATATCAGTAAAATCGATATAATGGCAGATTTGATGACCGAAAAAGAGGTACAGGAATTTATTTCTACGGATTACAGCAGCAGTCTTCCTCAGAAACCGAAAACAAACTGGATCGTGGCCATTGCAGATATACTTACCGGAAACGGAAGCAATGCTATCTGGTGTGACGACGACAGACAGATCCTTGTAGCAACGGAAGAAGCAGCAAATGCCGTAGCCGATCTCATCGAAGCTTTTTATCGATCTCAGGGAGAAGAAATATCCGTAAATACCGGATATTATGACCCGGAAGAAGATGAAAGAAATGAAGAAATAGACAAACATACCGGATGGTGGTATGTTAATGTTAATTGAGGAAAAAATATGAAAGTATATCTAAAAACAAGAAAGGGATATTTGTGGTTCACTAAAACTTCTGTCGAGGTAGTCGCAGATAAGAACCGGGCTACACAGGTTGAACTTAAGGATGCAAAAGATACTAAGGATACGATTTATTCTATGAATCCTTACATCGGTATAATTACGACAGAAGTGGCAAAATAATCACAAGGAGATAGAAATTAAATTTGATTAAATGAGAATTAAAGGCGGTTGCTGCTGAAAGAACATTTCGGATGTATATGGATGCTATAAAGCAGAATCCAGAGCAAATAATGAAAGGAAAATAGGAGGAAATAGATATGACAAAAATTGAAATCGATGACGCATTGGATAAAATTTCCGCTTCATTGGAATCTTGTCCGATATGTAAAGGGAAAGCAGAAATTTTAGCAATGCACGCTACTCTAAAAGAAGTTGTTATTGACTCCATTGGTTGTAGAAAATGTCATCTTGCAGTTGAAAGAAAATGGCGTTTGGCGGAAAACGACAAACTGTTTGTAAAACGCACTACTACAATAGTTAATCCCATACATATATGGAATCAAAGAGTTAGTGAAGTTAATGATTAGTGAAATTTTCCCATTCTATGTGACTATCTTCAAATCTTTGAATAGAAAAGGAGAAATAACAAAACAACAAAAGTAGCCGGAAACACCTATTATCATTGCTATATACACTTAAAGATTTACTGTTTTATTCTTAAAAAGTAGAATTATTGTGGCGTTAATTCTGAACATATTACGGAGTATTTGTGGATGATGGAAGAAATGATGATTAATAATGATTTAGAAAAAACAATATTATCTTTAGCCATGTTTTTCAATGAAAATTCTGAAAAACAAAATCAGGGGGGTTAAATAAGTTGTAAAATATTTGATAAAAGTGAAAGTTGAAATATCACAAGGAGAGAATCATTAAATGTCAAAGAAAATGAAATATAATCCGAAGGATTTCACGATCGAGATCTGCCCGTGGTGCGGAAAAGAGCAGGTAATCTATACAAAAGGCATTACAAGATGCCTTTGCGGTAAAACGTTGGCTCCATGCAGTATGTGTGAAAGCTGCAATTACAAATATTGTGATTACGGCTGCAACGGCACAGACTCAGATGCTGAAAAGCAAGTAGACCACGAAGCACTTCCGGAAGAAGACCAGAAAATTTTATATGAAAAATTATAAAAAAGCAGCCCTTGCGGCTGTTTTTTTCTTACTGTTTTCTTTCATAATAATTTCATAAAAGAGAAAAAATGGAGGAAGATACATTTATGATGAATGAAGAGATTAATTTTTACAGAGGACTGGCGGCAGAAATTAAACCGGAAGGTTTCAGATCATTTTTGTTTCAAAGCGAAATGTCGGAATGGCTGGATATAATTACCCCGAACAATTCCTGGATGTCGATCGATTTTGAATCAGACGGACTCAATATCGTATATCATTATGAGCCTTCCCGCGAATTCGGACAGGGATGTCGATGTAATGAGAATCCGCTTCATGAAATTACAGCAGAAACGCTTCTGAAAGCAGAGAGATTCGGTAAGAGTTTCGGTCACAGAGGCTGGATCAATGTCCCGAACAGATACGACGGCGGTTTTCATAGAGAATTTGTCTGGAGAGCGCCGAAGCATTATGAAAATGCTTATAAAGCAATGATGCAGAGCTGGTGTGCGAAGCAGTTGATCGAATTATAAGAAACGGCGCCTTGAGGGCGCTTTTCTTATGCAGAAATTTGCGATGCTGCTTTCACCGTGGTAAAATGTTTGTATAAAGAAGATATTTTATGACTATTTTACTGGATATTGACGGAGTTTTGAATAAAGAGAAACATAATAATCTGTATCTGGTTGATTGCAAAACCGGATTAACAACCGCAGATGCCAAGAAAATACGCAAAATATTAAACAATATGTAAATTCATTTAAAAAATATTCTATGCAGAAATTTGACATCATATTTTTATCTGTTATAATAGCATTAACGACAGGGAAACCGAAATCCCCACAGAGGGGTGTCGCGCAAGTCCCCACAGAGGGGCAATTATAATCTCCTGGATTGTATAATTCAGGAGATTTTGTATCTTTATGAGTTATTTTTCTTTCATAATATATATAATTAAGATAGAAGGAGGAGTCGAAAAATGAAGAAATACCGCATCAGCAAAGAGCTGAGAAATTATATTTTCCTTGTGCTCAAAAAACAGGGTGTTCCGTACAAATCAACCAGGGACGACTCGGGGCAGAATTTTGTGGAAGTTCCTTTAAGCGGGGAGCGTTTTCATAGAGTAGTACTTCGAGCTAAATGCGAAAAACTTACTTCGGAAAAGGGCGTCTGTTACTTAACGAAGGAAGAAGCTGCCGATCCCATGTTTGTGCAGGCAATCCTCCCCGATGGAGGAGCTTTTGTAACACTCGGAAAATAGAATTTGCTTTTATTTAGCTGATGCGTTGTGCATCAGCTTTTTTGTTGCCCACAGAGGGCAGAAAGGATACAACTGATGTACAATATTGCAAGAGAAATTGACGAAATTCTTGATCCCATTATTTTTGATGCATCTCATGAGCTCAAAGGACATTGTTTATTTGAGCATGTCATTTCCGATAGGGATCTGAAACTGAAGCTCAAGTACATGAGAAAAGCTCAGTACGGCGAAATCGTCATCGCAAGCCGTTTCTTCTCGAAAGAGCAGGCAAGAAAGGTTATCTATATGCTGCTTAAGAAAAATGAGAGCGCGATAATAACGTGGCGAAAGGAATTAGATGAGCCGTATCTGGAAATTGAGGGTAACTTCAGAGAAGCTATAGGGGAAGGAATCGCTAAAAACACTGACTTCAACAATCTTTTTCCTTTACATCGATTGAGAGTTGTTCTTGTAAAAGGAGACAGTATTGGACGGGCATTTTATATCAAAACCGCTTATCCCGTAAACTCCATTTCGGATAATGAGGCAATTTATAATGCTATGGACAATTGGGCAGAAAAGAAAAAGAGTAAAAAATAATTATAAGCCTTCCGGAAATCTTCCGGAGGGCTTTTTCTTTCATAATAAAATTATCAAAGAGAAAAATGGAGGAAAATAAGTATGATCTACAACAACGGAACAGTAAGCGTACACAAAAGTTACATCAATAGTCTGCTTTTTGCAGCAACGAGATCCGGCTTAGTAGAAGATGGCTTAAAAGCAAAAGGCATGATCCGTGAATCCAAAAACGAAGCACTTCTTGAACTGGATGATTATTACAGCGTTGGTATAGACGGCTGCATTGAGGAACAGTTACAAAGAGCAGTTGATATTCTCGCTGATCTAAAAATCAGGACCAAAGTGCAGATAGATTTCTACGGTGACGGAGGAGATGCCGACATTGAAGGGCGTTATATCCTCGAGAAAAATTCTTCAAAGCTGCGGATCTTATCAACTGATGAAATGGCAGTTATGGACGCATCTGACAGATCCTTGATTGAAGAACTGATCGACAGAGGATACAACGTAACAAAAATCGAAGCAGAGCCCGCCGTTCATGAAGGTGACGATGACGCTGATTATATCAAATGTCCTCATTGTGGTGAAATACTCGCTACAAATGACGATTATCGCGAAATGCGGCCGGCATATTGTCCGAAATGTGGATGTAAAATTAAATATTAAAAGGAGAAAAATAAGATGAAATTTAATTCAGCAGAAGGGATGTATCATTATCTTTGCAATAACGGAGATTTATATAATCCCGTAAATGAGACATATATGTTCCAGTACAACGAAGACGGCGCAATTTGTTGCTATAGTATTTCAGAAGACCATGCTGCCGAACTCGCTGTAAAAAGCATAGAAGACGGAGAATACTGGGGCGCATATCTCGGAACCGGAGGGCATATCTACGAAGAAAAAGCTCTTGAAATCTGCAATGATTTCGCAGATGAAAACTGGATCAACTGCCGCGAATATGCCGCTGATGTCTTGAAAGAAAAATTCAAAGAAAAATATCATTATAAGTTCAGCTGTGCCGATCTGACTTCCGATACGCTCGATGGACTTAGAAATCATTGGATGCCGGATCTGCTCGAAAACGGCAATCCGATCATAGGCACAGCGGTACTTGAAAGCGGATACCTCGATATCGAACTGAACATCCACAGTGTTGCGCAGACGACACTGGATGATGCGGAAAGAGAAAATTACACACCTGTCTGCAGTTATTTCTGCTGTGTAAAACACGGAGACAGTGACGACGACTGGGAATCTTTCGATTATATTGATGCGCCGGTAAATGTTGACTGGAAGACAGATAATTGGAAAGAACAGCTGGAAAAAGACATGGTTGTAACTCTTTATAAATATGCTTTTGAAAAGGGTTTGAGTTTCGATCATGCAAACTAGTGGTATCATCGCTAATTAATTTTAAGCTCCCTCCGGGGGTCGTACAAAAAAAGAATATTTGTACATTGTTTTCTATCATATTAATATCAACAATAAAGATAAAAGGAGAAAAGAAAATGAAAAATGCACAGAATACAGTACATGGTTTTAAAGTTTTTAACCCTGATTGGACATGTTCCCCTAACGGCAACACTAAACAGTACGCTTGCCCTGGAAAATTTGAGGAAGAAGGGGAACTTAATATTTGTGATCACGGTATGCACTTCTGTCAGACTGCCGTTGATTGCTTCAATTATTATGATTTTGACAGCAACAACAAGGTTGCAGAAGTCATTGCCTATGGTGAAGTGCTGACAGAAGATGACAAGTCTTGCACTGATAAACTGGAAATCGTGCGTGAAATCACGTGGGATGAAGTCTTGCGGATCGTCAACCTTGGAAAGAATTGCACGGGTCGCTGCAACACCGGAGACAACAACACTGGAGACTACAATACTGGAGACCGCAATACTGGGCACCGCAATACCGGGGACTACAATACTGGGCACCGCAATACTGGGTACCACAATACCGGGAATTGCAATACTGGGTACTACAATACCGGGAATCGCAATACTGGATGCTGCAATACTGGGTACTACAATACCGGGAATCGCAATACTGGATACTGCAATACTGGAGACTACAATACTGGAGACTGGAACAGGTCATCCTTTAATACTGGTTGTTTCAATACTACTGAACAGAAAATCATGTTGTTCAATAAAACGTCAGATATGACCTATCGTGATTGGTGTGAATCTGATGCAAGGCATTTACTGAATCAGATACCAAATGATGTTGTTGAATGGATTTATTCAGAAAATATGACGAATGAAGAAAAAGAACAACACCCGACATATAAAACAACAGGCGGTTATCTAAAAAGGCTTGATGAATCTGAATGTGGTCAGTTGTGGTGGGATAATCTGTCTAACCATCAGAAAAATATCATCAAGGCAATTCCAAACTTTGATGCTGAAATTTTCTTTCAATGTACTGGAATTAGAACCAATTAGGTTTAAGCTCCCTCCGGGGAGCTTTTTCATTGCCGAAGGCAAAAATAAAAGAAAAGCTGCGAAAAGCAGTAAAAAATCTGGTATAAGATTCCAAACATTATTTTCTTTCATATTAATTTTATCAATATAGAAAGGTGGAGAAACATGGAAAAATTAAATACTATTACTACAGAAAATGAAAAATATGAAAAAATGTGGTTTGAACACGCAAAACGAATGCATAACGAGCTCAAAAATGTCAATGGAATCATTCGTGATGCGGATACTATTCTCGATGACATTATGGGAAGTCATTGGGATGAATTTCATGAACAAAGCGGTGTTGCCGATGAATTATTTTCCATTTATGAACAGGCAGCTGACAAAAATACATTCAGACAAATGTTCAAGCTGTTTGTTGGATGCGAATTCGATGAATATTGCCAGGATTGTGTTGACGTAATGGAAAAGTATGAGGCGGCGATTTATAACAAAAAAGGAGAATGAAATGAAACAGATTATTAATTTCATTGATTGAGATGTAGATGGTGACGGAATCAATATAGAAACATTGATCCAGGTGGAAGGAGAGCCGTTCACAGCCGGAGTCGTCCAGAGAACCAAAGATGCCATCGAAAAATATAAAGAAAAATATAAAGGCGACTGGACTATTAATGATGTTGTTGAAGAAGCTTGTTTGCATCTGGAAAAGGAAGGGTATATGTGCTGCAATGCCTTTTCTTTATTACTCCGAATGAAATAATCGAATTTTAAGAGAAAACCCTCCAGGGTTTTTTCTGTAATGGAGGTGAAGAAATGATCATAAATGCAAAATGTAATGCATGTTCAGAACCCACAAAATATGTAACTGGATTTTTTGATGGTGAAAACGGAGAACATGGTTGTTTGTATGATTGCAAAAATACGGAATGCTTAGTTAATCAATTGCATAAGATTTCGGAATCGCAGGCAATGAAAGACAGAATGCATATACAGGAACTCAATGGAACTAAAGAAATGTATGCAGGGTATATAGCAGCCAAAAGAAAAGATGCGAGAGTATCAATGCACAAAATGGCACAGATTGCCGGTTGCAGTCCTGCGGAATATAGCGCATATGAGCATGAGCGGAAAGAATTTGATCCGGAAGTTTACAGGAAATGCGTAGAATACTTGAAAGAGTAACTTAGAATTTAGCGGAGGTAAAAAATGTTGTGCTGGGGATGTATCTGCAATCGCTGTGCGAATAGTGTTGAATGTTTTGATCATTGCCCTGGAGAAATGGACGAGCCGTGCTTTACCTGTGATGAGTGTATCTACTATGACGGCAAAAGCGACAGACGTGTGATGTGGCGAGACGAATGCCCTAAATACAAGATAACGGAATATTGAAAGCAATCGTAAACGGACACTGTGACGAAGACCTGGATATTCTGGTCAACGATGAGGATCCTTATGTAAGAAAGGCTGTGGCTGAACGTGGCCGCGACAAGGATCTGGATATTCTGGTTAACGATGAAAAATGGTCAGTAAGAATGTCTGTGGCTGAACGTGGTCGCGACAAGGATCTGGATATTCTGGTCAACGATGAGGATCCTAATGTAAGAATAGCTGTGGCTGAACGTGGCCGCGACAAGGATCTGGATATTTTGGTCAACGATAAAAATTGCTCAGTAAGAAAGGCTGTGGCTGAACGTGAAAACTTCAATGAACATCCTTCAGCAGCGGAAGAAGTTGAAGTTCCTTCTGATTTTATGAGCTACGTTGATGCCGTCATTGAGGAGGCCAAACAGGAGCGGCAAGCTTTGACTGCAAGACAGATCAAACCTACAATTATGCAAGGTGATGAACATTAATATTTTGGACATTAAACGAATTTAATTCATAGGAGGTATGCAGACTACTGGACGGTGTACGGAAGTCTTTTAAATGTGTTTTTCTGTGCAGAAAAATTAACTTGAAAGGAACTGGAAACAGTTCCTTTTTATATGCAGAATTTTTAGAAAAACGCTCTTTCTTTCATAATAATTATAGAGCACAAAACGAAAGAGAGGAGATTTATGTATACATCAGATCATGCAAGAGACCGCATTCAGGAACGATGCGGAATCAACAAAGCAAGCTGTGACCGCATTGCCAAAATAGCGTTCGATAACGGTTTGACGCACGCCGAAGCAACCGGACAGTTAAAAGCTTATATTACGAAAACATTTTGCCGCAATGAATCCGCTAACAACATTCGGATCTATGCGGAAAAAGTTTGGATATTCGCCAATCTGGAACTTGTGACGGTATTTGCATTGCCCAACAACTTGAAATCGCAGGCGAATAAGCAGTTGGAAAGAAAGAAAAAGAACGTAAGAGGGAAAAAGAATGGATACTACTACAGAAAAGGAAAATTTGCTTCAGGAATATTTCCGGAGGAAGAATCCAGAGCTGGAATCGAAGATTGTTGAAAAATATCTGCCGTATGCGAGAATGCTCGCGTATAACCAGGCAGAAAAAGCCGGAAAATTAGGTGATTTCGACAATATTTACGGTGATGCGGCACTTGGATTATTAAATGCGATAAGAAACTATGATCCGCAGGAAGGCGTAAAATTCGAGACATACGCTACTTATAAGATACGCGGAGCCATTCTTGACGGTGTCCGCAAAAATGACTGGATTCCGCGTACCGCCCATCAAAAAACAAAAAGCCGTTAATGAGGTTCGCGAAAAACTACGCATCGAACTCGGAAGAGTGCCGTTTATGGAAGAAATCGCGGATGCCCTGAATATGAGCATCAATGAATACCGAAAAATGCTCGCGGAAAATTCCGTCAATACCATACAATCGCTTGACGCACATCTGGAAGAAAACGGAGATTCCGACTTTTCTGCCACCACTTTATCAAAACTTCCGGATCCGGAAAAAGAGGCGGAGAAAAAGGAACTGGCAAAAAACTGGACGAAACACTGGAAAACTTTCGGAAAGGGAGCGCCTGGTCATTCAGTTATATTACTACGAAGAATTATCGTTTATTGAGATAGCGGAAGTACTGAATGTTTCTCAACCGAGAGTTTCACAGCTGCATACCCGCGCTTTGGATAAAATGCGGCCGAATATGGGTAAATACATGGGGCTGCTTACAGAACAGGAAAAGTCCAAGTCATAGGCTTGGATTTTTTATATCTGAATTTCTTTCATAATAAGGGTGTCAAAGAAAACAGAAATCAGGAGGAAAATAAATGAAAAAGAAAGATTATAGCGATTTATGGAGCGATGTCAAGCTTAAGAATATTCTCAAACCAGATCTCTTGAGAAAATATAAGGAAGCAGGTATCCAAACCACTGGAGACATTATCACATATTTGATGGACGCATACAGCTATTGCAGCAGAAACGCCAGTTGGCCCAAAGCTCATAACCGGTTCTGTCGTGATTTTTCCAATCAGTACGTTGACGAAGACGGAACTATTGCATGGATTCGTCTTCTTTACGATATTCCATTAGGCTCCAGCCCCCAACTGAAATGATAGTTGCGTGAACTACTCGGAAATTGAATTACCGAGTAGTGTGATAAATTTTTACACAAAAATTTCCATGCAGAAATTTGTATTCCTTTGAATATGTGTTATAATGAATTTATCAAATGGATCATAACTAAACAACATAACATATACTTGGAGGTAATCAAATGAAAAAGAGAGTATTAACAATGATCCTTGCCGGGATCATGATCATGTCTATGACAGCCTGTGGTAATAAGGCCACAGAAGCAGCAGCTACCGAAACGGTCGTTGAAACTACTGAGACAACTGAAGAAAGCAGTATCGAAGGGACTAAAGAAAATAAGCCGGGTAATACTGCGGAAGCAGTAGATGCCACGCAGTCAACAATTAGCGCTGCAACGACGGAAACTCCTAAGACATCAGAAAAACCAAAGGAGACATCGGCCTCCGTAACGACAGCAAACCCTACAGCAACTCCGAAGACAACAACGGCTTCGAATAGTAGCGGGAAAACAGGTGGCACAGCATCTGTTTCGAATACGACTACAGCAAGCACAAAAACGGAAGCAACAACAAAGCCTGGATCTACGGCAAAACCCACTTCGACAGCAAAACCGAAAGCGACTGCCAAGCCTGTGGAAACGGCAAAACCGGCAGCAACTCCTCAGCCCACAGCCAAACCTGCTGCAACCGCAACTCCACAGCCTGCGTGTGCTCATGAACATAAGAAATATGAGACAGCCGTTGAAGCGAATTGTCAGCATGATGGATACGATAATATCTATTGTACTGATTGCGGAGCTTTCTTAGGAACGAATTACCATCCTCAGGGTAGCCATGGTAGTACAACCAGACATACTACAACAGAACCCACATGTACTTCCGGCGGCTGGTGGGAAGAAACCTGCGACTTGTGTGGAGCTGTAATCAATAGTGGATCCATTGATTCTCTTGGATGCGTAGATAATGGTGATGGCTGGTGCAGTCGCTGCGGAGCCGAATTAAGAGATCATTCTCAGCCCGATGTTCCTTCCGTTGATGATGTATTAAAGGATCTCTATGGTGATACTCCCACACCAGCTCCTAATACGGAATCTGAGGCAAATGGTTCCGACACGTCTACCACAAGTGAAGAAAATAGCGTAGACACATCTGATAACACAATTGAATAAAATAATATTTAAAAAGAGTCTCTTTTTGGGGACTCTTTTTTATGTAGATTTTCCATTCTTTCAATTTTTCTGTCATATTAATTAAGAGATGATTTTAATAAGAAAGGAGAATCGGTATGGGAAAACTTAAGACTAAATTGCTTTTTCCGTTACTGGCTGCAGGTATTTTAATGAGTGGAATTACTGTCTCTGCAAATACCGGAATTGAAAGATCATATACGAATGAAGCTTTTACCTTAGATCGATATAATAAAAATATCTATGAAGGTAAAATGGGAGAAGAGGTATATTTCAGGCCCGTTACTTTGACAAAGACAGAAAAAGGTCAACATTTGTATGCAGCTGAATACACGGGAAATGTGTCAATTTCAAAATGGACAATAGAATATCCTGAACATTATTGTATTCACGCATCTTATCCAAACGGAAATGAATGGATGGGATTTTCCTTTGGCAGACAATCATGCAAAACAACAAAATGCCAACCCGGCTGGATAGCCACATGCGCTAAATGTGGAAGAGAAATAGTTATCCTTTTTTATGCATCAAAAGATACTATTAGTCAATTAAAAACTTTATCAACTGGCGATTGTTATGTATCAAATTGCGTTGACCCAAAATGTAATAATCTGGAGACAGCTACGTATATTAGCCATAAGTGTGATGAAGTATCATGGAACAAATATATCATCCAATATGTTGGAAATGGAGCTAATGGAGGATATATTTCTGATAGTTTCCATTATTATAATAATTACACGACTTACGAAGGACAAACAGTTACTCCGCAAAAAAAGTTATCCGTAAATACTTTTTATAGAACAGGATATGTCTTTACTGGGTGGAATACAAAACCTGATGGAAGCGGCGTTACTTTGGCTGATGAAGAAGATTTCCTTATCGTTCAAGATAAATTGGGCCTCAATGTTAAAAACAATAACACAAGAGTTAAAGTATATGCCCAGTGGAAACCTGCTTATTCCACTCTGATAATCGATCCTAATGGTGGATCATACAATGGAGAAACTACGATTACACAACGTTTTCGTACTGTTTATTCGCTTGATCCAAATAAATTGACACCACCTGCTGGACCAATAGTTACATATGATACACAAGGCGGAAATAAGATTGAGCCAACGCACACAACAACTCATTTTTCCGGATGGACATTTACTGATCCATTACATGGTGTATTTGTTTCTGCGTCAAATCGCTATGCTTTTGAATTGTACGATGCTAATAATATTTTTTCAGAAACAAAATCTGTCTGGTATGATGGATGCATTGATACAGCTATAGCACAATATGCCGGCGATAGCTTTAAACTTCCAGAGGCAACCTATCCGAATGGAGATGATCCAACGGATCAGAAAAGATTCGGGGGATGGTATGCCGACCCTGAATGTGAAATATTTATAGGTGGCCCTGGGGATGATTTCTCGACAGATGAAGATATAACATTATATGCAAAGTGGTCAACACTTCATGCAGACAGCGTAGAAAACTGGACTGCAAATAATGAAAAAGGAGCTATAGACTTATCATGGATCCAGACAGATTCAGCTGATAAAGTATTTAAAATATATCAGAAAAAAGAAAACGGAAATTGGATTGAAGTAAAAAGCGCAAATTCAATTCAAAATAATGTCGATAGTGTAGAAAAAACTTTTTACAGAAATAGTGATTCTGCTAATTCAGAGCAAGTATATATTGTTCCGTACAGTGGATTATACAACTTTAAGTTAACTGGAGCTCAAGGCGGAAAATATGGCAATTATTCCGGTGGTGCAGGAGGCACTGTGACAGGCCGTATTTATTTCAATGAAGGTGAAAAAGTCTATGTAGGTGTTGGTTCTCAAGATGGTAAAGGTAAATATTTTTCTGGAGGATCAGCAACGTCTTATGGAAATGGTGGATCAGCATCTTATCTGAGGACGGACAGACTCGGTATTTTTGCCATAGCTGGTGGCGGTGGCGGTGCAACCATGATGGGCAACGGCAATGCAGCTAATTCTGGAAGCTATAGAGCTGATGGCAATGGATCCGGAGAAAACGGAATGGCCGGTGGCGGTGGCGGAAATATCGGAGGAAAACAAGGAACTGCAGTAGTGCACCACCATAGCAGTTCATGTTATCAGGATTTATCATATACACCTGCATTTGGAAACTGGGAATCTCATATGTGGGGACATAGTTGTTTTGATTCCTCAGGCATAAATTCTTATCAATATAACGGACATACATCAGATGATGATGATTATAGTACTTGTACAGTAAGAGTCGGTTGGTCCAGAGAATGTCATATTGTTGAAAACAAAGCAAATTGGTGGAATGTCTCTGGATATAAAGGAATTCCCACCAATGGCAATACGGCATTGAATCTTTCATATTTTTGCGAAGGATGGGGTGATGTAGGCGATAATATTGTGAACACCAATTGGCTGCCAGACGAAGAGCAACCGTCTGAATTTGTAATTTTGGATCAAAATGGTACAAAAATTGCACAGGGAAAATTTAGAGATTATCCTTTTACTGATAATTTTACCTGGAATGGTAATAATCACGTTGGAAGTAGCGAATTTTATCAAAACTTAAAAATTTCTTTACCAAAAGGAACTACGCATATTTTTGTACATCTCAATTTTCATTTAAGAGGTGATGTCTGGTTTACTTCTGGAATTAAAGGATTAAGTTTTAGTGGTGGTAAAAAATTAGCTTGTGGATACACAGAAGGTCAAGTTGTATCTGCTTACCCTTCGTATGGAGGCAGTAACGGATTACGCGTTAATACACAAGAGGGTAAAATTTATTTTGGTAAAACTGATTATGCAAGCACGCAAACTGGAAATGGATATATATCTATTACGGGGGCAGAGCTTGGATTATATAAGGATAATGAACTGAAAGGAATCATAGCAACGGATGAAGCTATGCCTAATATGCCTGTCCTTAAAAGAAAACCTGTAGAAGATGATAATGATTATTCTAAGGCAACAGTAGTTTGGAATAATCCCGGTGATAACGGAACAACATATCAGCACCAGGTAAAATCTTTCTACACCGAGACCATGGCCCCAATGTTGGAATCAAATATCACAACAGATGTTATGACCTCTGGTGTTAAAGGTTATGTTATTCTGGTTGATGAAAATGAGGATACGATTGTCACAAAAGACAATGGTATATATCAAACTAAGACCAACTATGTTATTTTATTAACTGATAAAACTACAAAATATATCCATGTAGCAGCAGTAGATGGTGCCGGTAATGTTAGTGCTACGACTCATTTGAAAATCAGCAGTACTATGTCGGACGATGGACAAGTATTTTATCCTATTGAAACAACTCCAATTTCTGTTAGAGGAATGGATGATAATGTATATGAAAAAGACGGATCTTATTTTGTGAAAGCTGACGGAATAACTCCCTTCTACCTGAAAACAAATGGCTTAATAAGTGAAATTGGAGATGCAGTTGCCTCCAAAAACTATCAGATAAATGCATTATCCTATATTATTGATAAATCCGGGGCTAAACAGAAGTTGAGTTATTATAGAGAAAATGATGATAGTGATATTTCTAAAATCAGCATTGATGATGTTAAAAAATCAGTCATTGGAGTAGATAATGAAAGTTATATCAAAGATGCGTCATTTTTCGAAATGTCCCGATATAACAATTTGCGTAATGTATCACTTGATGCAGCTTATACCATGGACTCTGTTTACAACAACACAGAATTTGTCATAACACCTCAAGCTATGGCATATCAAACAACGGATAAATACAATAACAGCTCTTACACGTATTCAGACGATGCCGCTGATGCTTTGAATAAAATCGTATTGATTGCTGACGGAAAGGCCCCTCAGCTTTCTGGCGAAGGATATGAATTTTTAAAAGATATTGATAATATTGATATTTCAAAGTATCCGGACAATTATGAAATCACTTTAGAGGCAAAAGATGATGAAAGTGGTTTAAAAGAGTTTTATGTTGTCGTTGAAAATCAGGATAATAATACAACACATACTTATCCAGGTACCATTTCTAGTGATGATAAGACTGGTACGGTTACCATCAATATCATAAATGATGATTTATTATTTAAGGGTGATATAAATTTCTTGATTTATGTATCAGATAACGTGGGAAATATCACAGAAGAGTCTAAGGGCCTTGGAGAATTTTCTCTTCATACAAAACTGGTAGGAAAAAGCGGTTCTGATGTAATTGCTGATAATGGTTACATTACATTCAAAAAAGGTGAAACCGGTGTATTAATTGTAAGAACAAGCGGGTATGCGGATCAGTTGCAGATAAAGTTCCCTAGTGAATTTTCCGAGAGCGGATTCGAAATAATCAAAAATTATTTTTATGAAAAACCGATTGGATCCGGAGACACTAACGAGGAAGATCTTCAGAGATTTGGTATCCGGACAGAAGTAATTAAATTCCCGATTCCTTATGATATTGATGAGAGAGAGGGCTATGATATAGAAATCATCGCCTTCAAGAACGGAAATAGCGTCAATGTTACAGAAGGGGTTACTGTAAAAACCTTATCAGAACGTCAGAAATTCAATGTCAAAGATAGTTTATTAGATGGTATGAGAACCTATATCATTCAAAACTAAATCAACCAAAAGAAAAAGCATCGGTTTTACCGATGCTTTTTCTTTCATATTAATTGCATAATAATTGTATCAAAGATAGATGGAGGAATATGGAATGGATTATCGGAAATTATTGGAATCTAAAGGTTTTGTCTTGAACAATTATCCCGAAGACGGCAAATTTTGGGAGCTGGTTGTAAAAGATGACGAAAATTTAAAGCGGCATATCTGCAAGGTATTCAAAACCGATGTAGAGTTGCTGGATAATAATGTGGTAGATATAGACAAGGTAATCTTGCAGTGTGCCGAAGATTATAGCAGATGCGTATTCTACTACGATTGTAATCTATATAATATGGAAACAGATGAATTTATGAAATGCATTGAAAATATGTGAATCACCACACACCATAAAGGAGTGTGGTTTTACGGCAAAGTTTATAAAGGAGAAAATGAAAGTTTCCGGTATTATACCGGAAGTTTTTTATATTTATAATCTGTCATATTAAATATATCAATGAAGAAAGAAGGAGAAAATATGCTTATAGGAATTACAGAAAGAGGAGATGCCGGAGTCGATTTTTCTTGGGAATATTCCATCAGAAATCACGAAGTCGATGCTGCTGTTCTTATCACAAAATGTATTACACAAAAATTCTTAGAAAAAGTACTGAAACTTCATCAGGAAGGTTATAAAATTATCGTCCATGCTACATGTACGGGATATGGAGGTACGGAACTGGAACCTAATGTTCCTGATTTTACGTCCCAGCTCACAATGATAAAAATGTTGCTCGATGACGGATTCCCAGCAGAACAGCGGGCGGTCCGCTGTGTATTATTTAGATGAGTATCCTCATGTAAAAGAACGTTTTCCTGACAGCTCTGCACAGTCTAAAGACTGGCAGGTTCCAGGTACATAACAGCATCACTTGACAATTCTTACAACGGATCCGGTTTCTGATCTTTACGGTCAGGAAGCGGATCTTTTATTCGCAGAACAGTGTTTGTTATAGCTGTCGTACCTTAACCGGAATTTCGCCGCAAACACCCCGACGAGTGCTTCACGCGGCCGGATCCTGTCGAACCCGTTTGTATGATCAACAGTTGCATTTATAGCGTTCATAGCTCCGAAGACCGAAGCTCGAAGGATATTTCTTGTTCTCTGCAAGGAGCGCATCCATGCAGGCATCATGTGTTATCAGGAACGTGGGGAAGGTGTCGATGCACTTCTGTCTGTCGGCAGCCGTGCCGGTGTCGTTACTGTTTCTTAACAGGAATGCAGAATACAGGTCTCTTTGTACGTAGTGGCCGCCAACAAAACTTCCCCGGCAGGATAACTTCTTCCGGACGTAATCATCTGTCACATGGTTGTACTGGCTGGCGCGGAAGCTGATGGTATCGATCTTGATCAGTCTGCCGCCACAGGAGACAAGTCTGTTGTCAAGGGTCGTCAGGAATGCCGCCGGTGAATGGTTTCCTATGGACCTGCCAAAACGCTTCCTGCTCTTAAAACGTCCGTCAGCTTTCTTGACAGCTGACTTCGATTTCCTGGCAAGTCCGTGGAAGGACATCTTTTCCACATATACGGTGTCTGCCTTCGAAGCGATCTCATTTGAAAGCCGGTGGTGGCCGGCATTTACAGCGTCTGCATACCGGCGTTCCAGGGACTTCTTGCGAAACTGAAGCTTCTTATAATGCTCCGACCAGATCCATTTCTTTGCGCCCTTGCGGACAGTGCCATCCGGAAGATAATTGTCCGGATTCGTGGCACGTCTGCTCCGGTCCATGGCTCTCTGGATCCGTCTGATCTGCGCAGAACGGTCTTTGGCATCGGAGCCGAGCACCTTCAATTTACAGGAATCCTCGGTCATGACAGCCGCCGTGGTGGTTCCGATATCCAGTCCGGCTGTCCCATGACCGACCGGATGCTTTACCGTGGGCTTTTCTTCCAGAACCAGCTGCAAGTAGTAGTGGTATTTTGTACCTACGGGCTTTCTCCGGATACGGCAGTATTTCACACGGGATCTGAGTGCTTCCTTGTCATAATCCGTCCGGATCTGCGGCTGGATCACCTGTCCGAGCCAGTAAAGACGGCCGCCACGGAATCTCATGCCCGAAGCATTGGATTTTCCTTCAAGGGAATCAAGATCATCGTATCTTTTGAAGTGGATGCATTTACCGTTATCGAAAAGATATTTTTCCGCAGACCGCCACACGGAAGAAGCGATCTTCTGGGCAGTCATGGAATCAATATATTTCCGGAACCGGTGCTGTTGCACGGAAACATATGCATGCAGCTGGTATTCGCTGAGTCCGTAGTCCCTGCGGATCACCGCAAGCTTCATATTGATGCGGCTCTTGTCGGCTTTCGATAAACTGGATTCCTTTCGTACATCCAGAATCTTGCGGTATTCCGGATCCTGTATCAGCTTCCGAAGCTGCTTTCTGCAGTGCCGCACGAGAACGTTATAGATCTGCTGTCCACACCAGAAAGCATGCGCAAGCCACCGATCCTGCTCAGGAGAAGTATTCAGTTTTAATGTCAAAACGTAGGATTCTGTCATAAATACTCCTTATATAGTTATTATGACAGATTTTACGTTCCGTGCAGATTCCTGCACAAAAAGACACATTCCTTCTCACAGTCTGAAGACTGGAAGCTTTCTGCTATTGGCTTTGTAAACTCCTATATTCGTTCCATAATTATTATGAAAGATTATTTTCGATAACGCAGATTTTTCCATAGAAATACCCACAAAAACTATATTCCGTGGGTATCTGAAAATTACTCGTTCAATTCTTTATAGTCATCCTCTGTTTTCTTCTCTTCTGACTCTCTTTCTTTTACAGCCGTCTGCTTTTTTACGGATTTTGAATCCTTTTTACTTAAAGCTCCTGTCAAGAGAGATGTGGGGTCAATGCCGGTAGATTCTTTGATGCCATCAGAAACCTGCGTTACGGTGGTCATAATGTCACCTGCAAGCTGACTGGTATTTCCGCCGAACATCTTGATAGAATCAACGTTGGTGTAGCCCTTGGCAACAGCCTCTGCAATCTTAGGCAACTGTTCGAAGTATACTTTCAAAGTATCCAGCTCCATCTGCTGTCTTGCAGCGTCACCATACTGTTTCATAGCTTCAGCTTTCTTCAGAATACCGGCTGCCTCTGCCTCTGCTTTTGCCTGAATGGCTTCTGCTTCCGCCTTACCTTTGGCTGCAACGGCTGATGCCTCTGCCAGGCCTGCTGCCTTGACTGCCTCTGCCGCCTGCTCCTTGGCGAAT
>OGJX01000342.1_pt1 | contig 51617 bp, 45 predicted proteins | sample 1572381 | NCBI WGS metagenome assembly OGJX01 (sample SAMEA2582085, study PRJEB24529) | metagenome | biome: Human gut stool | place: China | collected 2011
AAAGAACTAAATTATAAACAATTGAAAATCAGCTGGGACTAAGTGCCCAGCAGTGATGTCTGAAATGAAAACAACAGCCAAATAAATGAAAACAAATATGCTGTTTTGTAGCTATTTATAAATGGATATTTCTTTTCAATTGCTTTCATTGTTTTCAATTGATAGGTTCTTATTCGGTACATTTTTGTTTCTTATTTGTTCCTCATTTCGGATTATTATTTCTACCTTTGCAACATAAATAACGAATAAAGGAATTGCTTATGCCACGAGTGAAAAAGCCGACGAAAGTCAAAGAGCCAATCCGTCTTCGGATGAAACCATTGAGTGACGGAAGTAAGAGTTTGTATTTGGATATATACCGCGACGGAAAGCGAACATACGAGTACCTCAAAATGTACATCATCCCGGAAACGGACAATAATGCCCGGAAACGGAATCAAGTTACGATGGATGCAGCCAATGCAATCAAGTCGAAACGTATCATCGAATTGACCAATGGGGAAGCTGGTATAGAAAATAGGGAAAAGGTATTCTTGCTTGATTGGATGAATACGTATAAAGAGAATCAGGCAAAGCGAGGGAAAAAAGACGGAAACCAAATTTCAGTTACCATTCGCATCTTGAAAGATTATGCAGGAGAACGAATGACTATGGATAAAATAGACAAAACATTCTGTCAGGACTACCTCGATTATTTGATGACGGAATACCGTCCCAAAGGGAAACGTGTGTCGAACTTTACACTCCACACCTACTACCGTATCCTGAACGGAGCTTTGAATGCAGCCGTGCGTGCGGAGATTATCAAAGTAAATCCGTTTACCAAAATCAATAACTCGGATAAGATTCGCCTGCCGGAGAGTAAACGGTCGTATATGACTATCGAGGAAGTTCGGGCATTGATTGCCACTCCGATGAATAATGAGGCTGTAAAGTCCGCCTATTTGTTCTCCTGCTTCTGCGGATTGCGTGTGAGTGATATTGTCGGATTGAAATGGAAAGACGTATTCGTCGATAGAGGGCAATACCGCTTGGCTGTGTCCATGCAGAAGACCAAAGAACCGATTTACCTGCCGCTTTCTCCCGAAGCGTTGAAGTGGATGCCAGAACGAGGAGATAAGACAGCAGATGATCATGTATTCGATTTGCCAAGCCCGTCGATGATGAACCTGCTTATCAAACCGTGGGCGAAAGCCGCAGGAATTGACAAGCGATTTACATTTCACACAGCAAGACATTCAAGTTTTCTTTTCTAATTGAAATACAGACAATTGGAAAATATCTATACTATAATAGGTAACGATTTAGAAACGAGCGAACTACGTATATTTGTCATGTTTTGCATTAAGTCTAAAGAACACTTTTATTACACTGCAAAGATAGTATTTTTTTGTTTATCTGCAATTTCCCTGATTGTAATTTTAACTGGCAATAGCAGGTGCTACAGCAGGTTCAACAGGCAATTTTGATAAACCTTATTTCATATTTTCCTAATTAATGTAGCAAATCCCATTCAGGGCTGTTCATCAACTCCACGCTGACGCAACTCGGGTGCAATATTTTATGGAAGATGTTTCGCAACGGAATGCTGGAACATTACGGGCTGTTTCTGAATCTGGAGACGATGAAGGTGAATCCAATATCTGTGTAGGTTTACCTTATAGAAATGAAAGGTATTAAATGATAACCAAGCAGAGATGCAATCACATAATCTCTTATGATGACGGTGAAGATAACCTGCTCAAATTCGATTAGAGCAAGGCTAAGATTTCTGAAGAGATTCTATCTTTATCATGTTCTTGACAAAGTAGCACATTCCCGTCCAGCATTGTAATGTGTTTGATTGCTTAGTTCTTATCTAAACTTTGAAAATTTCATTGATAATCAACTGGCTATATTCGCCTATTTTGCTACAATGTCCTTTAGTTTTAATCTTTCAAAACGACATTTTTTTGTACTTCAGCATTGAATAGATGTCTGTTATTTAAATGAAGTTTTGACATTATCATTTCTCCTTGGCACTAGCAGTTTGTATACGTTTCATAAAGAAATAGTATCCAATTATTATTATTTATTCGGTAAACACTAATTATATTCTGATGGCAGACATCCATATTCTTCCTTAAAGTACTTGGCAAACTGCTTGGGGGACAGCCCCACCTGATAAGCTATTTGAGAGATACTGAGTTGACTCTTCTCCAATAATTGTTTTCCGCGTTTAAGACGTAAGATTCTCATAAACTCCAAAGGAGACTTCCCCGTAATAGACATCAACTTCTTATATAGACCACTCCGGCTAATACCTATCTGCGCGCTGAGCTCCTCAACGGAAAACTCTGAGTTATCCATATTTTCTTCCACAATGCGGATAGCCTTCTCTATTAATTGTTCATCCAGACTGCTAATCGTTATTTCGGATGGAGATACCTCCATCTTGCCGAACTTTTCATGGTTGCTCTGTGTCCATTGCAGCAACTTCTGAATCCGCAACAATAGGATGTCGAGGTTGAAAGGCTTGGTGATGTAGTCGTCGGCTCCTTCGCGCAATCCGCCCAACACATGTTCTTCGGCGGTGCGGGCGGTCAGCAGGATGACGGGGATGTGCGAGAACCGGATGTCCGTCTTGACGGCATGGCATAATTCCAGCCCGTCCATGACAGGCATCATCACGTCGCTGATTACCATTTGTACAGACTGCTGCGACAGGATCTCAAGTGCTTCCTTGCCGTTGGAAGCCTCGAACACCTGATAGTGTTCTTTCAGGCATCCCACTAGGAAACGGCGGAAATCGTCGTTGTCCTCCACCACAAGAACCGATATGCCTTCCTCTTGGGAGCCGTGGCAAAGCTGCCTTTCCTCATTCGTCCCGCCCACGACAGGCAAGGTAATGACAAAGATGCTTCCTTGCGGCCGATTATCGGTTATCCGGATGGTACCTTGGTGCAAGGTCACGTATTCTTTAACGATATGCAATCCGATGCCGCTGCCTACATACGTTGTGGCGGCGTGCTGTTCCTGAAAGAAACGGTCGAACACTTTTTCCTTGTTCTCGTCCTTGATGCCAATGCCTGTATCGGCCACTTGTATGCGTACATGTTCTTTTTCCGACACACGTATTTTATCGACCGTAACCACCACGCTTCCATCTTCCCGATTGTACTTGACGGCATTGGACAGAAGGTTGAGCAAAATGCGTTGCATCTTGTTTCGGTCAAAGGACATGCTGATATCGGCATCCATCAGGTTTAACTCCAACTGTATGCCGTTTTTAAGAGACAGTTCCTTGAAGGAATCGCAAGTCTCTTTGACAAAATCCGACAGGTTACCGTATGAAAGAGAGAGTTGGGCTTTCTGCTTATCCAGTTTTCGGAAGTCAAGCAACTGATTGACCTCGTCCAGTAAAGCCACCGCATTGCGATGAATCAGCTCCAAGTCTGCTTTCAGGTTTCGGGCCGACTCCGAAGCCAGCAACTTTTCGAGCGGAGTGATAATCAAAGCCAGCGGAGTACGAAGGTCGTGACTGACATTGGTGAAGAAACGCATCTTCGCCTCATCCATTTCATGCTGTTGCGTTATCTCCATCTCATGCTTTTGTTGTTCCATCAAGCGTTTGTGCTTTCTTTGGGTATTCCTTAATATAAGAAGGAAAAGAAAAATGACCATCAGCGCATAACACCCATACGCCGGCAACGAAAGCCAAAACGGAGGACGGACGTGAATAAGTAAAGAAGATACAGGATTGTCGTATCCGTTAGGCTCATACACTTTTACTTGCAATCGGAAGGTCCCGTAAGACAAACGGTTGAAATGAATGCGGTTTCCCTCCAGCTTCACCCATTCCTCCTGTTCTCCCAAGCGATAGGCAAATTGCTGCTTGTGCCGATTCTGATAATCCATGGACGATACCTCCAGCGCAAAATTACTATCGGAATAGTCCATGGTTATCTCCTCTAATAGCTGAATGTTTTTGGGGAGCAGGATGCGTCCGTTGGAAGTACGGGAACCGACTTCCATTTTCTGATTCGCCAACAGCAAGTCGGTAAATACAACAGGATTCCCGGAACGATTGTAGAAGTCGGTTGGCCGGGGAGTTATTTTCAAATATCCGCCAATGCCTCCCATCAGGATTTCCCCTTGCCCGGTGCAGGTAATGGAATGTGAGTTAAAAGTCATATCGCCAATACCGTCTTCTTCAAAATAGGGGTAACACAAGTAGGATGAAGACTTTCCCGTCGGAGAGGCCGCCACCCAAATATTTGTTATTCCATGATCGGTCGCCACCCAAATGTTCTTATACTTGTCTTCCGTCACGGCACGAATGCACTGGTGCGACAGCCCGTCTTCTATAGAAAGGTGTATCATTCCATCCTTTTTCTCGTCAAAAACAGTCATTCCGGTACGAGTACCAATCCACAACAATCCACGACTGTCATAAAACAGACAGGTGATATAAGAATCGGGCAAGGACTGAGTCCCAGCTTTATTCCCTGTTAGGGGAACCATCTTTCGCGTATAGATATCCATGGAATAAAGTCCGCTGCTGGTTCCGACATACAGGTTACGTCCTCCCGAATAAGCCAGATCCATGATACTGTTCGTTTGGAGGATGGAAGAATCCATCGTATAGGCGGTAAAGTTCCCATCGGCATCCATGGCATACAATCCTTGCATAAACGTACCGAACCAAATGGTTCCGTTCGCATCTTCCGCTATGCGTCGGATGTATTTCAATGAAGCGGGAGCGGCATTACGCAAGGGAATGAACGTTCCTCCTTGTTCATAAAAAGCTCCTCCTCCATAAGTTCCGAACCAAAGCCTGCCCTTGGCATCCAGACACGAACAAATAATCAAATCGGAAGGGATGGAGTGTTTTTTCATTTTAAAGCGCGTATAAGAGGCCTTGCCCGCATCCTGTCGGATTAGCCCCTCTCCATCGAACCCCATCCACAGGTTTCCTTCCTTGTCTTCCTGCAAGCATTTCACGTCTTCCTGTTCCGGCAAGAAACAAGTGTTGAAGGCTATTTTATCCAAAGCGGCAAAAGATACTCCCTGTTTGCCCGTTCCTACCCACATGGTGTTCTGATTGTCTTTGAAAAAACAATTGATATGATTGTCGGCCAATGAAAAAGGATTCTCTGATTTCTTGTTTATCCGCACCAATTGCTTGTCTTGATTGTAACTGATATAAACTCCTTTGTCATCCGTTCCAATCCATAAATTGCCGTCCCCGTCATCCATTACGGCAGTTATCAACGCATCTGTCACTTCCTGCCTACCCACGTAATCTATCCATTGTTTTTGATTGGTATCATAACATTGCAAGCCCGAAGCATGCGAAGCGTAAAACCAAAGCCTGTCCACCGTATCTATATAAAGGTTATATTGCAAACCGGAAGAGATGGTTCTTCGTGTTTCCGGACGGATATGTTGAAAGTTTGAATCGATGCGGGCTATTTCTCCATTCGAGAAGAGCAGATAGGCACACGAACGCCGACAAACAACCTGTTGCATTTTTTCCTTTCCAGGCAGTTGAAAGGTATGCAACTTACTCTTTGCAAAATCATAATGGAACAACGTATCCATCACGGTACACCACAGGTTGTAATCCTTATCGACAGTAAGATAGCTCACCTCTCCCGTTATTCCATATTTATTTAAGACAGGCTGTATCTTGTTCTCCAATTTATCTTGTTCCCGATCGTAGATATAATAACTGACGGGACCTTTTATCCAAATATTGCCTGCCGCATCTTCTGCGATAGATTCAATGTCATTGTTGTAAGCCCCTAATTGGGTCGTTGTGTATTTCTTGAACTGATAACCATCGTATCTGTTCAGACCGTTGAGCGTGGCAAACCACATGAAGCCATACTGGTCGCGCAGAACAGACCGTACATAATTATCCGAAATCCCGGACTTCACATCAAGATTTCTAAAGTTTAATCCGTCGTGCGCATATACAAGCCCACAGACAAAACACATCAAAATCAGGAGCAAGTTCTTTTTCATCATATCAGTATTAGGTTTAACGCTGCAAAGTTATAAAAATCAAATGGGATAATAGAGGCAAACACTATCCCAAATGAGTAAAAACACTTCCCAAATTGATAAATACACAATACGGATAGTCTGATAATCAATTGAAGAAGCCGATCTATATCTTTCCTCATACATTTGCCAGCACAAAAAGAACCGAATTTAAATTTAATGAATAACATGAAGAACACCCTTGTAACCCTATGTCTTTCCGCAGTACTCTGCGGTGCGTGTTGTACAGAAACGCAACAGCAGGCATCTCCCTTTGTACAAGTTGAAAAGGGAATGTTTGTCCGTGATGGCAAACCTTATAAATATATCGGTGCCAACTTTTGGTATGGAGGCATTCTTGCTTCCGAAGGTGAAGGAGGAAATCGTGAACGCTTGGTTCAGGAACTGGATTCCTTAAAGAGTATAGGTATAGACAATTTAAGAATACTGGTAGGCAGCGACGGTGCCCGTGGAATTACCTCGAAAGTAGAGCCTACGCTCCAGACAGCACCGGGTGTTTACAACGATACCATTCTTGCCGGGCTGGACTTTCTTCTTTCTGAAATGAAAAAAAGAGACATGCTGGCAGTTCTCTACCTGAACAATTCCTGGGAATGGAGCGGCGGGTATAGCCAATATCTGGAATGGGCCGGAAAAGGAAAAGCCCCTGTCCCAAGCATAGACGGATGGCCGGCATTCATGGATTATGTTAAGGAATTTCCAAACAACAAGAAAGCAAAATCACTTTTTGCCGACTATGTAAAGGATATCATTACCCGAATCAATAGGTATACAAACATAAGTTATGTGGAAGACCCCACAATCATGTCATGGCAGATAGGCAACGAACCTCGTGCGTTCTCGGGAGAAAACAAAGAGGCTTTCGCTATCTGGATGGCTGAGGTTAGTCGTTTCATCAAGTCGCTCGACCGGAATCATCTGGTCTCAACAGGTAGCGAGGGCAAACATGGCTGTGAGGAAGACCTCGCCCTGTTCGAGCGAATCCATGCCGACAAGCACATTGACTATATGAACATTCATATCTGGCCCTACAACTGGGGATGGGCGCCGGCAGACAGTTTGTCGGAAAAGGCAGAGGCAGCGCAGTTGCAATCGAAACAATACATAGACGAGCATCTGGAAATAGCACAAAAATATGGCAAACCGTTGGTTTTGGAAGAATTCGGTTATCCAAGGGACGGGTTCCGGTTTGACAAATCAGCTACAACACAGGCACGAGATACCTACTATCAATACATATTCAGCCTGATAACCGATAGGACCGCGCAATCAGCCGGACTGACTGGATGCAACTTCTGGGCATGGGGCGGACTGGCTGCCCCCAAGCACTTATATTGGCAAAGAGGAGATGACTATACGGGCGATCCGGCGCAAGAGCAGCAAGGCCTGAATTCGGTATTTATGTCCGACAGTACCACTATAGCCATTATCCGTACTGCCAACCAACAACTGAAACAACATTCATTTTAACTATTTATACCATGAACAGAAACAGAAAAATTTGGATTGCCGGCTTCATGCTGTACCTGTGTACCGCATCCATGTTTGCACAAATCCGCGGAAATGAAATCCGCGTGGTGGTCTCGCCCGATCATTCGGACTGGACATACCGACTGAAAGAGAAATGTACTTTCACCATTCAGGTGTACAAAGCGCAGAATGTATTGCCCGATGTGAAAGTGGACTATGAACTAGGCCCTGAGTGGTATCCCACAGAAAAGAAAGATGGAGTATCACTGAAGGATGGAAAGCTGACTGTCAGCAGCAGCATGAACACTCCCGGTTTTCTTCGTTGCAAAGTGAAGGCGTACGTTGGCAACAAGACATACGACGGCATGGCAACCGCCGCATACGCTCCGGAATCCATCCGGGCACATGCCGTAAACCCAAGCGACTTTGACAACTTTTGGGAAGGCACTTTGAAAGAAGCCCGCCAGGTACCTTTGTCTTCCACCATGGAACTGCTACCGTCACGCTGCACCGAAACGGTCAATGTCTATCAGGTCAGTTTCCAAAACATCCGTCAAGGCTCGCGTACTTTCGGTATTCTCTGCATGCCTAAAGCTTCCGGCAATTATCCGGCACTGCTCCGTGTACCCGGTGCGGGAGTGCGTCCCTACTACGGCGATGTGGAAACAGCTGCCAAAGGTGCCATTACTTTGGAAATCGGTATTCATGGCATTCCGGTAACCATGCAGCAGTCTGTCTATGACGAACTGGCATACGGGGCACTTTACAATTATCAGTATCAAAATGATGACAATCGTAACTACAGTTATTACAAGCGTGTATTTGTGGGTGCCCTGCGGGCGGTCGATTTCATAACCTCTCTTCCCCAATACAACGGCAAGGCCTTGGGTGTAACCGGTTCCAGTCAGGGCGGTGCGTTGTCTATGGTTACAGCCGCATTAGACAAACGGGTTACGTTCTATGCCGCCATTCATCCTGCCATGTGCGACCATCGGGCACACTTGCAGAAGGTAGCCGGAGGCTGGCCGCATTATTTTTACTATTTCCCGACTCCTACCCCGCAACGAATCCAAACGGCAGATTACTATGACATGGTCAACTTTGCCCGCCGGATTACGGTGCCCGGCTGGTTCAGTTGGGGATACAACGACGATGTGTGCCCACCTACTTCCACATACGCCGCTTACAACAGTATCACCGCTCCCAAGGAACTTCACCCCTATCTGGAAACCGGACACTACTGGTATCAGGAACAATACGAGCAATGGAGCCAATGGCTGTGGGCGCAAATGGGATTATAAACAAGAAACATTTAATTTTATAGAAAGACACAATATGAAAAGAAATCTTCAAAAAGGCATATTAGTCACCAGTGCTTGTGCCGCATTTTTATTGGGCAATGTACAGCAGGCTTACGCCGTTGCAGCAGATGCCATCGAGATTGTACAACAAAACAAGAAGATTGCCGGTATCGTGGTTGACCAAAACGGTGAAGCGGTAATCGGTGCCAATGTAATACAGAAAGGAACAACCAACGGAACCATCACCGACATTGACGGTAAGTTCACCTTGGAAGTGCCTGCAAAAGCCGTACTGACCGTCAGCTTTATCGGATATCAATCGCAAGATGTAGCTTTAAAAGGAAATGAAACTCAACTTACGGTTACGCTCAAAGATGATACAGAGGTATTGGATGAAGTGGTAGTGGTGGGATATGGTACGATGAAGAAGAGAGATTTATCCGGTGCGGTATCCCAGATCAAGAGCGATGACCTGATGAAAGGAAATCCGACTGATTTAAGCCAAGGATTGGCCGGTAAGGTAGCCGGCGTACAGATTAATGCCGCCGATGGTGCTCCCGGTGGTGGAGTAAGCATTCAGGTACGTGGAACCAACTCGTTCTCTACCAGTTCGCAGCCTTTGTTTATTGTGGACGGAGTTCCTTTTGACGCCGGTTCCACTCCGGCCAGCGATGCCAATCAGAACAACAATAACACTTCAAACCCTTTGTCGTTCATCAATCCACACGACATTCAAAGCATTGAAGTGTTGAAGGATGCTTCCGCCACAGCCATCTATGGTTCACGTGGAGCCAATGGTGTGGTGATTATCACAACCAAACGGGGCGAAGCCGGTTATGAGCAAGTGGAATTTTCAAGTAATTTTTCTTTTTCACGCATAGCCAACAAAGTGAAGGTGCTTGATGCTGCGACTTACGCCAGCTATATAAACGAACAAGACCTGAACAGCTACCAATACGATGGCAAGCCTTATGCCCAACTGTCTTATCCCGGAATGTGGAGCTATCCTTCATTGCCCAACGGAACACTGGATTATGAAAACGGCAAATACCTGCCTTCTCCTAAAGATTACCGTAATCCGGGTTATTATACCGATGAATACGGCAACCAGACTTGGGTGGGAGGAGCCGACTGGCAAGACCTGATTTATCAGAACGGCTTTTCGCAAGAATACAACTTGAGTGTAAGCGGCGGTTCGGAAAAAGGATGGCATGCCTTCTCCGGTAACTTCCTGAATCAGGATGGTATTATCAAAGAGTCCGGTTTTACCCGTTATGCACTGCGTGCCAACATCGGTCGCAAAATGTACAAATGGCTGGAAATGGGAATGAACATGAACTTTACCCACACTGAAACCGATTTCAGCAAAACAAACTCCAATGACTATGGTGTGATTCGTTCGTCATTGATTTTCCCGCCCAATTACGACCCGACACACATGGACCAGACAACCAATGACGAATTGAGCTGGCTGGCATCCAATCCATACGCTTACATCAATGATACAAAGGATCACCTGAAGGCCATCAATGTATTCACGTCATCGTATGCAGAAGTCAAGTTGTTCCCTTTCTTGAAATTCCGTCAGAATTTAGGTATCAGTTATACCAACCACAATCGCGGTACTTACTTCGGTCAGCAAACCCAAGAAGGATCGGGACAGAACGGCATCAACGGTAAAGCAGGACAATCGGACAATTGGTACATGGGAATCACGACCGAATCTTTGTTCACTTTTGACAAGACTTTCGGAGTGCATGGCATCAATGCCGTAGTAGGTTTCACGGCAGAAAAGACCAATTGGGGCAGCAAGTCAATGAGCGCCACCGGATTTCCCAATGACTTGACACAAGACTATGACATGAGCCTCGGTACCAAGCCCGGCAAGCTGCAAAGCGACCGTGGCGATGCGGCATTGGCTTCTTTCCTCGGCCGTATCAATTACACCTTGCTGGACAAGTATATCTTTACCGCCTCCTACCGTACCGACGGTTCCAGTAAGTTTACTGATGCCAACAAATGGGCCGGTTTCCTTTCGGGTGCCTTTGCATGGCGCATGAGTGAGGAGAAGTTTATCAAGGACTTGAACATCTTCAGCAATTTAAAGTTCCGTGCCAGCTATGGTGAAACGGGTAATCAAGGTATCGGCAGCTATCGTACCCTGCCTATGCTGAGTGTTGCTAATTATCCGTTTGCCGGTGGCATCAACAGCGGTTTTGCCCAAGTAGACTGGCGTGGACCGGTAGCCGATGACTTGCGTTGGGAAACGACTGCACAATACAATGTAGGCCTCGATATGGGTTTCCTGAATGGACGCATCAATCTGACGGTGGATTATTACCACAAGAAAACCCGCGACCTGTTGCAAGAAGTGAAGATCCCTTTGAGTACAGGTTTTGCCAACATGATGGTAAACAGTGGCTATGTAACCAATGAAGGTCTGGAAATCTCAGGTAAATTCTACCTGTTGCAAAACACACCGTTGAAGTGGAACATTGATGCCAACATCTCTTTCAACAAGAACCAGATCGGCGGTCTGGAAGCCGACCAGTTCGCTACCCGCTTGTGGTATAAGGCCGACGAGGTGTTCTTGCAACGCAACGGTTGCCCCATCGGTACCATATTTGGCTATGTAGAAGATGGCTTTTATGACAATCTGGCTGAAGTGATGGCCGACCCCGATCCCGCCGTTCGCGCCAAAGGACAGAAAATGATAGGCGAAATAAAGTATCGCAATTTCGATGATAATCCTGCCATCACCAATGCCGACCGTGTTATCATCGGCGACACGAATCCGGACTTTGTATATGGCATCACCAATAACTTTTCTTGGAAGAACTTCACATTGAGTTTCTTCTTCCAGGGCAGCCAGGGCAACGACATTTTCAACGGTAACTTGATGGATGTGAAAATGGGTAATGTAGCCAACATTCCGCAAGCCGCTTACGACACCCGTTGGACTCCTGAAACAACCGCAATCGCCCAATGGCCGAAAGCCGTATCAAGCTACGAACGTAATATGCTTATCAGCGACCGGTATGTGGAAGACGGCTCTTACCTGAAGTTGAAGAACTTGAACATTGGCTATAACTGGGCCAATCCTTTCAAGGGTATCAAGAACTTGAACTTTTATGCCAGTGCCACCAACCTGTTTACCATTACGGACTATAGCTGGTTCGACCCCGAAGTAAACGCCTTCGGTTCCGATGCTTCCCGTCGTGGAGTGGATATCTATTCTTATCCGAGCAGCCGGACTTATTCCATCGGAATGAAGGTCACTTTTTGATTGTGAGATATCAATAGCAAACAATAACTTAAAAGAAAAAGAACAATGAAATTCAACCATATATTTCTCAGTGTCGCTCTTTCTGCTGCCTTAATGGGTAGCTTTACATCTTGCGATGATTTTTTGGCCGAAGATCCGTACGCTTTCGTAGGTCCCGACCAAGTAGGTAATGACAATGTTGCCGTGAATCTTTGGGTGACAGGCGTATATAGTAAATGGGCCAATGACATGTTCCGTTGGCAGAACTTCCCCCGTGTCCTCGAAATGGACTGTGATTATACAAGCGGTCCCGATTGGGCATTCAGTAATCTGGGAGCCGGCAACTTTCAAGGAGACGAAGTGGCCGATGCCGTTTGGAAAGGTTGCTACAGCTTAATCAACCGGGCCAATGTAGCTTTAAACTATGTGAACCAAATTACGGGAGCGGATGAAAAGGTCAAAGCCAACGCCATCGGGGAACTGAAGTTCAACAAGGCTTTTGCCTACTTCATGCTCACCAAGGCATACGGCGATATTCCGATGTTCAATGTGGCTATCAGCGAAGGTGCTTCTTATGAACAGCCCCGCCGCCCTATTGCAGAGGTATATGCCGAAATCATCCGCTTGCTTGAAGAAGCCATTCCTGTGATGTACAAGAATACAGATGTCGATTTCCAGGAAGGGCATGTAGCACAGGGTGCCGCAGCCGGTCTCTTGGCCAAAGTGTATGTCACGATGGCTTCCGGTTCCATGACTGCCGGCGAAGAAATGATAGTAAAGACCGGTGCCAGCTATGAGTTCAATAACGGTGAGAAAGTGCTGGTTCTCCCCACGAGCAAGACTTTCAGAAAGACGCAAGTCGCCGGATATGAAAGTTTCGACACCAAAGACTGTTACACCAAAGCCGCACAATATGCCAAGGACGTGATGGGTGGAAAGTACGGCAGCTATGACTTGCTTCCTTATGATGAACTGTGGAAACGCAGCAACTATAACAAGGCAGAGCACATGTTCATGCTGCAAACCTTGAACAACGACGAAGAGTATGGCAATACCATTCACCGTTGGTTTAGTGGAACGGAAAATGCCCAAGGTCTGATTCAGCAAGGCCAATGGATTGGCAACCGTTATCATTGGTACACGCTGTTCGACAGCAAGGATTATCGTATCACCAAAGGTGTGAAACACCGTTTTCGCTATTCTTATCAAGCCAGCGACAATTACGGTTTCTATTATCCCAATACGCCTGAATACAAACTCATGGCAACCGGTTATGATGAAAACGGAAACAAAGTGGCAGATCCTGTGGCTCCCTACAACGACGGTGTGCAATACACCTTCAATGTAAGCAGCTCCACATTGGCCTACAGCACCAAGTATTCCGATGTAACCGACCCCACCGTAGAGCGTTCGGATGCCTACTGGCCGTTCCTGCGCTATGCCGATATCGTGCTGATTTATGCTGAGGCTATGTGTGAGTTGGGCAGCGGTGTTGATAGCGAAGCCATCAAAGCCCTGAATGCCATCCGCACCCGTTCAAATGCCAATCCGGCTGTCACTTCGGGCAATGGTGCCATTGATTCGAAAGTCGCTTTACGTTCGGCTATCTTTGAAGAACGTGCCAAGGAACTGGCATTGGAAGGCGACCGTCGCTGGGACTTGATTCGCTGGGGACTGTATCTGGATGTCATGAACTCCATTGGCGGAACCAACGAAGACGGTACGAAAACCAACTACGATGAAGCATCGGTGAACAAACACCGTGAAGCCAAGCACTTGCTTTTCCCCATCCCGTCGGCCGAGATTTCGACCAACGATGCCATTGACAGCAACAACCCGGGCTGGAGCTAAACACATAGAAAAAGAATTGTCGTACAATCAAAAAATAAACAGAATATGAAAAAGCTGAATATAGCTGTCTGCGGGCTGATGTTTGCCGCTGCCACAGCAACGCTGGTTTCCTGCCAGGATATAGTGACTTATAATGATGGATATGATGACGGAATGACTTCAAACGGTGCTCCATCCATCTCCGCCATTTATCGTGCCGACGATACGGAAATGACTGCTCCACTCACCGGAGCAGCCTTTGAAGACATGATCAAGCTGACCGGCGAGAATCTGAGCCACGCAAGAAAGGTGATGCTGAATGATGTAGAGATAGCACTGAGCGAAGTCTATGCCACCGCTCATGCCGTCTATTTTCCGATACCCCGCACCATCCCCGGTGAAGTGAACAACAAGCTTTACTATGAAACGGAATTGGGAAACACCTCGGTAGACTTTACGGTCCAGATTCCCGAAGTCAGTATCTCGGGATTGTATAATGAGTTTGCCCTGCCGGGAAGCTCCATCAAAGTAAACGGTGCTTATTTCGACCTCTATGGATTCGGGGGCGGCACGGAATCCTCCACCATCACGATGAACGGAGTGGCCTTGGAAGTAGATTCATTGACCGAACAATATATGTCCATTGTCATACCCGAAAATACTTCGGATAACTCTACGATCGTTTTCTCTTGGGAAAGTGCAAGCGGAACAAAGACAGTCAGTGTTCCTTATCGCAATACAACCGGTATTCTTTGGAATCTGGACACTCCTGACGCCTACGGCTTTTGGGCGGGAACCGAACTGATTACTACCGGAAACGGATCCAACGAGCCCGCTCCTTTGAACGGTTCTTATTTCCGCGTCAAAGGATCGTATGCCGCATGGAGTTGGAACAGCCTGTTGTGCGGAGGATGTGACATCCCGGCCGAAGCCGCTGCCAATCCTTCGGACTATTGGTTCAAGTTCGAAGTAAACTCCGCCAACGGCAATCCGTTCTACGATTCCGCTTCTGTCGGTTATCTCATTCAGCTGAACGGAGGGCAATATGCTTGGAATCCCTCTGCTAACGGAAGTTTTAATACTTATGGCAACTGGTGTACCGTTCGGCTGGAGCTGTCGGAAGTGGCTACCAATGGAATCAATGCCGGATGGAACAATCTCTTCTGGATTATGCAGCCCAACTCGGACTGGAACACAGATCATAGTTTTGCCAATATCCGAATCGAGAAAAAACAATAAGCCATGATGAAAGATATAAGAATGATGATAACAATCGTGGTGCTGGCAGGCGGAATGCTTGCCTGCACCAGCCCAAACACGTCCTCGGGGCGTACTCCCGAAGCGGAGCAGATGCTTACGGAACTGAAAGAAGTCTCTCGGCAGAACCATTTCCTGTTTGGTCATCACGACGACCCTGTATATGGCATCGGGTGGGATGGAGACGAGAACCGCAGCGATGTGAAAAGCGTATGCGGAGATTACCCCGCCATGATGTCCTTCGACTTGGGACGCATTGAACTGGGCGGCGACAAGAACCTGGACAATGTTCCCATAGAACGCCTTCGCCGCGAAATCATCGCACAGTATGAACGCGGCGGCATGGTGTCGCTCAGTTGGCATACGGACAATCCTGTTACAGGGAAAGACGCTTGGGATGTAAGCGACTCTACCGTTGTGGCCTCGGTGCTGCCGGGAGGAGCGCAACATGATAAGTTCATGGGCTGGATGGGCACAATAGCCGATTTTATGAACTCGCTCACCACAAGCGACGGACGGAAAGTGCCCGTTCTGTTCCGCCCGTGGCACGAACATACGGGAAGCTGGTTCTGGTGGGGACAGGCCCTGTGCAGCGCCACCGAATACAAAGCCTTGTGGCGCATGACTTATGAATTCATGCAGCAGAAAGGTGTGAAGCATTTGCTTTATGCCTATTCGCCGGGAACGGAACCGAACAATACCGCCGAATATCTGGAACGCTATCCCGGAGACGACATCATCGACCTGATAGGCTTCGACACGTACCAGTTCGACCGCCGGGAATATCTGAACAATATGGAAAAGGCGCTGACCATACTGACGGAAGTAGGACAATCGCACGATAAGCCGACCGCCGTTACCGAAACGGGATACGAAGCCGTGCCCGACTCTACCTGGTGGACGGAAACGCTGATGCCGGTCATTAGCAAGTATCCCATAAGCTACGTATTGGTGTGGCGCAACGCACGCGAACGCCCCAACCATTACTATGCCCCTTACCCCGGACAAGCTTCGGCCAATGACTTCGTGAAGTTCCATGCCGACCCGCGCACGCTGTTCGTCCGTGATATGAAAACAAAGAAATAACACCCCTTTAAATAAACGAGAAGATATGAATTTCGAAGATAAAGTAAAACAATTGTTCGATGAGCATGAAGTGTTGCTCTCACGTCGTAATGAACCGCAGGAAAAAGAAAACGGCATTATCACCCGTTATAAGCATCCGATACTGACCGCCGCACACACGCCCGTGTTTTGGCGTTATGATTTGGACGAGAAGACCAACCCCTACCTGATGGAACGCATCGGAATGAATGCTACCCTGAATTCGGGAGCCATCAAGTGGAACGGAAAGTATGTATTGGTGGTGCGCGTGGAGGGAGCCGACCGCAAGTCTTTCTTTGCCGTGGCCGAAAGCCCCAACGGCATTGACAACTTCCGCTTCTGGGACTATCCCGTCACGATGCCCGAAGATGTGATTCCCGCCACCAACATTTACGACATGCGTCTCACGGCGCACGAAGACGGCTGGATATACGGCATTTTCTGTGCCGAACGCCACGACCCCTCCGCTCCGGCAGGCGATTTGTCATCGGCTACCGCCACCGCCGCCATCGCCCGTACCAAGGACTTGAAGAATTGGGAGCGCCTGCCCGACCTGAAGACGCGCAGCCAACAGCGCAACGTGGTGCTGCATCCCGAATTCGTAAACGGCAAGTACGCCCTATACACCCGTCCGCAAGACGGATTCATCGATGCGGGAAGCGGAGGCGGAATCGGCTGGGCGTTGGTGGATGACATGACGCAAGCGGAAGTAACCGAGGAAACCATCATCGACCAACGCCATTACCACACCATCAAGGAGGTGAAGAACGGCGAAGGACCTCATCCCATCAAGACTCCCCAAGGCTGGCTGCATCTGGCACACGGCGTGCGCGGTTGCGCCGCAGGTTTGCGCTATGTGTTGTATATGTACATGACCGCCTTGGATGATCCTACCCGCGTGATAGCCTCGCCCGCAGGCGCTTTCATGGTACCCGAAGGCGAGGAACGCGTGGGCGATGTATCCAACGTGCTGTTCACCAACGGATGGATTGCGGACGAGGATGGAAAAGTGTTCATCTATTATGCTTCCAGCGATACCCGTATGCATGTGGCGACTTCTACCGTGGAGCGGCTGGTGGACTATTGCATGAACACGCCCCGAGACGGATTCTGTTCATCGGCTTCGGTAGAGACCTTGAAAAAACAGATAGAAAAGAACCTTCGGCTGATGCGGGAATGAAAAACGCCCGACAAGCACCGCCGACAATCGTCGATAGTGCTTTTTCCGAAGAAAAAGCACCGTTGACTGCAATCGACAGCACTTTTTCTTCGGAAGAAGCACTATCGACTCCGATAATCATCCATAAAAATCGAATTACCATGATAATGCTCAAAGAAAAGATAGGTTACGGACTGGGAGACATGGCCTCGTCCATGTTCTGGAAGCTCTTCGGTTCCTATCTCATGATATTTTATACCGACGTGTTCGGTATGCCTGCCGCCGCGGTAGGCACCATGTTCCTGGTCACCCGGGTATGGGATTCCGCCTTCGACCCCGTAGTCGGCATCTTGGCAGACCGGACCCATTCGCGCCGGGGCAAGTTCCGTCCCTACCTGCTGTTTCTTGCCGTGCCGTTCGCGCTCATCGGCATCCTTACGTTCACCACTCCGCAGTGGAGCCTGACCGCCAAAATCATCTATGCCTATGCCACTTACTCGCTGATGATGATGGTCTATTCTGCCATCAATGTGCCCTACGCCTCCCTGCTGGGAGTCATCAGCGCCGATCCGCACGACCGCAACCTGCTGGCCGTCTATCGCATGCTGTTCGCCTACCTGGGCAGCTTCATCGCCCTGTTGCTCTTCATGCCCATGGTGAATGTGTTCAGCCGGGGGCATAGCGAACAATACGGCTGGATGATGGCGGTGGTGGTGATAGCCGTGGCGTGCGCCGCTTTGTTTTATGGCTGTTTCGCCCTGACCCGCGAACGGGTGAAACCGATAAAGGAGGTGCAAAACCCGTTAAAAGAAGACTTGAAGGACTTGTTTCACAACCGCCCTTGGTGGATATTGCTGGGCGCGGGCATTGCCGCCCTGGTGTTCAACTCCATCCGCGACGGTGCCACGGTGTACTATTTCAAATACTTCATCGTCGAAGAGAACCATGAAACGGTTTCCCTGTTCGGACTGTCCTTTGTGCTGAGCGGACTTTATCTGGCCGTCGGGCAAGCCGCCAATATCATCGGCGTGATGCTTGCCGCCCCGGTGAGCAACCGCATCGGAAAGAAAAAGACCTACATGTGGTCCATGATATGCGCCACGCTGCTCAGCATCGTGTTCTACTGGCTCGACCGCGACGACATCGCACTGATATTCACCTTCCAGGTGCTGATCAGCATTTGTGCGGGCAGCATTTTCCCGTTGCTTTGGAGCATGTATGCCGATTGTGCGGACTACTCGGAACTGAAGACAGGCAACCGCGCCACGGGGCTTATCTTTTCGTCCTCGTCCATGAGCCAGAAGTTCGGTTGGGCCATCGGAAGCGCCGTTACGGGCTGGCTGCTTGCCTATTTCGGTTTCCGGGCCAATGCCGTGCAAAACGAGCAGGCCATTCAAGGCATTAAAATGTTTCTGAGTTTCCTGCCTGCCGTGGGAACCGTGCTGAGTGTCGCGTTCATCAGTCTCTATCCGCTGTCCGAGAAGAAAATGAAGGAAATCACGGAAGAGCTGGAAGAACGAAGAAGAAATTAATATTTGATTATGAAAAAGAGAATGGAAACAACGATATTTCAACTCAAGAAAGAGGTGGAGGAAATACTTACCACCAACATCCTTCCCTATTGGATGGATAAAATGATAGACGTACAACATGGCGGATTCTATGGCCGCATCAACGGACAAGAGGTATTAATGCCCGAAGCTGAGAAAGGAGCCATCTTGAACGCACGTATTCTTTGGACTTTCTCTTCGGCTTACCGCCTATTGCATAAGCCTGAATATTTGGAAACTGCCACCCGTGCCAAGCGTGAAATCATCGACAGATTCTACGACAAGGAATTTGGAGGAATTTATTGGAGTATCAGTGCCGAAGACCGCCCGCTAGACACCAAGAAGCAGATCTATGCCATTGGGTTTGCCATCTACGGACTCAGTGAATACCATCGTGCTACGGGAGACAACGAAGCGTTGGAATACGCCATCCGTTTGTTTCACGACATTGAGGCGCACAGCTTTGACCGAAAGAAAAACGGATATTTCGAAGCACTGACCCGAGAATGGGAAGAATTGGATGATATGCGTCTCAGCAACAAGGATGCCAACGAACGCAAGACCATGAATACCCATTTGCACATTCTTGAGCCGTACACCAACCTGTTCAGGGTATGGAAAGACGATTACCTGAAACATCAGCTGTACAACCTCGTTCGCTTGTTCATCGATCGCATACTGGATACAGACACATCGCATCTACAGCTCTTCTTCAATGACGATTGGGAAAGCCAATACCATATCATCTCCTACGGACACGACATTGAAGCGTCCTGGCTCCTTCACGAAGCTGCCATGGTGCTAGATGACAAAACACTATTGGACGAAGTGGAGCCTCGTATCATTGACATTGCCGAAGCTGGCACCGAAGGTTTTCTAACCACTGCGGGTATGCTATATGAACAAAATGTGGACACGGCTTCAATAGATGCCGACCGCCATTGGTGGGTTCAGGCAGAGACCATTGTGGGCTATATCAATTTGTATCAGCATTTTGATGACAAACTGTCTTTATCCCGTGCCTTACAGTGTTGGGAATTCGTCAAACGGAATTTGATAGACCGCGAGAATGGAGAATGGTACTGGAGTCTCCGAGCCGACGGCAGTGTGAATCGAAATGAAGACAAAGCGGGATTTTGGAAATGTCCTTATCACAATGGACGCATGTGTATGGAAATTATGGAAAGATTTGTTTAAAAACTGTCATTCATTATTTTTGAGAACGATTTTAAACATTGAAAAGGTATGAAAAGAATAATCATAGCGCTTTGTATGCTGTACCTCTTCGGAGGAAATTTATCAGCCAAAGTAGTTTTACCCCAAATTCTGAGCGACCATGCGGTATTACAGCAACAGACAGAAGTGAAGCTATGGGGTAAGGCAGTACCGAACACTACGGTCAACGTAACTCCTTCATGGAATAATCAGACGATAACCGCTCAATCCGATAATGAAGGAAGATGGCAGGTAAGCATACAGACTCCTGCCGCCGATTTCACTCCATACAGTATTGAGTTTTCAGATGGAGAAATAACTCGCATCCAAAACATACTAATTGGTGAAGTTTGGTTCTGCTCTGGACAATCGAATATGGAAATGCCGCTGAACGGTTTCTGGAATTGTCCGATAGAGCATGCTAACGAAACGATAGCCACCTCTGGCGAATGGAACGCTATTCGTATGGCTACCATTCCCAAGACCGGTGCATTGACTCCCCAAGAACATGTAGCGGGTAGTTGGAAAGAAAGCAATCCTTTCAACGCACCTTATTTCAGTGCAACCGCTTTCAACTTTGCCAGGATGTTGCACCGGGTGCTTCGTGTACCAGTAGGCATTATCTCGTGCGCTTGGGGTGGCTCGCGTGTAGAAGGCTGGCTGCCTCGTGAGGTAGTGGAAGGTTTTCGGGATGTTGACTTAAAAAAGGAAATCAAGAAGCCAGAAAAAGGGAAAGAATGGGATTACTATACACCGACAGTTATGTATAACGGCATGCTAAAGCCCCTTCAACGCTATACCATTCGTGGATTTCTTTGGTATCAAGGAGAATCGAACGTAGGTAAAGAGAAAACATATGTCGAACGTCTGCGAATCATGGCTGAGCTTTGGCGCAAAGAGTGGGGAAAGGGAGAACTTCCTTTTTATTTGGTAGAAATTGCTCCATATGATTATGGTGAAGGAATCAGCGGAGCATTATTACGCGAAGCACAGTTCCAAGCATCTTCTCTCATTCCCAATAGCGGTATGGTATGTACTAACGATTTGGTTTATGCCTACGAAAAGTCGCAAATTCATCCCTGCCAAAAAGAAGAAGTGGGCAAACGATTGGCTTATCTTGCACTGAACAAGACCTATCAGTATGGAAGCATAGCCTGCGAATATCCTTCTTATTGGAACATGAGTATACAAAGTGACACAGTAGAACTGATTTTTCACCATGCAGATGAAGGACTGAGTCCGTGGAAAGATATAAAAGGTTTCGAGATAGCCGGAGCAGATAAAGTGTTTTATCCGGCCGTAGCCGTTCTCGTCCCTGAAAAGAAAACCATCCGGGTACATTCGGATAAAGTGAAACATCCGGTGGCTGTGCGTTATTGCTTTCATAACTTCCAACCCGGCAATTTAAAGAATCATCGCGGTATGCCCGTCATTCCATTCAGAACAGATCATTGGTAAACAAATAAATTAAACCAGCATGAAAAATATATTAGTAGCAACAGTATTATCTCTCAGTATGGCAACAAACGTATGTGCCCAAGTGCAACCGGCCATTCCTTCGGATGCCCGGATAGAAAAGAAAGTGGAATCTCTTCTGAAAAAGATGACCCTGGAAGAGAAAGTAGGACAGATGTGTGAAATTACCATCGATGTAATAACCGATTTCAGCAGCCCGAATGACTTTAAGTTGAGCGAAGCCTTGCTCGATACCGTCATCGGGAAATACAAAATAGGTTCCATCCTGAATGTTCCCCTCAGTGTGGCACAGACCAAAGAAAAGTGGGCGGAAACTATTCGCCAAATCCAAGAAAAGTCATTACAAGAGATTGGCATCCCTTGTATCTATGGTGTAGACCAAATTCATGGTACAACCTATACCCTTGACGGTACCCTCTTTCCACAAGGAATTAACATGGCGGCCACCTTCAACCGCGAACTGGTACGCCGTTCGTGCGAAATATCTGCCTACGAGACAAAAGCCTGTTGTATCCCTTGGACATATGCTCCTGTTATGGACCTGGGACGCGATCCGCGCTGGCCGCGTATGTGGGAAAGCTATGGTGAGGACAGTTACGTCAATGCCCAAATGGCCGTCGAAGCAGTAAAAGGATTCCAAGGAGAAAATCCGAATCGAATAGACAAGTACCATGTGGCAACCAGTTTGAAACATTTTATGGGGTATGGCGTACCTGTTTCGGGCAAAGACCGTACTCCCTCTTCCATTTCGGAAATTGATTTGCGCGAAAAACATTTCGCTCCTTTTTTGGAGTGTATCCGCAACGGTGCGCTAACTCTCATGGTCAATTCGGGTGTGAACAACGGAATGCCTTTTCACGCCAATAAGGAACTGCTCACTGGATGGTTAAAAGAGGATTTGAACTGGGATGGCATGATTGTAACAGACTGGGCCGATATTAACAATCTTTGTACCCGCGATCACATTGCCGCCACCAAGAAAGAAGCCATCAAGATTGCCATCAACGCGGGCATTGATATGTCCATGGTTCCTTATGAGGTGAGTTTTTGTACGTGGCTGAAAGAACTAGTGGAAGAAGGTGAGGTATCGATGAGTCGTATTGATGATGCTGTGCGCCGTGTGCTCCGCTTAAAGTACCGTTTGGGGTTGTTTGAAAATCCTTATTGGAATATTGAAGAATACAATAAATTTGGCAGCAGTGAATTTGCCCAAGTAGCACAAAAGGCAGCCGAAGAGTCATTGGTACTATTGAAGAATGAAGAAAATGTACTTCCCTTAGCTCAAGGAAAAACAATTTTACTAACCGGACCCAATGCCCATTCCATGCGTTCACTAAATGGAGGATGGTCATATTCCTGGCAAGGTGACAAGGCCGATGAATGTGCAGAAGCTTATCATACCATTTACGAAGCCTTATGCAATAAATATGGCAGAAATCATATTATTTATGAACCAGGCGTTACCTATGTCACCGGGAAAGGCTCTCTGTGGTGGCAGGAGAACCAACCGGAAATAGAGAAGGCAGTACAAGCAGCTAGTAAAGCGGACATTATCATCGCCTGCATCGGAGAGAACTCTTATTGTGAGACACCGGGTAATCTGACTGATTTAAATCTTTCAGGTAACCAAAAAAAATTGATAAAAGCTTTGGCTAAAACAGGGAAACCGATTGTCATGGTGCTGAACGAAGGTCGTCCGCGTATTATCAATGAAATTGTTCCGCTAGCAAAAGCTGTGGTACATATCATGTTGCCTGGCAACTATGGGGCTGACGCACTTGCAAACCTACTGGCAGGTGATGCGAATTTCAGCGGTAAATTGCCGTTCACTTATCCTCGTTTGATTAACTCACTAGCTACTTATGACTACAAGCCTTGTGAAAACATAGGCCAAATGGACGGAAATTACAACTACGATGCTGTAATGGATGTACAATGGCCATTCGGTGCCGGACTGAGCTATACTACTTACCGTTACAGCAACTTCCGTGTGAACCGTTCTTCTTTCACCGCTGATGATGAACTTGTTTTCAGTATTGATGTGACCAACACAGGCAAGATGGCAGGAAAAGAAAGCGTGCTTCTCTGCTCCAGTGACTTGGTGGCCAGTCTTACACCTGACAACATCCGTTTGCGCGGATTCGAAAAAGTCTCGTTGCAACCGGGCGAGACCCGGACAGTCAGTCTGAAGTTGAAAGGCAGCGACCTCGCCTTTGTAGGTTACGACGGAAAATGGATACTCGAAAAAGGAGAATTCAGAATGACTTGCGGCAGTGAGCAAATCATAATTCAATGCAGCGATACGAAGAAATGGGAAACTCCTAATAAATAATTTTTAGCGACAATATCATAAGCCCCCAATTACCAGACACAGTACGATGCAGGATGGGCATGTGCTATTTTGCCAAGAACGTGATGGGGTCTTTAAAGAGACTTTATTTTACTCTAACCGAACTTCGTCATCATAAGAGGCTATATCTGTTAGCCTCTATGTGTGGCGAAATATTTATTTAGCCGACACTAAATAAAAATCTATGACACCACTATGTTAATTATTAGTGGGATAGATGTGCAAGAAGTATGGTTTGCATTGGTTGTTCTACAGCTTTTTCGATGGATAGAAGATAACCAAACTGATAAAAAGTATCTGTAAAGGAGTATGTTCCTTCAAGGACGAAGTGAACAATGTCGAAAAAGAGATAGACGAAATCAATGACTCCGAACAAAAGAAGTAAGTATATGGCAACTGATAAGAGCATACAATCCCTCAGGAAACATTTGGAGGTTCTGTGGATGACAGTCATGAAGATCGTCGCCGTAACCGTCGTGTTCGTTATTACGGCATTCTTCTTCAAGGAGCAGCTGTTTGATGTTATACTTGCTCCGAAAAACGGTAAATTCATCACTTATCGGTTACTCAACCGAATAATTTTATGGACAGGAAACAGCATACCTCCATTCTCAATCAGGTTTATCAACACGGAGTTTGCTCAGCAGTTCATCATTCACATGAAGACGGCATTGTGTGCCGGTATGTTGTGTACCTCTCCTTACATACTTTACCAACTGTTCCGATTTGTATCTCCTGCGCTTTATGATAATGAACGGCGATATGTAATCCAAATGGTCGGAGGTGGCTATGCGATGTTCTCTCTGGGGGTACTCGTCAGCTACTTTTTAATCTTTCCGCTGACATTCCGTTTCTTGGGAACTTATCAGGTGAACGGTGATGTGGATAATCTCATCACGTTTGATTCGTATATCTCAACACTCGTTATGATGTGCCTTGCGATGGGTGTTATCTTCGAGATATCTATCCTCTCGTGGCTGTTTGCCAAACTGGGTTTCCTTTCAGCTGATTTCATGCGCAAGTACCGCAAACACGCCATTGTGATAATCCTTGTGGTTGCTGCGATTATTACGCCGACATCGAACGTGTTCACGCTTTCGCTGGTCGCCCTGCCGATGTGGGTACTTTATGAAATGAGTATATGGATTGTAAAAAACTCAAAGATGAATGAAGATACTGTTGCAACATAAGATATTCATTGGATATTTCCTTTTGATGGCGATCATCGGCAGCATGGTCGCTATTGTTCTCCATGAGCGTAACCGGGTACAGAAGATAGAAAACGAATCAATCGCCATTTTCCAGACCCAATATGACATCAACACCGCCCACCGCTATGTTACCGCATTGGTGACTTATGGCGAATCCGTCTTGGTGTGGAACAATGAGGATTCCCTGGCTTACCGGAAACGTTGTGTGCAGACCGATTCCATGCTGCAAATCTTACGAGTGCAATGCGAGGATTTCATACGACTCGCTCAGATTGATTCGCTCCGCACATTGTTAGCCGCCAAAGAAGAGCATCTGTTCCAAATCATGGAAGCCTCACGGAAACAAAAAAGAACAGACACTCTCTTGTTCAATCTGAAGCCAACCGTGACGAAACAAACAACTACCCGGACAGTTACCCGTAAAAAGAAAGGCATCGCCGGATTCTTCGGAGGCAAGGAAACCGTACAGATACCCGTTGTCACAACCCGGCAAACCTCGTTGGATAAAAACTTGATTTCCTTGATGAATGAACAGCAACGGGACATAGATGCCTATACAGACAGCCTGCGGTTATGTAACAAAGAACTCAACCGTAAACTGCGAATGCTGATTACAAGTCTGGATGAACAGACATGGACTGCTTTCCGAAACAAGGAGGCGCGTCTGAAAGCATCCTACGAACATTCGACTTTGGTCATTACCGGCTTGATTATATTCTCAATCATCCTGTTGTTCATTTCATATCTTGTCATACAACGGGATATTAAGGTCAAGGCAAAAAACAAGAAACACCTGGAGGAAACGATAGAGCAGAACATCGCGCTGTTAGAGATGCGGAAGAATATCATCCTGACAATCTCCCATGACATCCGTGCCCCTCTGAACGTAATCAGCGGTAGCGCGGAACTTGCCGTGGATACTAGGGAAAAGAAACGAAGAAACACGCACCTGAACAACATCAGGATCGTGTGCCGACATATTGTACATCTGCTTAACAACCTGCTGGACGTGTACCGCCTGAACGAGGCAAAAGAAACCCGCAACGATGTGCCGTTCAACCTGAACGCCCTGTTGGAACGCATTGCCTTTGGCTTCTCCCATGTGGTCAACAACAAAGGCATCCTGTTCAGCCACGACTTTACCGATACCGATGTCAAACTTTGCGGTGACGTGGACCGTATCGAGCAGATTCTGGACAACTTGCTCAGCAATGCCGTCAAATTCACGGAAACCGGCACGATCAGTTTGAATGCCCGTTATAACGAAGGAAAGTTGCTGTTGGAAGTCAAGGATACCGGCATAGGCATGAGTAAAGATGCGCTTTCTCGTATATTCCGTCCGTTTGAACGATTGGGTTCCGTCAGGAACGCGGAGGGTTTCGGATTAGGCCTGCCAATAACAAAAGGTCTTGTCAACCTGCTTGGCGGGACAATAGACGTTACGAGTGATATTGACCGTGGCAGCACGTTCCGCGTGACGCTCCCATTGAAAACCACGGATGAAACAATAGAGAGCGAGAGCCTGACAATACCACACCCTGCACATCTGCCTCAGAATGTGCTTGTCATTGATGACGATGCGATGCTACTGGACGTGATAAAGGAAATGCTGGAGCGCAACGGCATGAATTGTACGGCCTGCACAACCACCAAAGATATAGTCAAGGCGATGCGGGGCAAGGATTATGACCTGTTGCTTTCCGACATTCAGATGCCGGGAACCAACGGCTTCGACTTGCTGACCCTGTTGCGTCGTTCGAATATCGGGAACTCCCGCACGATCCCCATTATCGCCATGACCGCGCGTGGTGACAGGGACAAGGAGGCTTTTCTCCATGCCGGATTTACGGACTACATTTATAAGCCGTTTTCTTCCTCGGAACTGCTCGGACTGTTTTCGAGGATAAAGACAGACAGGCGGGAGGAAAAGCCGGAGGTTGATTTCAACATGGTACTTTCCGAGGTCAGTGACAAGTACAAGGCACTGCTTTCCTTCATATCCCAGTCGGAAAAGGATAGGGAGGAACTTGATGCCGCCATAAAAAACAGCGACCGGCATAAGTTGCGTGAAATCACCCACAGGATGCAACCGATGTGGGAGTTACTGCGGATGGAAGAGCCCCTGCTGGCTTACCGTACTTTTCTGAAGGACAGAGAAACAAGCGACAAAGAGTTAAATGAATATACCCAGCAGATAATAGACAGCACCGCCACGCTAATCAGGGCGGCGGAAGCCGAGATAAAAAGACTGACGAATGAAACGGAAAATACTGATAGTTGAAGACAATGTGGGGCTGTCACAAATACAGAAAGACTGGCTTTCCCAAGCCGGTTATGAAGCGGTGACAGCCATGAACGAGCCGATAGCCCGCTCGCTGATACGCAAAACGCAGTTCGACCTTATATTGTCGGACGTGCGGTTGCCGGAAGGCGACGGCATTTCCCTGTTGGAATGGCTGCGCAAGGAGAAGAAGGACATCCCGTTCATCATAACGACCGAATACGTTTCCGTCCCGGACGTTGTGCGCACCATCAAACTGGGAGCCAGGGACTACCTGCCTAAACCGGTACACAGGGATTACCTGTTGGAACTGGCGGAAGATATATTCCATCCCGTAGCCACCGTGAGAAAGCAGGAGAGGCAGTTGTTTCACCGCACAAGCCCCATGATCCTGAAAGTGGAAAAGTTTGCCAGACTGGTCGCCCCTTCCGAGATGTCCGTGATGATACTCGGAGCCAACGGGACCGGTAAGGAATCGGTGGCACAGACCATCCATGACAACAGCGAACGATATGGCAAGCCTTTTGTCGCCGTAAACTGTGGCGCATTGCCCCGTGAGTTGGCCGCCTCGTTGTTTTTCGGGCACGAGAAAGGCGCGTTCACCGGTGCGGATACGGCAAAGAGCGGATATTTCGACCTGGCGAAAGGCGGCACGCTGTTCCTTGACGAGATAGGCACCATGCCGCATGAAATCCAATCCATGCTTCTTCGGGTATTGCAGGAGAATGTATATACCCCGATCGGTAGCGGCAGGGAACGGATTTCGGATGTCAGGGTCATTTCCGCGACAAACGAGAATATGGAACTGGCTATCAAGGAGGGGCGGTTCAGGGAAGACCTTTACCATCGTCTGAACGAGTTTGATATCCGGCAGCCTTCTCTGGAGGAATGCCCGGAAGACATCCTCCCGTTGGCAGAGTTTTTCCGTGAACGCTTCTCGAAAGAACTGAAAAGGGAGACACGGGGATTTACGGAGGATGCCAAACGCAGGATGCTTGCCTACCGGTGGCCGGGCAACGTGCGCGAACTGCAAAACCGTGTCAAGCGTGCCGTGCTGGTTTCGGAAAATCCTTTATTGGAACTTCCTGAGTTAAATACAGGAGGTCAAATGGAGCACACGAATGGGGAGATCGCCTCTATCATGTTACCATTGAAAGACGAGAAAATAGAAAAAGAATCCATCATAAAAGCCCTGCAAATATGCAACGGACATCGTGAACAAGCGGCGCGGTTACTGAAAATAAATCCCGCGACATTGTATCGGAAGATGAAAAAATACGGACTGCGGTAGGTTGAAAACACGAATAAAGTTCATTCTCTTTTCAGTAGCGGCCATTTTTTGAGAGGCCGACTGTATATATTATTACGGTCATTTTTCAAGTTTTTGTTCCTGATTTTCCGTCTTCAGGCGCAACGACTTCGGAGTGAAGCCCGTCCCGAGCCTTCAGGCGAGTGGCAAGTTGTTTTGGGGTGCCGGAAATAATTTCGGGTGCCCCAAAACACAACTTGCCATGTTCGCTTGAACATGAATTTTTCTTCCGAAAAATCAAAATGTGGCATTCTATCCGCTTTCCGCCAATAAACCCCTTCTACCGCCATCTTTATCATTCCTTGAATACCCAAAACTGGAGCCATCGAGACACTTGGGCGGTGTAACAGGATGACACACGGTGTCACAGACCGTCAGCAGACCGCCATGATAGTGGCAATCCGGAAATTTTATCGTTATTTTGCCGCATGTCAGAACGCGTCCGGTCGCACAATTATCCATGTGTTCGTCAAGTACGGGGTGTATTATTGCATCCGCCCATTGGGTAACGGGTGAACGGAAACATATAAGAACATAATAATGCGTCCACTCCCCCATGTATGAATGCGTGACCGTCTTAATGCCGGACGGAACACATGAGGGATTGGGTACGTGACCGACTTATTTGGTGGATGTACATACCCGTTCAGCGATACTCACATGCGGGAATGGTCATATGGTCGCATTCACGACATGAGGGAAATGCAAGATTGCCGGAAAAGAATTGTCCAACTATCTAAAATATATAATTATGGCAAAGAGAAAAGAGGTTAAAATCAACGAGGAGCAGATACGCGACATGATGACTGGGGACATTCCTGCCGTCTTCATGGAAAAAAATCATGGAAACAACGCTGCCGACTCCCCCAAAGAAGGTGGCAAGGAACCAAAAACGGAAAATCAATCCGGGATTCCTGCCGTACCAAACAAAGTGGAAGATTCCGGCATATCTACCGGTGAAGAAGTACCGACCCCGGTCCTCCGAGAGAAAACACGCCAGAAAAGGAACGGCTTGCAGGATTATCCCGAACATCTGTTTGATAACAACGTTGTAAGGGAGCGCCGACAGACCTATGTCAGCAGTGACAACTACGAACGGGTGCGCATCCTGCTTTCCGTGATAGCACCGACCGTCAGCATCTCGTGCTATATAGACAATATCCTCTCGGCCCACCTGGAACAGTACCGTGACGAGCTGAATGCCCTATACAGCAGCCGTATCAACCTGAAACCGTTATGATTCTACATGTGGCCGCATGAGAAAAGGGACACCCGGCTGTCGGAATCTCTTCCTTCAGCCGGATGCCCCCCCCGTTTCTCTTTAACGGTCCCGTGTTCATCTCGTACCGGTGGCTCTCCTTCCTTTCGGTATCGGATTGTCAAGGATTATCCTGTAACAGAACTTTCCGTCCACCTTCACCGGCTCCCTTGCCACCATAAATCCGGCACATTTCTCCACCTTCGCGGCATCGAGTATCATTCCGGCTATGAAGCTGTTGGAGAAACGGGCGCAACGTGGGTCATTCCATATCATGAAGCCGTTTTCGTCATCCGATACGAACATGTACCAGTCTTTCGGCCTGTCATCGTCCCTGGCGATTCCCAGCCGGTTTCCGGCGTGCAGTTTAAGTTCCCTGCTCAATATCTTACTCAGGTACATGCTGCCGTCACGGCATACCGTGATGATCCGTTTTCCCTTGTAGGTCAGTGCCGGATGTGAATTGCTCTTGTCATAAACTGTCAGTTTCATAATCAATCATGTTTTTAGTGATACATTTATTTTCTGTCATGCCGCCTCGCCGGCCATAATCAGTCTTCTTTGGGCAATGAATCTCCGGTTCGCCCGGACGGATTCCATCATGGTCTGTGCCCTACGTGCCACCACCGATGTTTTCTCGCCCATGTGTCTGGCGATGGTACGGAACGAGCTGCCGGTCTCGTAAAACCGCAGCATGAATATCCTGTAATCCTCGTAGGAGAAGTGCCGCCTGAGGAATTTCTGTATGTCCCTTACCAGCCTGTCGCACCCGGTAAGCATCTCTTCCCGCTCATCGGTCTCTTCCGTGCAGTCCGCCTCACCCAGTCTTGAGAAATACTCGTCCCCGGGGTTGTCGTAACGGCTGTCTTCCCTTGTTCCCGATTGCAGGATTTTCCGATAACACCCGAAGAAGTAGGATTCCAAGTCCTCTATTCCGTTGTTTGAGAACATCACCTGCTTCCTGACTGCCAGATACGCGTCATGGAACGCGTCCTCGTTGATCTTTCCATAAAGGGACACGCTCTCTTTCAGTCTCGCGTATGAACGGTTGAACCATCCGTTGAATTCTTTCACGTCTTTTGTTGCCATATCCTTTGATTTTTATCTGTTAGACATCCGGCCTGCGGTGCAGGCACTCTTGTTTCTTTGTATGCTTTACAGCCGTTCTCCCGCCGGAAAGGTGTCAAGGCTCGGCAGGAAAAAATACCGGAGCGCGGAGCGTGAGGATGATTTTTTCCCAGCCGACCCGCAGGGCCCAGCCTTGCGCCCCGGTGGGGAACGGCTACCTTTGCTTCAAAGAAATAAGGGTGTCCTTTGAGGTTTCCACCTTTGATTTTTTCACCTGACGGTGAAAAAGAATGTCTGTTGGAGACACGTGCCGTCCGGTTTGTAGGCGATTCCCGTTTTTTTATTTTCTTCGCTTCCGAAACGGTTTACGGGCACATGAATCCCTTTCAGATACCATCTGTCTGCCATTCCGTTTTTACAATAAAAAATCAATGTTAAACTTAAAATTACAGGAATATGGAAGTAGTGGTCATAGACAAGGCGACTTTCGAGAGGATGCTCTCGGAGTTCGAGAATTTCGCGGGAAAGGTGGAACGTCTCTACCGGGAACATGAGGATCTGGGAGAGAGGGAATGGCTTGACAGCGATGACGTGTGCAGGCTGCTCGGTATCAGTCCGAGAACCCTACAGACGATGCGGGAGAATGGGACGCTGGCTTACACCAAGATAAGCCACAAGGTGTATTACAGGCCGGAGGATGTGAAGACTGTCTTTCCCGTGGTGGAGATGAAACGGTGTATTGTAGCCAATAAAGGAAGAAATTGTAATACTGATACAGTTAATCATAAATATCGTGCTTATGAATGACAATGGCAACATCCGGCTGCTGACACCGGAAAACGACATGCGTGTGAGAGCCTTTTTCTCGTCGCTGGAAGACCTTTCAAAAAGGGTGGAGAAAATATGCGACAGCAACAAGCCGTCACTGGACGGGGAACGCTATTACAACGACAAGGAGCTGGCGGTGAAACTGAAGGTCAGCCGCAGGAGCCTACAGGATTACCGCAACAACGGCATACTGCCATATATCCGGGTAGGAGGAAAAATCCTGTACAGGGCTTCCGACATTGAACGGGTGCTGATGGACGGGTACAGGGAAGCGTACAATCAGAATAGAAAAACTTGGTTCTAACCCCATAAGGTTGCTTTTATTCCGTGAAACTATCCTCTGAGTATAGAAATTACGGATAAAAGCAACTTTTATCATAATGTGATGGCAAAATAAAAAGTAGGGAGAAAAATGTAAAAAGTAGGGAGAAAATCATCGCCTTGCTTTCACAGGATAATACACTGAGCGCAACAGCACTTGCCCGGCGGATAGGAATAACCCCCAAAGCCGTGGAAAAACAGATTGCCAGGTTGAAAGCGGACGGGACACTCCGACGAATCAGGCCGGACAAAGGCGGGTATTGGCAGGAGGTCGAAAAAGCGGATTGATTTTTCTGGAGGGAGCGCAGTTTGCCGCCTGCCCATTTCATGCTGTCTTCAAAAAATATCCCTCCTATTATAGAATATCAGAACAGCATACAGACTGGTTATATAATACAGACTGTATGCTGTTTCTTTTGGGGTTGTTTTTGTATCGACTTTTCCGTCAGTCGCTTGTTTCCGCTGCCGTCGGCGTCCATTGTACAGACGTGAAAGGGGAAAGGTTTTCGGGCTGAATACCCTTTGCCCGCAAAGGAAGATTCTGCCCGAAACGGCACAGCCGCCTGACCTTTCCGCTTTCAGAAAAGTCTGTACTAACTTCCATGGACGGCGAGGAGACAGGCGGCTGCGAAACTGTCATTGGTTGTCATGGCCGGAATGTGTGCGGTGTTTGCTTCTTTTTTCCATCAGTTTGTCCATTTCCTTTGAGATTTTGTCCTCCGTTATCCTGGCATATCCCTGGGTCGTGCTGATATTCGAGTGCCCCATCATCTTGGCTATGCTTTCGATTGATACGCTCTCTGAAATAAGGAGAACCCCGAACCCGTGACGGGCCTGGTGGTAGGACAAGTCATCGTTCCTGCCCAGAATCACGCCGATTTCCCGTATCTCGTGCCAGATGGAATCCCGGCTTGGCAACGGGAACACGAGATTGTGCATGTCGGTGGTGTTGTACAATGCCAGTATCTGTTCAGCTATCGGGTGTAAGGGGATAACGGCCTCCACGCCGGTTTTCTTGCGGTTGATGCGGATAAACCGCCTGCCATCCGCTGTCGTTTCGATATGGCGCGGATGAAGCTGTTTGATATCGGCATAGGCAAGTCCCGTCAGGCATGAAAAGATGAACGCCCGTCTGCCCAGTTCCGCGCGTCCGTCATTCAAGGGCATGGCCATGATTCTTTTCATTTCTTCACGTGTGACGTACTTGTGCCTGGGTGCGGGCTTCTTTTCATATTCGACATCCTCCACCGGATTGGTACGCAGTATCTCGTTATCCACGGCAAGATAAAGCAGCCTGTTCAGCCAGCAGAGGCAACGGTTGGTCTGCGTGGAACTGAAATTCTTGTTCCGTACAAGAAATGCCTTGTAACCTTTGCCGAAGTCTTCCGTTATCTCCTCAAAGGCAATGTCCTTCCTGCCCAAAGAGGTAAGATAGTCCGTCAGGTATTTCTGGAAGTATCGGGAATGGCGGTAGGTGGAAATGGAATTTATCTCTTTGCTCCGTATTCTGAGACGTTCGCGCTCTATCTCACCCATCTGCAACAAATGGGTGGGAACCACGAACTGTCTTGTCACCCGGGTCTTGATGATTTCCGCGCTGACGATACCCTGTGTCCTCAGAATATCCTCGTAAGTCTGTTCGATATACTTCCGGTACTCTTGCAGTCTGGCGTTTTCCCTTACCGTGCGTGTTGTTCCGGTTTTGGCGTTCCAGTCTTCCGGCCTGCAATATATACCGGTAGTGATGGCGGTACTCCTGCCGTCAATGGTGATGCGGCACATGACAGCCGTGGTTCCGTCAGCCTTTACCTTGCCGCGGTTGATGTAGAATAATATGGAAAATGTACTTCTCATGATATCCGTTGTTTGGTGGTTATAAAACAAGTTTGAAATCTTTGGTAGCCTCGATAAGCCTGTCCATATCCTCGAAAAGTTTTTTAGGTGTCACGCGGGCATACACCTGTGTCGTCTGGATATTGCCATGCCCCAGCATCTTGCTGATGGTCTCAATCGGCACACCCGCTTCAAGGGTGACGAGCGAGGCAAACGAGTGGCGTCCGACATGGTAGCACAGGTTCTCCTTTATCCCTGCCAGTACGGCCAGTGCCTTCATATGGTTTCTCATGCTCGGGTAGTGGATCATCGGAAACAGGGTGTCCCTTTCATCGTCATGATATTTTTCTATCAGGTCAACGGCTTCCGGCAGCAGTTTCACGCTTGCGCGGAGTTCGTTCTTTTTCCGGTGGTATTTCAGCCACAATTTACCCTCCTCGTCCGTATGCAGGTTTTCTTTGGTGATTGTCACGGCATCACTGTAGGCTACTCCGGTATAGCAGGCAAAGAGGAACAGATCTCTTGCCAGGCGGTGGGTCGTGCGGTGTGGGGCTATCTCGACATCCCGTATCTTCTCGAAACTTTCCCGGCTCAATGCCTTTGGCGTCTTGACGGTCTGTTTCGGAAGGACATAATGCTGGAACATGAACCGCTCGGAATGACCTTCCTTATAGGCTTTCCGGCAAGACTTCTTGACAATTGCCAGGTAATGCCGTGCGGTATCCACGGCGTGTCCTTTCTCGTCAAGGATGAAATTCTCGTAATCGTGGATGAACTGCTCGGTGAGCTGTCCGAAAGCCAGATCCTTTGTCTTAAACCTGGCTTCAATGAACTCGCGCATGGTACGGCAGGTATAGTCGTATGCCGGATATGTCCCTTTGGCCCGGTCTATCCCGATACGGCTCTTCACTTCATCCCTGACGGCATCCAGTATTTTCATCAGGGTCATCTGGGTGCTCATGCTACCCTGAAAGGCATCCTTGACGGAAGCGGCGTTAAAATCAGCCTTTCGTTCCAGAAGGGAATCAAACGCGGCATTGACATCAAGCAGCAGCCTGTCGATTTTGGCATTGGTTTCAACGGCCTCCCTGCTTTTGCCGTTCAACCGGCTTTCGCGGGGATTCCACAGCCCGGGAGTACAGGAGAGTTTACAGCTGAACTGCGCCATCGTCCTGTTCACGGTGATGCGTCCCATTATCGGGGCTTTGCCCGACTTGTCCAGTCCGCTCTTTTTGAGGTAGAGCAGAACCTTGAATTTTTCTACTTTCATACGCTTATAATTTTAGTGGCAAATTTACCTGTTTTACAAGCGTCCTTTGGTATGCAAAACTATGACAACCAGTGTAATATATCGTCGTTTCAAATTATCTGATCCGCTTCGCGTTACCTTGATACCTTTCGGTAACTGTCCGGCTAACGGTTTGGTAACTGAACAGCTGCAATAATCCTCAAATTCTTGCGTTTTCTCCGTTTGGAACAATGTGGAGAAATAACACATTTTCAGATTATTACGTTATAGCTTCTTTTCTTTTCCAGTGCTCATTTTACTTCTCTATTTCCATGTGGCCCGGCACACATTCGCCACGATGATGCTGACCCTTGGAGCAGATCTCTATACTACCTCGAAGCTGCTCGGTCATGCGGATGTGAAAATGACGCAGGTGTACGCAAAAATCATCAACCAAAAGAAGGATGATGCTGTCAATTTGGTAAACGGATTGTTCGATTGACCCAATGTAAATCGTCGCATTTTTAGTGATATAAAGTAGGACTGTTCTCATATCTACATATAGTCGGGGTACATCCAGATTTAGGTTTACTTTAATCCGAGTGCGTATAGGGGAAAAACCAAAGTGAACTAATTTATAGAGGTCTCACTTGTTGTTAATATAGGAAAGCAATAAACATATTGAGTAGATATTGATTATCCTTAATCGAGTAGGAGGAAATATAAATAACATAAACAAAGAAAACTCTTATCCGCACCGTCTCGCAGGAACTTGACCCGCCCGTGAAATAGGCCGGATTCAGGTCCTTTGTCGTCAAGGACATTCCGCTCCGACGATTCTACTTCGCCCGTTTAGGAGAGTATACCGCTTCAAACGGTTCAAAACAAATCGTCTTCGTGCCGTCCCGGACGAAATAACCCCAACAGCACATGAACGCTCGGTATAGCGGTTGGGGACAAAATTTGGCTTAATCCTCAACCCTGTAGGTTCGATAGCATATAATCGGGTACTCCTTGAAAACGCTGTACCGGCACTACTTTCGTCTGCGATATTCCGCCGGCGTCATTCCCGTCTGTCGTTTGAACAGGCGGGTAAAGTATTGGGGATACTCGAATCCCAGCTCGTATGCGATCTGGCTTATCGGGCGTTCGTCCAATGCCAGTTTGTCTTTCGCCGTCTCAATCATTCGATTCTGGATATGTTTTCGGGTATTCATACCCGTTTCGCGTTGAAGCACGGCGGTCAGGTAATCGGACGAAAGATTCAGTCGGTCGGCAAAATATTTCACGGTCGGCAACCCGTTTTTCGAGAGGGAATCGGAATGGAAATAATCGCGGAGCAGTTTCTCGAACCGGCTTACGATATCCATGTTTTCCCGATGCCTCATCTTGAACTGCCGATCGTAGAATCTGCGGCAATAGCTCAGCAGCAAGCCGATGGAGGCACATGCTATTTCAGGTGTATGTTCGTCGATGCGTTGCCGAAGCTCCCGTTCGATGTGACGAAAAATACTCAACACATGTCCGATTTCCTCTTCCGACAGGTGCAACGCCTCGTGGAGTTCATACGAAAAGAATACGTAATTTCCGATGTCGCGCCCCAGTGCCGTCCCCCGGATGAAATCGGAATGCACCATGACGGCCCAATTGTCCTCTGCCGGCCGGAACGGCTCTCCGTACTCCTGAAAAACGACCGTCTGTCCCGGGCTGGTAAAGACCAGCGTACCGTCCGAGTAATCGTACATGTTACGACCGTATTTCACACCGCACGATGAGTTTCCTCGGCAGAGTGCTATGACATAATAGTCCTGCTTCCAGCCTTGCGGATGGCTGTATTCGGCGATTTGCGAGAAGTTGACAACAGAAATCAACGGATGATAGGTCTTGACTCCGATGATGCGGTTGAACTCCTGCGGTGTTTTGCAATGTATGATTCCGTTTTTGTCCTTCATTCGGCAAAAGTAATGTAAAATGCGGATTATCGCATCATTATCACGGATTCATATCATACAAACACGGATTTGTTTACCCAGTATGTTTGGCATAACCGCTACATTTGTCGAAAAATAAATGAAAATCCGCATGAAACGAATCGAACATCAAAAAACGGCGTCGCCGACGACCGTATTGCTTTTTTCGGGAGCCATCGTGCTACAAATTGTCGGCATGTCCCTCTTTCCACTGACGGCCGGCTATACGAAGTTCTGGCCCACACTGGCTTCCATCCTGGCCTTATTGCTCGGCTCATCGCTTTTTTGCCGGATGCTTTACAAAGGTGTCGCACTCAGTTTTCTGATACCGTTAGGTTCAGCAGTCATACCGCTTGTCGTGAGCATGCTGGGAATATTCGTGTACGAGGAAAGTATATCGGCATTGAAAATCACGCTGCTTATAGTGGCCTGCGCCCTGATAGGCATCGCAGGTAAAATGAAATAAGTAGACGTCATGGACAGCCTACCTGCAACTACAATCGGACTATTTTTGATTGCGACGATGTTCTCCCTGGGAGCAACGGCAATTTGGCCGCGGACACAGGGATTTACCCGACCTATACCGACGGCTCTGTCTATACTGATGCAGGTAATATGCCTCGTATTGATGAACCGCATTGTCGATTCGGGAGTCGAGTTGAGCTTTCTCGTACCGCTCAACGGGGCATTTTCACCGCTCGTGATGATTTTTGTCGGCGTTTTTCTCTATAAGGAGAAGGCGTCAGTTTGGAAAATCGCTGTCTTGCTGACGGCATGCGTGCTGATTGGTTTTGCAAACTTCTTATAAACTGGTAAATATGAATAGCGAACAACATACTACAGCCAAAGTCTGGCTGATTACGGGAGCATCTCGTGGTATGGGACATGCCATTATGGAGGCGGCGCTCGCCGCCGGGCATTGCGTGGCGGCGGTCTCGCGCAGCGGAGAAATAACGACGCATATCGAAGACGGGGCAGCGCAGCTGCTTCCGTATGCGTTGGATGTGACGAATACCGAACAGGCGGTGTTCGACCGGATGGCCGAAGCGGTCGTGAAGCACTTCGGACGCATCGACGTATTGGTAAACAACGCCGGTCACGGACAATTCACCTACTTCGAGGAGTCGGACGAGCAGCAGATTCGTGACGTATTCGAGACCAATCTGTTCGGACTGATGCGCGTTACCCGTGCCGTTTTACCGGTCATGCGCAGACAACATGCCGGACACATCTTCAATATTTCGTCCGCTGCGGGATATTCGGGTGTCGGACCATCCATTTACCACACGAGCAAATTCGCCGTTACGGGGTTCTCCGAGTCCCTTGCGTTCGAGACGGAACAATTCGGCATCCGGGTTACGATCGTCGCTCCCGGCCTGTTCCGCACGGATTTCATGAATTTCAATTCCGCCTATCATCTTCCCGCACGACCCATTGCGGACTACGACGCATTCCGGGAGCGGATGAGCGGTTTCGTGAAATACATGAACGGTCGAGAGCCGGGCAATCCCGAAGTGTTGGGAAGACTGGTCGTGAAAGCGGCCGACAGTGAAAACCCTCCGCTGCATCTGCCCGTAGGTGCGGATGCCATCGAGACGCTCGAAACGCACCACGAGGCACAGCGAAAGGATGTCGAGGCATGGCGTGAGGTGTCCTGCGCCACCGCGTTCCCTCCCGAAGAGTCGGAAGTCGATACGCAGGCGTTTTTTCAATGAACCGAAGCATGAGGGGTGGAAAATCCGAAGGCATGAAAAGCAGGATGCCCGATTTGCAGAACACAAACCGGAGTTGTCTGAAATTCAGTTGTCGAATCGGTTAATTATGAATAAGAAATCCCTTATCCGCACCATCTCGCAGGAACTCGACCCACCCGTGTCGCAGGACAGAATCGCCAGGATTCTCGACAAAGGGCAGTTCCTCCAATCCAAGGACGGCACACGGTTCATTTCCGCTTCCAGTCTTTCATCGGCACTTTCTGCCGCCAGAAATAACAAGACATCGGTCGCCTATGGAATAAAAAGAGTTATCAAGGAATTGAAACTATAAAGCAAGTTAATTGACATGAAAGAACAAATCAAAAAGTCTTCTCTTTTTTTGAAGAGAAGCAGCACCTAACCCACTTTGCTACCGAAAAGGATGTAGCGGAGGAATTGTTTGAGTTACTTTCCGAAGCGAGAGAACTCTATCTTCAGGATGTGATTTTGAATGGCAAGCGGTATGACCGCTATGTGGATGACTTCATCAACAGTCATCGGTATATCAACTGCAACAGTGCAATTTGCCGAAACTGCCACGAGATGAACATCCACATCGTCAAGGGACTGCTGAACGAATGCGCCCACCTTATCCAGCCTCTTTTTGAGGCATCCGACTTCTCCTTTGAGAAGTGTATGGAGTTACAAAGGAAGTATGACCGCTCGGAACCGTTGCCGCCATACAGTTGGCACGGAGCAAGGGGGCTTTTGTGTATGGCATCTGCAACGTCGTGGGTGCCTCTATCCCAAGAAATACGGATTCCGGGACATACATCCATGTAGGACCTGAGATAGGTGTGGCTTCTACCAAGGCTTTTACAGGACAGGTAACGGTGCTGATGCTGCTTGCCCTCTGCGTGGGACAGATGCGTGGTACTGTGGATGATGCAACCGTAGAGAGGATTGTCCGGGAGTTGAAGAACATGCCCCTATATATAAAAGATGTGTTGGGACTTGCTGACAAAATCAAGAACTTGTCGAAGATATACACCTATGCCCGCAACTTCCTTTATCTCGGTCGTGGGTACAACTACCCCACCGCCCTTGAAGGTGCGTTGAAGCTGAAAGAAATATCCTATATCCATGCGGAGGGTTATCCTGCTGCGGAAATGAAGTAATATATGTTTTCTCCCATTGCCAAATTCTTTCATTATCCATATATTTATTTAAAGAGCGTGAAGCTACTTTCGGTAAAATAAAATAGTTTTTGCCTTTATATACTTGCATTCTAAAATGAATATTCTCAGAAGGAATATCTATCTTTAAGTTTGTCTTTGAATACCTTTTAGAAAACGATTGAAAAAAAGGAATAGATATTATGCAAAGAGTGACAATCACTCTTTGCATAATATCTATTTTATTTTTTTGGAGAAATAATAACTTCTTCATTTTGATTTTGTTATATTTATCTATTTGCTTATGCTATTATCAGCTTGTTAGCTGCATCTATATCTACTTGACTCATATTGCACTGATCTGTTGTTGTGATGGCCTTGAAAGTGGGGCTGGTGGAGTTGAAAACTTACAAGCTGTTCTTAAGGCTTTCCGAACACGTTCATTTTTTGAAAAGAAGATAAAACTTTCTATAGAGCTATGTGTGTAGCCATTCCAATAATTTGCTTTATTGGAGTTGTTTCTAGATAATATCTTTCTTGCTAATCTTAGTTTCATTTGCAATATTGTTAATGTTGTGGGATTGGTCCGTCTTCTTTCTCCTGCTCCTTTTCCTTGATATCTTCAATATTGCTATCGCAAACATCGATGATGTCCTGGAGCTTCTGCTTGTCCTCTGCCTGGTCAAGCTTCTCTTTTGCCATAGCCTTGATGGTCTCAAACTCTTCTAGAGAGAACTCGTTATATGTCCTCTTTCCCTTCTTGCGAGCTGAAATCGTCACTTCGTAGCCATCTTCGCAGTCCATACTAAAGGAAGTAATAGCAGCATTGGAGTCCTTGCACATTCGAATTAAGCAATTTGCAACTCCTTCCTCTTGTTTAGTAGGAGCGCATTCTATGTTGTTTTGATTCTGTTTCATAATCTATGTGTTTTATTTGTTAATATCTAACCACAGCCACCTGTAAGCCTCGTTTGGTAGCCGTATCTATCATGTTCTTTGTTTCCCGACTTTTACCGTCCCAAAACGCTATGAGGGCGTGAGCCACGCTAGCCATTTGAGCGTTACGGATTGGTCCGGCTGCCCTACCATGGGCTTTCCAGTCTGCCGTGTATGTCTCCAGCTGCAAGTCTCGTTCCAGGGCATAGTGTTCACCTAGAGCATCAGCACCACTGGCATGACCGGAGACAATCACGATATCTTCCGGCTTCTGATTTTGCAGATAGAAGTCACACTCTTCCTTTAGCAACTCGTAATCTGCAAAGTCTCGGCATCCTGCTATGATGACTTTGTATTTCGTGATTGAATCTATTATCAGCTTGTTAGCTGCATCTACTTCTGCTTGACTCATATTATTTACTAAGTTTGTTAACCTTACAAAGTTACCTAAGTTAGTAATATTTACTATTTTTCAAACAAACTCTTTGATTTTTGGAGCGTTACGGCTTTTTTACCATGCACGGCCTCGATTGCTTCAAGTCCCTTTTGTATCAACTGCTCAGCAGAAGAAGACTCTGTTATTCCAAAGAACTGCGATACAGCTTTAATTTGCTCTATCATCTTTTGAGGCAGCATATACGTATGGCGTGTATATCCAACCTTGCAACCTGCAGCTGCACCTTTGACAGCCCTCTTAGAAGGTGTCTTTTCGGTTTTCTTCTCACCATGCAACTCCCCGATGCCACGATTAGAAGAATCTGGTGTAGTTCCCATGAGATCACCAAATCCTTCGATACTTCCAAACTCGCTCATATCTTGTGTTGTTGTTTTCTTCTTGTTCATATCTTATTAAATTTATTAAGTGTGCTAACTTTATTAACCTTACTAACTTTGCTAAGTTTGCTAAGTTTGCTAAGTTAGTAATATTTGTAATGCATTTATCTAACTACCTCATATATAGCATTAAACGCACCTGCCGTTGCTGCTTCCTGGTATTGATCTTGTGCATAAAGCGTAGATAATCGCTGAATCGCAACGCCATCTTTTACACGGAATGTAACTACGCCAGCTTTGCTGAACATTTCCGTAGCAGAGTCCTGGAGTGCATACCTAACACCCATCTTGATGATGTTTGGCACATAGATTTTCTTCGCCTGTGGTGCTTCCTTCATCAAGACTTTTGTGAAGGTGAATGTAGAATCAATCATAAAATCATCGTACCTAAAAGGAATAACCGCAGCATCAGCAGCCTGAAAGACCTTCAGCAGGGCAGGGTCGTTCAGTGTTCCCGGACAGTCTATCAAGACATAGCCTGGAAGCGTCTTTGCTCGTTCTATGACGGCATCAGTACTCGCAGCTGCATCTAGAGTCCAAACCTCCCAAGGCTTAACTGCATCTTTAACTTTGGCCAGTTCTCGTTGGCGCAAGTTATAGATGTTGTGGGAAAGGTCTGCATCTAGCACAGCAACTTTCTGGTTCTTTGCTACGAGGAAGTGGGCAAAGTGACAACACAAAGTACTCTTGCCAACGCCACCCTTCAGATTTGAAAATACAATGATCTTTGCCATATATTACTTGTTTTGTTATCATGCTGCAAATATACAAAGAATCTTGCATACCACAAAGAAACCTTTGTAAATTTAACTAAGTTTATACTTTTAGATAACTTTGCTAACTTAGTAAAGTTAATAAATATTCTGCAAACATATTTAGCACCTATATCTAATAGCACATAATATATTGATTATCAACTGCAAACATAGTATTCGCTTGAGCAAATATAATTCTAAGGGGCTTATCTCTCACAATTTTGAGACAGCAGTTCTTCTCCAACCTCCTTGTCAAATTGTCTCTGCTCATCAGTACGGATGTCTATCTGAAGAACCAGATTGTCATCACCTGTATCACTCACAAGAATGGCCTCTATGCGATATTTCTTGCGCAACTTCAACAGTTCATCAAAATCCAAGGACTCCTCACCTGTATTGACATATACAGTCTCGTCATCGAAGTCACAGACCTCACTGTCACACCCAAGTATCTTGTCAACCTCTAATGCTATTTCCTTTGCCCCTATTATATTCATACTATATCACATTTTTAAGTTTATTCAATTCCGCTGTTTTCTTTTCGTAAATGCTTCGAAATTCTGCATATCTGTTTTCCGAAATAGCTCGGTATATCTCTCTTAATGCGTCCACATTATCGATGCACTCAAAGAACCTTACGATGTAATTTGCCCATTTGCTAGTTTGAGCATCCCACGAAGAAGGGCAGTTTATACTTTTCCCCTTTTTCAAAAGGCTCTCTTCAACGAAAGTACCCTTCAGATTTGCATACCAAAGAGTATGATACATAGAATCTATAGTTTCTGGATTCAACGTACTGATCCAGTCCTCTTTTTCCATATACATTTTGAAATTCTTTCCAATGGTCTTCCATTTTTCGTTAAATGCCTTATACTTGTTCTCCTCCTCTGCTATCTGTCGATTGAGTTCTTGAATTTTACTTTCCCTATTGGCTTTGGTGGAAAGAGATCTAGCCAAAAGTCCCTTGAACTCACCAATAGCCTTAACGACTTTCTTTCTTTCTATATAGTCGTCACCATACTCCTTGAAATAATAGTCCATAGCTGGCTTTAACTGCTCGACAGGGAAGTCCGCTGGCATATTCTCGTTCACATATGATATGATGTCATTGAGGCGATCAATATCCTTGTTTTTCTTCTTGTTAAAGAAAAGATACTTTATAGCCTCTGTTACAGGTGTATCGAGTATTTCTTTGCTTATCTGGCGTGAAGGGTTCATTGCCTCGTTCTTGGCTGCTACAGGCTTGACAGATGGGGTAGGGGATGATGTAGGCTTTGACTGCTCGACATGAGCTTCCAGACCCTTATTTGCACTGTCATTGGTCTTTACCTGTTGCTTTGCCTGAGGATAAAGGTTCAAATGTATGAGCACACCTCTGTTTCCTACCCTCTTCACACGAGTGATGGCACCAATCTTTTCCAGTAACTTAAGCAGTTCCTTAAATCTCCATTGATTGCATTTCAACGCCTTTGCTACTTTCTCATACGAGAACAGGAAATCTCCAGGAGTAATTTGCTGGGCATGGCAACCAGTACCCACAATCCAAGTATTCTCATGCCAAGCATTGCATACCATATATGTATAGAGCTGAGCAAGATAAGGAGTTGACCAGAAATCAGCAACGTCAACAGGGAAATACATCTTGACGTATGGCTCGTTTGGGGTAGGTATGCCATTGACCGCCACACGGCTCACACAGTTCTTCGCATTATTTATATCCTTAGATATAACCTCTTGCTTAACAGCGATAGCTCCTGTACGTTTGAGACTGTCTGTGCTACTTTTTGCCATAGAATCTTTGATGCCCAAAGACTCTGAAAGATAGCTTCGTGTGCATATAGTCTCCCCCTCTGTAAGGTGAAACGTCTGTCCCTTGACCATAACATCGGCATCATAACGGGACATAAGGGCATTCCATGCGTAGAAGAACCACGCACGCACGGCATTCTCCCCCTTGAACCATCGCTTCTTGACGATGGAGAGAGGTACATTGATGTACTTTAAGTCCTTTTGAGACTGCAGATTATTTTGATTACGCTTCTCCATAGTAACCTCCTCTCTGCTGCAAACACAGAGAGGCGATTACGTCCTTTTGAGCCGTAACACAATCCAAGACTGGATATACCTGTAGGAAATGAATCCTTGCTGCTATTGCGTTCATATAACATTTTCTATTTAAATCATAAATAACCGCTGACGATTATATTTGGAACCTTCGTCATTGGCATTATCGGCGGCAAAGATATATCTTTTTTTTGAACTGACCAAATTTTTGCCCTAAAAAGTTCGCTTTTGGACAAAAAAAAGCGTGGGGGGTTCCAATCCTCACGCCTTCGATTAATTTAAATGAAAATTTTAAATGAACAGAAGGCGTGGTGCTTAAAAGCGATATTATCGCCTTCTTTCGGTTGCAAAATTACAAAGATTTTCTAAATCCACCAAATTTTTTAAGGAAAATCTTTCTTTTTTCTGCAATATTCTCTATTTTTTCTTTTTTCTTTACACATTTCTTTTTGCCTCAAAATAATAGCAAGCTATTATTACGCGCGCGTCTTCCCAGTTACTCGTATATTTGCTGACATTTTTTGCCCTTAATAACAGATTTTTGGTGGCAAATTCTATCATCACATCAACAAATCACCTCTCATTAGTTTCCTTTTATTAACATGTTTTCTACCAACATTAATTGGTATAACATACTGATTTTATGTAAATTATAAATATATGGTTTTATCAACGTCCTAAGAAATATCCAAAGAAGAATACAAAGAGAAAAACAAAGATACCTCCACAAAATAACTATTATTAAGAATAAAAAAGGAATACTCACACACATAGGTGTTCGACCGCTAGGTGTGTGTGTGAGAAGTTTTTGTTTTAGAGGAAGATAAGATTTAAAACATTTAGGGGTCGGGGCATAAAGCCCCTCGTCCTCATCCTTGCTTGAAATTGGCTTCAGGGTGGATGCTCGTTGCTTGAGTTTGTGGCAACGAACAGGAAGCATCTGTAGCAGGCATTTTTGGCGCCGTCAAGATTTTTTACTTTATCATTTTTAAAAAAGAGGTAAAATGTGCCATATAATGCAAATATGGATGGTTTTGTATTTTTATGAAGTGTAGAAAAAGCAAGAAGGGTGGTGGTATAGAGTCCGTCACCCTTCTTGCGCTATTTCTTTGGTGTGTAGTTGATTGAAAAGATTCTTTTAATCTTTGCAACTGTTCCTGGTGCCACATCACAAAGCTTTGCAACTTTGACTATGCTCAACCCTGCTTTTAGTTCTTTGATGACATGCTTGTATTCCTGTTCAAGTTGCTCCTTGGTCTTGACGCTTCCTTCTTTTCGACCAACCTTCCCTCCCTTGTCCCGGAAGTTCTTGTAGCCGCTCTGCAGTCTCTCCTTGATGGCTGTTCGTTCATTCTCGGCAAACTTGCTGAACATAGCAAAGAGCATAGTGAAAAGAGTATTCTCGCTGCTATCTTTGTTAAACATACTTAGGTTTTCTCGCAAGAAGTAAACGTTCAAGTGGTGGTCATGAAAGAACTTGGCCAGCTCGGTCATTTCCCAGACATCACGTCCCAATCTTGACACTTCCGACATTAAAACACAGTTTACGTTTTTATTTACAACTGTGCAGTATCTCAAACATTCCTGCAAGAATCGTCTTTCTGAGTTTGGGGTTGCTCCAGACTGATAGTCCTGAAAGACTTTTGCAATTTCGATGTTATATTCCTTTGCAAATTCTGTCAGTTCCTTAACTTGACGTTCCGTGTCCTGCTTTCCAGCTGACGTTGACACTCTTGCGTATATTACTGCTATCATAATCGTTTTATTATAAATTAATCCAAAGGATTTCTTTGTATTGTTTTATACCAAGAAAATACAAAGGTACAAAGATTTTTTTGTATTGCCAATTTTCTTATGTTATTTTTCTCAAAAAGACGAGGTCTTCTGTTTCCGCTTCAACTTGAAATGTTATTTTGGCATTTCAAGTCTTTCAAGCTCTTCCTGTTTCCCCTTTCTCTCTTCCTGTTTCTTTCTATCTCTTCTGGTCTTTCAGACAAGTTCTAACGAAGAAGTAACAACAAGTCTTAAAACGAAGCTCGCTATCTTTAATGATGCTTAAATGTTCGCTTTACTTAGAGAGTTTTCTTTGCTGATACAGAGAATTTTACTATCTTTGTAGTAAAGTTTTTATAGAGCAAAAGTAATGTACTATTGCAAGTTGGGGTATTGTTAAACAATTCTCTACGAGCATTGGTTTAAAATACAGAACTTGATTACTCGCAAGCTCGCAATAAAATGTATGAATAATGGAAGAAAAGAAAGAAACAATATATCGCTTCAACGGTGACGAGGCTTTACAGAAAGCTTCGCCTGGCAAGGCGTTTTACCTGGTAACAGAAGATGTTGCTTCTGGTAAATCCAAGAAGGTATTTATGCCTATATTGGTATTGGACGTTCATATTAGTGGAGGTCCAGAACGGTTCTACATACATGCTTTCATTTGCAAAAAAACGAAGAATGCTTATCAGGGATTGAAGTATGAAATAACAGCAGATGAGTATCAGAAGTTTCAGCAGTACAAAGGAGACAAGCGAAGAATAAATCTTCTCTTGAAAGCTTCTGGTGGTTCCCTTGTTGTGAAGAAAAATGCGGCAACCGTAATCAAGGGAATAAGAATGACTGCAGAACTTGCTGATGAGCTTACAGCGAATGCTGCTAAGTGCAATATGTCTTTTTCAGACTATTGTAGAACGTTGCTGCAAGGCAAAACTCCTACGGTGGCACTGACTCCTGACGAAATGGAAGTGATGAAAAATATTGTACAATATCGAACTGATGTAATGAAGTTTGCTGGAGCATACTTTAAGGTTCTTCGTGGTGTCCCAAACAGCGAAAGACCAAACTATATAGTCGCCGGAGAAAGCTTTGCCTTTTGGAGAACATATATACAGAAAGGGTTAAAGTGTTTGGATCGTCTCATTGATAAATGTAAGTGATATGGTTATTAAAATACAAACGGCAGATAGTAGTCATGGGCACAATGCCATCAACTATGCTATGAACAAAAAAGCGGATGATGGTCGGAAACCTGAATTTATCTCTTCTGCTAATATGCCATGGGATAATATTTTTGGTGACCCGATAGAGCCTCGTGCCGTATGGGACTATATGAAGATGAGACAGAAAAACTGTGGAAGGAAAATTGAAGATCCGTTTTTTCACATTGAACTTTGCCCATCAAAGGAAGAAAGTGCCGGCTTTACGAAGTCTGACTGGATAAAACTTATAGACGATTCTATTAGAAATTTAAGTACTCCTTTTGTTTCTAAAAGAAGAGGAAAGATAAAAGGATGGGATATAAAGAACTCGCAATGGGTTGCGTGTCTTCATACAGATACCGACAAGCCTCATATTCATCTGATATTAAATCGTATCACAGAGGAGAATAAAGTTCTTGATGATACTCAATATAAAGATAGAGCAAAGCAAGCTGCGAACAGACTTGCTGTTGAGCGAGGATGGACAAAGGCAGAGAGTGTTGGTGAGCGTGATGGAGCAGAACGAAAGAACAGAATACATAAAGATGCAATAGATGTATTGGCATGTATGAATAAGTTTAATCTGGAGAGATACTTTGAAGGCATGCGCTCTCGTGGTTGGATCATCGATGCTAAGTATGATTCAAAGGGAATCTGCCGAGGCTATTCCGTTGGAGAACGCCTATTCAAGGTTGATGGGAGTTTGTCTAGTACGATTCTTGTACAGTCTTCTAAGTTGGGCTTTGGACGTGATCTGATGGTATCGAAGCTTCAAGGAACCTGGAACATATTACATCGTCCGCAAATCCAGAGAATCGATAATGTAGTATCTGCTGGTAGAGGTTCCTTTACGCCTACATATAATAATGTAGAGAATAACCCTGCAAAGAGAGAAGAGCTTCCTAAGAAGCCTCAGTGGAAGTGCAGTAGCTATGATGCGATGCAGAACTGGAACGATGAAGAGATAATGAATGCTCGTATTCCTGATGCAGCATTTAGCCTTATCGATGAGCTGGTGAAGCCGCTCAATAGACTTGAATATTGGGATAGAGACGAAAACCTTCCTGCGAAGGCGCAAATTGTTGCTGTTGCAGTCTTTGAATTTATGACTGCTGCAAATGTGTATCCTTCTTCTTCTGGCGGCGGTGGTTCCAACGACAATGATCTTCGTTGGGATGGAAAGACGGAAGACGAATTGCAGCGGATGGCTGCGGCTGCTGCTCGTAAGGCAGTAGGGCGTTGTACGAGTCATTTGACGAAGAAGCGTGGCATGAGAAGATAATAGAGATAGAAGAATAAATGTAGTTGTGCTTTTTGAATTAAGGTATCATGCTTTTAAGCACAACTGCATTTGATAGTATAATTATAATAAAATAAATAAAGATGGCTAGAAATGATTATGATTTTGGTATGGAAGATGTAGCTGAGGATGTTCAGTCACCTCATGAGAAGGTTTCGTCTTCTGTAGAGAATAAAAATAATAGCAATGTTGACAATAGCTATGAGCGCAAACGCTTAGAAAGCAATCTTGCTCTTTTAAAGGAAGTTGAAGAACTTGCTAGAAGTATAAATGAGAAATATAATGAAATAAATGCTATGTATGAATCTGCAATTGGACATGAAAGAGATCGCTTGCAGGGACTAAAAAATATTCTGGAGCAATGTGAAAGCATGTATTCAAATATTTCTTCTTATATTGACAGCGCTAAGAATGCTTTAGCAAACATTACTGTTACAATTTCTGAAGAAGCACGTGACAACATCAAGGAAGGTGTGCAGAAGGGCGTACAGGAAGCTTATGTTGATGAACGTAAGAAACATATTGATGAGCTAGAAACATACAAGAAAGAGTTTCTTGTTAGTTTCAAGAGAGACTTAAATGATGCTGCTTTAGAAGTCGTAGATGATGTAAGAAAGTCGTATAAAGGTATGTTTTGGAGAACACTCATTATTGCTACTGCATTCATGTTTATAACGCTAACTGCACTGATTAAAATATTTGGTGATGCTTATGCGTGGCTAGCCATTGTCGGAATGCTGCTTGTCGGTGTAGATTTTTGTGTTTGGGTATATCGTTATTTGAAGATGTTTGGTTCTAAATGATGTACATGATATGGAAAAAATGAATCAAGATATACCTTTTGAGCATCAGATGATGTTCATCATCCGAGATTACGACCGCAAGGTTGAAGAGAACATGGAGCTTCGCAGAGAAGTTGAAGAACTTTCTGCTGCCCTGGAAAAGCAGGGAACACAACTGCATGATGCGAAAGTTGATTTGAAAAATGAAATAAAAAAGGAAGAAGAGGTGGAAAAGGCTCTGAAAAAGAAGCCAACATTCGATGAGAAAGTTCTTCAGAAGCAAATGACAGATTTGAAGAAGAAAAACAAAATTCTGTCCAAGCAAGTTAATCAACTTCACAGAACCCTACAGTATGTACGTAACAGAACGTGGGCGTTGTTGGAAGAGAATTTTATTCCGGAGTTGGAAAAGCTGGAATTGCAAATGAGGGAAACTTTAGAGAAATATGAAGAAATGGCTTGGGATCTTCATCAGAAATAAGTACCTTTGCAGTCAAGTAAACGCAGGCGTTCACAGAACTTATTCTATGTTCGTTAATGTTTCTTGAAAAACCGCCAAACAAGAGGGGGAGAGGTGGAGAGTGTTCTCCACCTCTTTTTATAAGCCATGTATGAGCATTGTCATAAAGGGTGAAAACCGAATAAAGCCTAATTGAAAAAAACAGCTGATTGTGATGGTATTCATCATGAGATGAAATCCGAAGAAAGTCAGTAATAAAGTAAGGAAACTTGAAAGATAAAGGATTAAGCATTAGAATAAGTGTATGTTGCTTTATGTGGTTAAATGTCATATTAAAAAATAGTATAATTGTTTATACGAGAATAACTTACGCAATTATGTTAAAAACGAGTTTGGACGATAAGAAAAGCTTTCTGATATATACGAAATAAAAATATTAATTGTAACTTTGCATCATCAATGCAATTAATTAATTAAAATACAGGTTATATGGAATTAAGAAAAATATCAAAGATTATGTCTATGGTCTGTTTCCTGTTTTATTTTACTGGTTGCCAGAATGATTTTACAGAGGTGATGGACAGTAATGCACCTATGGAACAGCAAGTGAAAGATCAAAAATTGCAGTATTTCTATGAGAAGTATAAAAATACTCCAATTCAGTCTCTTTTTAATACAACAAGAGCTACACAAGAGGTATTGAATGGTGAATGTGTCATTGGAGCAATACAATATTGTGGGAGTCATTTCAACAACAATATATCTAAAGATGAAATTGTAACATACTTTGGGGACAAGGTACAAAAAGACAGCAAAGGAAATATCACGGGAATTGCACTCAATTCTTCTGATTGGGATGATGCATGGAATCACTGGTTTACAGCAATATATCCTAATGGCCAATGGGATTTGATAAACAAGGTAAATGCTGGAAATATCGCATGTTGTAGACTTGGCAGTAGTAGAACTCATGCTATTGTCTTAATTGGGGTTGATGAAAATTCAGATGCGTTCATTTATTATGATCCTGTTTTAGGGGGAGAAAATCACAAAGCATCTTTTACGGAAATATATGACCCAAGAATTATAACAGAAAAGTAATAAAAGAGAAATAGAATTGTCATTAGGGAAGGTTCTAATCACTTAGACATTAAAGAGTCATGAAAGTCCAACAAACTTTCGTGGCTCTTTATTAATTGTTTATTAATTATGATAAATCAAGTTACTTCATTAAAATTGATTTATTATTGTAGCCATAGCCGATAATCTTGACATCTACTTTTGAATGGATTAAAGTTGGTGAACCT
>OGJX01000356.1_pt1 | contig 49045 bp, 39 predicted proteins | sample 1572381 | NCBI WGS metagenome assembly OGJX01 (sample SAMEA2582085, study PRJEB24529) | metagenome | biome: Human gut stool | place: China | collected 2011
CATCATCATCCCAATCTCTATCGTGCTTCCACTTCTTCTTGTCGTGCTTCCACTTTTTCTTGTCATGCTTCCACTTCTTGTCGTGCTTGTGATGCTTGCACGGCTTTCCTGGTCCATAAGTTTCATGGGTTCCGCCTGGCCATCCCGGTCTTCCGTAGTTGCACTCAGGGCGAGGGCGGCGCTTGTCGTGTCCCCAGTTATGCTTAGGATACTTGGTGTAAATATGGTGAACATACACATGATTCTGCCAGCCGATAGGACGATAGAAATAGTATGAGTTCTTGAATCTCTTCCATTGTCTGGCGGTCATCATGCGCTTGAGCTGCTTGTTGCGATAATGCCAGCCGTAGGCATCGATGTCGCGATAGCTTCGAATGCCGTCCAGGTAGGTGAAATTGATGTTCAGGAGATTGTTGCGCTGGGCGTTGCTCAATCCCAGTTCCACCACCATCTTATCTGTGATAAAACGGGCTTCAGCCTGAATATTTGTCAGTCTCTGAGCATTCATAGATGCAATCATCATCCATGCTGCAACCAATGTCATAATCATTCTTTTCATAACGATCTTCTCTTTAAAGGGTTATTACTGCATTTCTTTTTGTTCTCTTGATTGAAGAGGCTACTTGGTGCCGCTATCAACTTTTGATGGTGCAAAGAAAGTGCAAGCGTTCATCATGAGGCTTGTTTTCAAGATGTCTGATGCAACCTTTCTTTTATGTGGTGCAAAGATAGAGAGAATAGCTGAAAAAAGCAAAGGGAAAACCATAATCTGATGTATGATTTTCCCTAAAAGCATCGGGGAGATTCCCTGTAATAAGATTGTAGTATCTTTTATCTGCTAATTAAAATCCTTGTAACCCTTTTGACACATAATACCCCTACCTTTGCACCCGAATTCTGAATGGTATTGTCTCTATATGGGGAAATACTGATTAGAATATTCAAGTTTATTAGAATATTAATAAAGGTATTATAGTTAGATAAAAGAAAATGGAAAAGAAAGTTTCGGGTAAGCAGAGCAGCATGAATGGCTTTGCTATGATAAAAGGTAGAATGGCTACTGTAGTTTTGGCTTCGTCTTTATTGTTGGGTGGTGGCTTGACTGCTCAGGCGCAAAATGCAGCATTAACCACTTGTTCTCAGAGTGCAGCAACCGCAATTCCGCAGAATCCTAACTGGAAGGCGAATGCTGCTGAATGGCAGAAACTGAAGGGAGAAATCACCCTCTACATGACCAATGATATGGGTCGCAACGGCTACTATGACCAGAAGTCTATCGCAGAACTGATGGGCGAAATGGCGGGCACGGTAGATCCTGAATGCGTACTTGCCGTGGGCGACATCCACCATTTTAATGGCGTGGCTTCCACTCAAGACCCTTTGTGGCTTACCAATTACGAATGGGTTTATTCTCATCCCGACCTGATGCTCAACTGGTTCCCGGTTTGTGGTAACCATGAGTATCGTGGTAATACTCAGGCTTTTATGGACTATGGCAAGGTGAGCCGCCGCTGGATGATGTCAGCCAAATATTACACCAAGGTGTTCGACCACAAAGGAACCACCGTGCGCGTCATCTTCCTCGACACCACACCTCTTATTGATTCTTACCGCAAGAATCCGGAAATCTATCCTGATGCCTGCAAGCAGGATGCTGAGGCTCAGTTCTCTTGGCTCGACGAAACTCTGAAGAATGCCAAGGAAGACTGGGTCATCGTGGTAGGCCATCATCCTATCTATGCCTACACCATGAAGAAGGAGAGCGAGCGCCTCGACATGCAGAAGCGCCTCCTTCCTATCCTCCATAAATATAATAATGTGGCGATTTATGCCTGCGGTCACATCCACAACTTCCAGCACATCCGGAAGAAGGGCGATAACATCGACTACGTAGTCAATTCCTCTTCTTCTCTGGCTCGTCCTGTGAAGCCTATCGATGGTACCGTGTTCTGCAGTCCTGCCGACGGATTCTCTGTATTTACCGTAGATAAGAAGCAGCTGAGAATGGCGATGATTGACAAGGATGGAAAAATCATACACACAGTTTTAAAGGTAAAAAGGTAAAAAAGTAAAAAGGTAAAAAGGCTTTTAAAGGTAAAAAAGTAAAAGAAGCTTTTTTGCGAAAAGAAACGAATGAAGAATCAATAGCGATATAGATGAAAAGATTTTTAATGAGTGCGGCGCTTCTTGCCGCTGCGACTTCCGCCATTCAAGCACATACGCTGGATGGTATTGTCAAGGATAACAAGACGGGCGAACCCCTCATCGGAACCGTAATCCGAGTGAAGGAGTTGCCCAACGTGAGTACCACGTCTGGTCTCGATGGTACTTTCACCCTGCATGAACTGCCTGATAAGGGCAAGGTGACTATCATCGTTTCATACATGGCCTACAAGACCCGTGAAATGGTGGTAGATGTGGCTAAAGACTTCTCCAAGGATAGAAAAGAGGGAAAGGATGGACACCTGACCATCGCCATGGATGAAGACCTGAAGCAGTTGGGCGAAGTGGTGATTACCGGTCATCGCGAATACAGAAGCGACCGTAGTGCCGTGGAGACCGTGAAGAATGCAGGCAACGTGCTCAACGTGATGAGCCAGCAGAGCATCCAACTCTCTCCTGACGTCAACGTGGCGAGCGTGCTCCAGCGTGTTTCTGGTGTCACTATGGAGCGTGATGCTTCCGGAGAGGCTTCTTACGCCATCCTCCGTGGTATGGATAAGCGATACAACTACACCCTGGTCAACGGCGTGAAAATTCCAAGTCCGGACGACAAGAACCGTTATATCCCATTAAATATCTTCCCAAGCGACCTGATGGACCGCCTCGTGGTATCCAAGTCTCTGACTGCAGATATGGAAGGCGATGCAGCCGGCGGCGTGGTGGACATGGTGATGAAGGATGCTCCTTCCCGTTTCCAGATTCAGGCAAATGCAGCCATCGGAGCGAGTGATTATTTCTGGAAAGAGGGTAGAGATTATCTTACCAGCAACCGCTCTGATTATACCAAGAAATCTCCTTACGAGGCTTTCGGACCAGAATATAAAGCACAGATGAGCGATTTCAAAAATGGTCCTGTACAGTTGAAGCGCCATTCCGCTCCTGCTCCCAACTTCATCGGAGGTTTGAGCATCGGCAACCGATTCTGGGGCGATCGCCTGGGTGTGATGCTTGCCGGAAGCGTTCAGAATACTTTCCGTGGTACCGAGCGTACTTATAATTCCGTGGAGATGGCTTCGGGTGAGCAGGCGATGTATATCTCCAATCTGCATCATCGCTTCTACAGCATCCACGACCTTACCACGGGTGTTCATGCCAAGTTCGACTTGACTCTGCCTGGACATAAGTTGGAATGGTATAATATGTATGTGCGCACCAATTCCAAGGGCATCAGATACAATAGCGGCATCAATACCGAATACATCGGAGCCGACAGTTATACGCAGGATGATGAAGTCCGCTCTCTCTCAACTACTCAGAGCATCTTCGCCTCCAACCTGAAGGGTACGCATCATCTTACCAAGGATTTTACCCTCGATTGGTCGGGCGTGTTCTCTCAGGCAAAGGAAGAAGATCCGGACAGGACCTATGTCTCTCTGACGAATACCGTGAGCAGGACTGCCGAGAATGGCGGCGATGCCGTTGCGGGTTCTATCTGGGACGATAACAAGAACATTACCAAGACCCTGCCTAAGAGTGCCGAACGCCGATTCCAGCACAACAAGGATACCGACTGGGCGGGTTACATCAACCTCTCTTACGATACCCATTTCTCCAACTCTGTGGAGGCGCTCTGGAAGGCGGGTGCGCAGTATCGCAGAAAAGAGCGTAGCAACAGATATTATTCCTACATCTTCAATCCAGCCGACATCTCGCAGACTTTGGACGGCAACGGATTAGACCAGTATGCTACTATCGATTGGGTTTGCAAGACTCCTTATTCTCAGGCTTCGCAGCTCAACTATGATTCCAAGGAGCATATCGGCGGCGCTTACGCTATGGTAACCCTGAAGAGTGAACTGGGCGAACTGAATGCCGGTTTCCGTGCCGAGCATACCAACCAGATCTATACCATGCTCCAGCATTTCCGCAACATGGGACAGACGGGCGAGCAGAGTTACTGGGATTATCTGCCATCTGCATCCATCAAGTGGACACCTACCAAGAAGATGAATGTGCGTCTCTCTTACTATCGCTCCATCAACCGTCCGGGCTTCTACGAGATTGTGCCTTATCAGATTATGGGCGAGGAGTATCAGGAGAAAGGTAATCCAAATCTGAAGCGTGCTCGCATCGACAATATCGACCTGCGCTGGGAGTGGTTTCCAAGCAAGACTGAGCAGATCTTGGCAGGCGTGTTCTATAAGTATCTGAAGGACCCTATCGAGCAGGTGTTCGTAACATCAGATGGAAAAATTGGTGCCGGAACCGATGCCTACTATACGCCGGATAACCTCGGTAATGCCAAGAATATGGGATTTGAGATTGACGTGATCAAGTACATCCGCCACTTCGGAGTGAAGGCGAACTATACCTACACCCATTCTGAAATCACCACTTCCAAGCGTGAGTATCAGGAGGGGAGTGCCGAGTATAAGACAGGCGTAACCCAGACCCGTCCGCTGGTCAATCAGGCTCCTCATACCGCCAATATCTCCTTATTATATAAGGATACGGAGCACGGATGGAATGCGCAGTTGGCCTCTTCCTTCACAGGTACCAAGCTTGCCCTGGTTTCTCCTTTCAAGGATGCTGACCAATGGGATAAGGCGATGTTCGGTCTCGACCTGAGTGCAGAAAAGCAATTCAAGAACGGCTTTTCCGTCTTCTTCAAGGCTAACAATTTGCTCGATGCCAAGCGCGAGAGATACTTGAAGACCGTGAACAAGAGCAACTTAGAGTATGAAGGGCAGAAGAGCGATAAGACTATCGTGGGTACTTATAAGTATGGCAGAACCTTCCTGCTGGGAGTAAGATACAAACTTTGAAAGGTAAAAAGGTAAAAAAGTAAAAAGGTAAAAAATGAAAAAGATAAATACTTTCGCTTGCATGCTGATGATGGCAGCAGCGGCTATGTTCTCTACTTCTTGTGAGAACGATAATATCAATCCATACGATTATACTAATCATGGTGGTAATGGAAGCAACGAAAACCAGGGTTCTAACGAAGTTCTGAAAACTGACGTGGCTGAATATCCTGTAGGTTCTCTGGTTTGGAGCAAGGATACTACCCTCAGCGAGAGCGTGGAGATTCCTGTGGGTACTTCGCTCTATATAGAGCCGGGTGTAACCGTTACCTGCAAATCTGAGGTTCAGGTGCCGGTGGAAATCGTAGTATTGGGTAATCTCTATTGCATGGGTACTGCCGAAAAACCTGTCACCTTTACTTCTGATACCAAGAAGCCTGCCGATTGGGGTGGCATCATCTGCGGATACAATTCTGAGGAGGTGGTACTCAATCATGTGGAAGTGGCTTATGCTTGTGCTACTCCTACCGAGAGTTCTGCTTCTTTCCAGAACAAGCTTTTCAAAACCACCATCGATGGTGGTGTGCCTGCTTTCCATTTCTGTAATGTGAAAGGTAAGTTTGTGATGGCTAACTGTTTCTTCCACGACAACTATAACGACCAGACTTACTTTACTGGCGGTAATGGTGTGATTATCAACAATATCTTCGCCGATAGCGGAAATGCTGCTGATGGTGGTGAGGCTATCAACGTGAAGGCTGGTTGCAAACTCGATGTTGCCAACAATATCATCTACAACGCCTGCACCAACGCCTTCAAACTCTCTAATGCAGGCAATAGTGAGACCATTCCGCTTACAGAAATGACCGTTTACAATAATACTATAGTTGATTGCGGATGGCGTCGTGCCAAAAACAAGAAGGGTGGTTCTGTATGGGTAGAGAAGGCTGCCAAACCTATCTTCGTGAACAATCTCATCTACGATTCCCGTTATGGACTGAAGCAGCCAAAGCAGGATGGGGCAGATATGGAGCATAGTCGTCTGACTCCAAACTACTACTTTGCCTCTACCGACAAGGGAGTAGAGCAGATGGCGAAGGGTGCAAGCCTCAGTATCTGGTATGATACAGATATCAAGAGTAGCGTGGCAGGTCAGCTCAATCCTCTCTTCAAGAACTTTAAGCAGAGTGATAAGATGAACATCAATTGTGAAATAGATCTTCAGGAAAAGGGTGCTCCTCTTGCTTTCGATAAGACTTGGAATTTTGATTATCAGGCAGGCAGTCCTGCACTCTCAGGTGGTGTGACCGATTTCGCCCGCCTCTTCCCAGAGGGGCTGCCATTCTTCGGCATGAAGCAGGTGAATTTCCTGGACAAGAATAACGACCAGAACTATTACTTCTCCGCTCCATTGCCACGTGCAAGATTCGGAGCGTGGAGATAAAACATGAAATGATATTTATTATGATGGAATGTCCTGTATAATAGAAAAATGAACAGATAGAAAAAGTCCTTTAGCGAAACAAGTAAGAACTTGCTGCTAAAGGACTTTTTTAATTTTATAGGACTCCTAAAGCTTTTCTTTTCGAGCAATTCTAATCCTTTCTTTTCGAGATTTCCCATTTTATATTTCAGCTAAAGTTTCGCAAGTGAATAAATATCAACTTGCTTGTTTATAAATATACATATTACGTAGCGTATGGGCAACAGGATTACTTTCGATGAAATCTGCCAGTAACTCTGTGGCATCTATAGAGTAACGCTCTGCTGCTTCCAGAACGAAGTCCAAAATGATAGCCCATATCTTGTCCGTTACGGACAACTCGAGAGTGTCATTGGTAACCTCTGTAAAGAGACCACCGATGGTTTCATACGCTTCAAATCTCTTCACTGTACACAAGATGTTATACTGCATCATTGTCAAAGTGAAGTTAGCAATTTGAGCAGCAAAATGTACAGACTGGCATTTGCCAAAGTTCAGCAAGGTCTTACAATCCTTGTATGCAACTTCGGTAGCCCATCGTCTGGCATAAATACGATACGCTTCAAGGAAGCTAAGAGAAAGGTCTGTGGTCAACAACCCATTCCAGTTTCCCTTGCGTCCTCGTTTGCAAAAGAACAAACGGACTGGCACACCATCCAACTTAACGTCCATTGTACAATAGGTACAGCGAAGTATTTTGTTGTGTTTGCATGCCTTTTCCTTTTGCAGGTGCTTGATGATTTGCTTGGCATTCATCTTACCATGCTTCGTTGCATAGTTGGTTTTGCCCAGTTTAATCATGCCCAACAGGTGACACTTGATATGTCTGCTGGAAATGAAACGCACAAGCTTAGTGTTTGTAAACCAGCTATCTACGAGCAAGTAATCAAAGCGAACACCTCGCTTGATGGCATACTTGACCATATCTATGGCCTTGTCTGTCTTCTTCATCAGATATTCATCCACACGCTCTTTTACCGCTTGCCCTTCGTGGTCCTCGGTATAGCGAGCTTTGCGTTGCTTAGCAGTAAGTCCCTGAACCTTTTGCTTGTCCTTTCCCTCCTCACCATGAAGAGAGAAATCGAGAAAGAGCTGGCTAACGCCATCGGACAACATCATGGTCAGACACTTATAACCAAGGATGCTCTTTTGATGAACATGAGACCAGATTCTTCCTATGAGTTCGGTCGTCATACCAGTCTTAGGTGCATCAGTATCATCAATAATCAAACAAACTGGCTTGTCATGATGAACAGTTGTGCTGCTTGATATCTTCTTTATCAGCTGAAGATTCATTGCATATAGTAACTTGCGCCACTTGACGTTGCCATCATTCATAAAACGATAGAACATGTCTTTATCACAATTGAACAATTTACTCAAGGACGAGTTTGGGTATCGACTCGCATTCTTGACTATGAAGAATGGGAAGAGCATGAGAAGGTTGAGTACCTGCAAAGTGGTGAACTTGCAGTTCTCTTTCTTCTCTACTCCAATCTGGCTGGAGCGTATATTTATATGTTCCATCACACCCATAATGCACTTAATTGCACGATTATCGTCATTTTTTGCGAAAAAGCTTCGCAGATCTGAAATAATTTTTGTATCTTTGCTCACGGCTTTGAAGTTTTATCTTTATTGTTTAGCGATTATAAAGATACTCATTTTCTGTGAGTTATACAAACTTCAGAGCCTTTTTTATTCCAAAATTACGTTAAATCACGCTTGTGGATTTTCACTTGCGAAACTTTAGTATTTCAGTATTCCTTTACTTTACATATTTCAGAATCTCCCGGCTCTTTCTTCCCTCCTTGGCAGGAATCGGCATGAAGCCTTCTGTGAGTCCTGTTTTCTCGGTCATCGCCTGAAATACGGAAGCGGCATAGTTGGAGAGTTTCAACTTACCCAGTTCTTCCTTGATGGCATCCTCATCATAATCGTCGGCATACAAAAGCGTGTGAAGGTCATCCAGATACTTCTGTGGAATGTTCTTGTGAGGCATTCGGCTCTTGATTTGCAGCACTTGCGAGATGATGGCATCCTGGGTCAGTTGGGCAATAGCCTCTGCCTTGCGGCGCTCAAACTCGTCAAAGGTAAGCGTGTCGGCCTCGCCCCAGTCTTCCATCATCGAAGCTACAGAAGTAAGATGACTGTAACCGAAGTAACGGATGAGGGAAACGTGCTGGTTCCACGCCAACTTTTCCAGGTAGTTTTTTTCTAATGGGGTAGTGGCGATGAGAAGGTCGGCCTTGTTGTACATGCTTTTCTGATAGCATGCAGTCTGCAGGCTGCGCTTCAACCAAGGATTTTTGCAGTTGCGCTCAGAAACATCGCCCAGCGGACAAACGATGTATGGAATGCCCATCTTGCGCGATTTCCTCGCCAGTTGGGCACCCTGCATTGTCCATGCTCCTAAAATCAATACTACATCGGCATCAGTCAACTTGTCTGTGATGTCGAGCTTCTGGCTCATTGCTTCTGTGTATGGCTCATACATCTTCAGCAATTTCTTCTCTTTGGAAATGAACAAATATACTTTCATCGTTTACTTTAATTTTATAACTATAAGTATTTGTATTTTAAGTATTTCGATTATTTTGTCTTGTCTTCAGGTCTCTACTTTCAGCCTTCCCTCTTTTACTTCCTGTTCTAGCCTTCCAGCTCCAAATCTTCCAGTCTTCCAAATTCCAAATCTTCCAGTTTTTCAATTTCAAATCCTTTCTGATTTCAAATCTTTCCAGCTTTCAATTTCAAATCCCTCAGCCTTTACAGTTTATGGCTGGTGAAATCGTTTTTGTCAGCTCGCCAGTATCTGATTTTATTGGCAAAATTTCTCCAGATGATTCCATATTCGTAGAATGGCAACTTGATCATAGCCAAGTCTTCATCAAAATGCTTGATGGCCTTGTGGGCGATGAGCATGCGGATGACGAAGAGGAGGATAAGTGAGAATCCAGCGCAACCTGTAAGTATCCAGTCTTGAGCATAAATGCTCCATGCCAAAGCTGCTATAGATGCGAGAAGACTCAGATGAGGCAGCAGGTGGTCGAAGAAGAGGAGGGTGCGCATAGACTTGACTCTGTTGAGTGACTTGAGTGAAGCCTGTAGATAGAGGTGGATATTGTGCCAAGACTTGTTGGAAGGTTCATCATGGATGAGCCAGGCTTGGCGGCCCAGTTCTACAGCCGTATCGCCACATTCAGCATACTTGTTGACCAGAAAGTCGTATTCGCCCCTGATATACTCCAGGTTGCCCTGATAGCCCTGTCCTTCCATAAAATCGCTCTTGCGGAAGGCCACGTTAGGCATGTGGGTGCGGTAGGCATAGGAATGCTGGGCACGGCGGAGCAGATAGAATGCCCTGTGAATGCTCTCGAAACGGCGGATGCGCTTGGTTTCATCATCAAAAGCCACATAGCCCAAAACCAGATGGGTGGAGGTGCTGAATTGCTGGGCCATAGCGGCAAGCCATTGGTTGCTTTCCGGTCTGCAAGTAGGTTCTGTCAGAATAATCCACTCGTATTTGGCTGCTTTCACACCCAAGGTAATCTGCAACTTCTTACGGCTCATGTAGCGTGAACTCTCAGGAATATACGTATAGTAGAGGTGAGGATTCTGTGCTGCCGTACGCTTCAGGAAGTCGATGGTATCTACGTCGGTACTTTGGCTTACTACGATAACCTGGTAGTCGGCTGCATACTGCTGGTTGAGAAACATCGGCAGATTTCGCTCCAGCTCCGACAGGTTGTCATGAGCTGTAATGAGAATTGTAACTGGTTCAGCATTTTCTTTTTGAGAAAATTCAGCCTTATTTCCTGATTCCTCATTTCCTTCCGTCTCATTTCCTTCCGTCTCATTTCCTTCCGTCTCTGGAAAGCGCAACGAGCGCAGGAATGGGTTTACCAGCGATCCGAGGATAGCCAATAAAACCACTACTGCGCCTGCTATGATAGTAGTTATATTAATTGTTATCATTTCTTTTCTCGTAATAAGGAAATCATTCCTTTTTATTTTTAAAGATCTTCTGTAATGTAGCCCTTTGGCAACTGGCGGCAGTTGTACTGGCTTGCCATGATTTCACCATAGGCTCCTGCGGAACGAAGGGCTATCAAATCGCCACGATGGGTCTTGTTCAGGTCGATTGCCTTGGCGAAGACATCGCTCGATTCGCAGATAGGTCCTACTACATCGTAAGTTTCTACAGGCTCGTCGCTTGAGATATTTTCTATCTTGTGGAATGCCTGGTAGAGGGCAGGGCGGATGAGATCGGTCATTCCTGCATCGACGATGGCAAACTGCTTGGCGGTTCCCTGCTTGATGTAGAGGGTCTTGGTGATGAGTGAACCCATCTGTCCAACTACGGCACGACCCAACTCGAAGTGAACCTTCTGACCATCACGCAACTTCAATTTCTTGGCGTATGTATCAAAATAATCCTTGAAATCTGGGATTGGCACGCGGTTTGGATGATTGTAGTCTATACCAAGACCACCACCCACATTGATGTTCTTTACTACAATATGATGAGCTTCCAACTGGTTCTGCAATTCGTTGATACGGTTGCAGAGCGCCTCGAAGTCACCCATGTCAAGTATCTGACTACCAATATGGAAATGCAATCCTATGAACTGGATGTTCTTCAACTTTGCAGCCTCTTCGATGACTCCTTCCATATCGCGCATGGCAATACCAAATTTGTTTTCAGCCAAGCCCGTGGTAATGTTGGCATGTGTATGGGCGCCAACGTCAGGATTGATGCGGAAGCAAACCTGTGCAATCTTATTCTGCTTCTCGGCAAGTTCGTTGATTACCTCAAGTTCCGGAATGCTTTCTACATTAAAGCAGAAAATTCCTTTCTCCAGTCCGAGGTTGATTTCCCAATCACTCTTACCTACGCCAGCATAAACAATCTTGTTGGCTGGGAAACCTGCGTTGATGGCTGCCTGAATCTCTCCTCCGCTCACACAGTCGGCACCTAATCCAGCCTGGCAGATGACGTTGAGCACCTTAGGGTTGGCATTAGCTTTCACAGCATAATGTACTTCGAAACCTGGGTGCTTGCCTGCCTCCTCGTTGATGGTCTTGAGGGTACGGCGCAACAGGTCTGTGTCGTAATAGTAGAACGGAGTCTGTATCTCCTGAAACTTATCTATCGGAAATGTACCTTTCATTTCGCTTAGTCTTAAATTAATATCTTATTATAGTCAAATTAGAAAATCCAACTGATGGTTAAATCAGAATATCCAACGAAGAGTGGACAGGAAGTATTACATGAGAATTCTTCACTCTTCACTCTTCGTTCTTCATATTTATTACTTCTCAAACAGAACATTACTCAAGTTCTGCAAAGCCTGCTTCTTATCCTTCTCCTTGATGAGGAATGAGATGTTGTAGTTGCTGCCGCCGTAAGAAATCATGCGTACAGGGATGTTCTTCATCGCATCGGTAGCCATGGTCTCGAAGCCTACGTTGCTCCAGTCGAGGTCGCCTACCACGCAGATGATGCACATGTCTGAATCTACGGTTACAGTACCATACTTCTTCAACTCGTTGACGATGTCGTTGAGGTGAGCGTCGTTGTCAATACTCATGCTCACACCTACCTCTGAGGTAGCAATCATGTCGATTGGAGTCTGGTAGCTCTCGAAAATCTCGAATACCTTGCGCAGGAAACCTGTAGCGAGGAGCATGCGGCTACTCTTGATTTTGATGGCTGTAATATTGTCCTTTGCTGCCACAGCCTTGATCTTGCCACGTACGATTACGTTGTCGATGATGGTACCGTCTGCCTTAGGATCCATGGTGTTCTTCAGGCGAACTGGAATACCTGCATACTTGGCTGGCTGAACACAGGTAGGGTGGAGAATCTTGGCTCCGAAGTAAGCCAACTCTGCTGCCTCCTCGAAGTTCAACTGGCGTACTGCCTCTGTGTGCTCTACGACACGAGGGTCGTTGTTGTGCATACCATCGATATCGGTCCAGATCTGAATCTCGTCAGCTGGGAGAGCTGCTCCTATGAGAGAAGCTGTGTAGTCGCTACCACCACGCTGGAGATTATCTACCTCGCCGTAAGCGTTGCGGCAGATGAATCCCTGGGTGATGTAAATCTGATAACCCTCGTTCTGCTCCATGATGGCACCCAATTTCTCCTTGATGTACTGTGGGTCTGGTTCTGCATTCTTGTCAGTACGCATAAAGTCTAATGCGCTGAGCAATACTGCCTTTACGCCCTGTTCCTTCAAGTAGTTTACAACCATGTTTGTGCTCATGATTTCACCCTGAGCCACGATGCTTTTCTCCTCGAAAGAAGTAAAGAGATCCTTAGTGAAAGAGCGGAGATAATTGAACTCGCCCTGCAGGAATTCGCGTGTAGTTTTCTTCATCTCTTCGGTAGAGTAGAGATCTTCCACGTGCTGCATGTATTTCTTCTCCAAGTTGTTGATTACCTCGTTGGCGCCCTCTGGGTTCTTCTTGTAGAGATAGTCAGAGATCTCAACGAGAGAGTTTGTTGTACCACTCATCGCAGACAATACGATGAAAGTTGGTTCACCTGATTCTGTAACCAATGAGGCTACTCCCTTCATGCGCTCTGGTGAGCCTACGGAAGTACCTCCGAATTTCATTACCTTCATAGTCGTAAATTATTTGAATGTTTAAATTTTTATTTTATTGTTTAAAGTTTAATGAGGGTGTAGAATACTTCACTCTTCACTTTTCGTTCTTCACTTAATTTTCCTCTCCGTCTTCCGTGAGGTCGATGCGATTGTATTCCTTTGTCACATCGCGCAGTTCACCATCCTTGCAGCGGTAAACGATTCCCGGGAATTTGTCGAGCATCGGGATGTTGTGGGTGGTCATGACTACAGCCGTGCCTTGCTGGGTGATTTCCTTCAGCAGGCTCACGATGTTGCTGGCTGTTTCTGGGTCGAGATTACCCGTAGGCTCATCTGCGATGATGATCTTCGGATTGTTGAGCAGGGCTCTTGCGATGGCGATACGCTGCTGTTCTCCACCCGAAAGTTCATGTGGCAACTTGTCTATCTTCTCGATCATGCCCACTTCGTTGAGCACTTCTTCGATTCGCTTGTTTCTTGCCTTCTTGTCTTTCCATCCTGTAGCCTTCAGTACAAACTCGAAGTTCTTGCGTACGGTACGGTCGTGGAGCAACTGGAAATCCTGGAAGATAATACCCAGTTCCTTGCGCAGGGCTGGTATTTCCTTTCGCTTGATGGTCTTGAGGTCTCTGCCCAAAATCTCTGCCTTTTCTGTTTCGCCTTCCACGAGGTCGAGTTCGCAGTAGAGGGTTTTCAGGAGAGAACTCTTTCCTGAACCCACTTTACCGATAAGGTAGGTAAACTCGCCTTCATCCACATGGAAGTTTATTTCCTTGAGCACGCACTTATCAGCCTGGTAAATGCTCACTTTCTGATAGTCTATCAACATCTCTTTTTCTATTTCTGATTTACATAATGTTTGATGATTCCCCGGCAGAAATTATTTCATTTCTCCCTTGCTCTTGGCTACTCGGCGCTTCTTATCCCAGTTTGGGTCGTGGCGCATCTGGAGTTCCTTGGCTACATCCTCTATGCGTAAGCCCTTGCTGGTGAGCAATACGATGAGGTGGTAGAGTAGGTCGGAAGACTCATATACGAGTTTCTCATCATTTCCGTTTGTAGCTTCGATGATGGTTTCAACTGCCTCTTCTCCAACCTTTTGCGCCATTTTATTGACGCCTTTGTTGAAGAGACTGGTCGTGTAACTTCCTTCTGGCATTTCTTCGTGGCGCTTGTTGATGAAGTCCTGAAGTTCTGAGAGGAAGAGGATAGGGTTCAGCTCGTTCTCCTCAGCCCAACAGGTATCTGTGCCCTTGTGACAGGTAGGTCCGTCTGGGTGTACCTTAATTAATAAGGTATCGTTGTCGCAGTCGTTCTGAATGCTGACAAGGTTGAGGAAGTTGCCTGATGTTTCACCCTTTGTCCAAAGACAGTTGCGTGAACGGCTCCAGAAAGTAACCTTTTTGGTTTCTATTGTTTTATCGTATGCTTCCTTGTTCATGAATCCCAACATCAAAACGTTCTTGGTGATTGCGTCTTGAATGATGGCAGGAACAAGTCCGTCCATTTTTTCGAAATCTATTTCCATATAATCTTTATATTTTTATCGTATTATAGTTGTTTTATCTTTTATGGTTGTATTGTTGCTTTCATTCTCTTTGAGAGGAAAAGTATCGTCAGTTAGATTCAGAGACTTCCTCGATTCGTCCTTCTTGCGTTTCAGGGAACATTCTCGATTCAATTCCTTATTAGATTCTGACATTAATTCCTTCTTCTCTGAGGTATTTCTTGAGATCAGGAATGGCAATCTCGCCAAAGTGGAATACGCTTGCGGCGAGAGCGGCATCAGCTTTTCCCAAAGTGAAGGCATCACGGAAATGCTCCATATTGCCGGCACCTCCCGAGGCGATGATAGGAATGCTTACCTCATCAGCCAGTCTGGCAAGCGCTTCATTGGCAAATCCCTGTTTCACTCCGTCATGATCCATGCTCGTAAACAGAATTTCACCTGCTCCTCTGTCGGCAACTTCCTTTGCCCAGTCAAACAAGCCCAATTCTACACGTTCTCTGCCTCCTTTAACATAGCAATGCCAACCATCTTCATCGAGACGGGCGTCGATAGCGCAAACGCAAACCTGTGAGCCATAGTGACTTGTAATCTCGTTGATGAGCTCCGGACGGCGGATGGCAGCACTATTGATGCTGACCTTGTCTGCGCCGGCATTAAGCAGGCGATCCACGTCTTTGAGTTCGTTGATTCCTCCACCTACGGTAAATGGAATGTTGATTTCGGCAGCTACGCGAGTCACCATATCTGTGAAGGTTTTGCGCTCCTCGAAACTTGCTGTTATGTCAAGGAATACCAGTTCGTCGGCTCCTGCATCGCTATAGGCTTTGCCCAGTTCTACCGGGTCGCCAGCGCTGCGGAGGTTCACGAAATTGGTACCCTTCACAGTCTCGCCGTTTTTTACGTCGAGGCAAGGGACGATTCGCTTTGCCAAACCTTTATTTATTCTTTGTTCTACCATATTCTTCTTTTTAGCTTTTTCCCGCAGGATTCTATAGTCCCAATTCTTCAACTTTGATTTTGCCCTCATAGAAAGCCTTGCCGAAAACGACGGCAGGAATTCCTGCGGCTTCCAAAGCCTTGATATCTTCGTTGCAACTTACGCCGCCCGAAGCAATCAGATGAAGGTTAGGGTAGGCTGCCATTACCTCTTTATATAGTTCTATGGCAGGCCCCTGCAACGTTCCATCCTTACTGATTTCTGTGCAGAGTACATTCTTTACACCCTTATCAATATATTGTTTCAGGAAAGGCAGAAGGTCTTCTGAGGAATCCTCCTTCCAACCATTGATAGAAATCTTGCCGTTTCTCACGTCTGCCCCCAGAATCAGCTTCTCAGCACCATATTTCTCCATCCATTGCATGAAAAGCTCCGGATTGGTTACGGCGATGCTGCCCACGGTAACCATCGAAGCACCTGCTGCAAATGCCTTCTCAATATCCTCCTCGGTCTTGATTCCACCACCGAAATCAACCACGAGGGAAGTACTCGTCGTAATAGCCTTGAGTACGGCATCATTAACGATATGCTTAGACTTGGCACCATCAAGGTCAACCACATGCAGTCGATTGAAGCCCAGACTCTCGAAGTGCTTGGCTACTTCAGCAGGATTATCATTATAGACCTTCTTCTGGTCGTAATCGCCTTTCGTAAGACGTACGCATTGCCCGTTGATCAAGTCGATGGCAGGAATTAATTCTATCATATTTCTTTTATATTTCTAAGAAGTTCTTCAAAATCTGTTCGCCAACCTTGCCGCTCTTCTCAGGGTGGAACTGGCAAGTATAGAAGTTGTCCTTGTGTAAGGATGCACTATAGGGGAGGATATAATCGGCTGTAGCAATTGTATCCTCGCAGAGCGGAACATAATAACTGTGTACGAAATAGGAGTAGGGATGAAGTAAAGCCTCTGATGATTTCCCGAATCCCTTATAAAGATCCGTCTTCAGGTCGTAAATCTCGTTCCATCCCATAGCAGGCACTTTATCTTCATGTCTTTGAGGCTGGAATCTCTTTACATCTACATCAAAGATGCCGATGCAATCTACATCGCCCTCTTCTGAATGGCGACACAACAATTGCTGTCCTACGCAAATGCCCAGAACTGGTTGCTTTAAATCTCTGATAACTTGGTCGAGGTGGTGTGCCTTGAGGTATTCCATAGCTTCTTTAGCCTGGCCTTGTCCAGGGAAAAGAACACGGTCTGCCTTCTGAAGCATTTCAGCATCATCTGTAAGAATAGGATTGATGCCCAAACGCTTCATGGCGTTGACTACGGAATAGATATTTCCGGCATTATATTTTACGATTGCTACATCCATAACCTAACGTAATTCATGTTATTTTAATACGTTTTGTAATTTACAGATGCAAAGATACATATTTTCTTTCAATCAAAAGAAAATATTAGCAAAAAGATTGCCAAATATGCTGTATTTCTTTCAGATAGTAAGCGAAAAAGGTATATTTATTCGACTTTATTATCTTTAAGCACCCTTTTTTCATTTCAAGCGCTTAAATTTCATACGAAAGAATTCTAAATGAAATAATTCTGACGGATTCGTTTCTGATGAATTTATTTCATGCGAATCAATCTCATACGAATTATAATCATGCTTGGATTGATTTCATGCAAATTTCCTTTTTCTTTTAGTTAGTCTTCTTGTGAATCTGCGGTACGAAGAATGATGGAAGTTGCACCAATAGTAAATAATGTACCGTCTTCGATAACACGACGTTCCTTGTCTCCCAAGATTTCATTATCTACAAAGGTACCTGTGTAGCTCGGACCGTCACGGAGTACATACTTGAGGCGTCCCTTCTTGTCGCGACTCACATTGATGACACAATGGTTCATGTCAACACTTGGGTCAACCGTCTCGATAGGGCAGTTGATTCCGCTGTTCTTCATATAGCGTCCGATGATGTTATCGCCCATCTGGAGAGGAATCACCTGCTTGTAGGCAAATACATTCTCTATGACAACGATGGAGCCGAATCCCTTTTCGTTGGCATTCTCGTCAAGAACTTCCTCCTTGCGGGTCTCGCGAAGTTTGGAAACACCCATGCGAATGCCAAATTGCTTGTTGCAGTTAGGACACACAAATACGAGACTCTGGCCAGCCTCGTATTTCTTCTCATCAAAAGTAATGTAGTTGTCACACTTAGGACAGCGAACTCTTTTCATGTATATTTTATTTGTTTTTACTCACTTTAGTCTTTTGCTCATTCTCTGTTACTCGGTAACTTTGGTAATCCAGCCATCCGCAAAAACGTCATTATTACGGAGATCATGGAGAGCCTTATAGGCCTGACTTTCAGTCTCGTATGAGCCATAAACTACCTTCACATTCGTAGCGGTAATAACCACCTTGGCAGCCTTGAAACCCTTGGCTTGCAGCGTCTCTACATAGTTGGCAGCATTACGCTTGGTTACGCGGCTTGCCAAAACGATTCCATAATATGGTTTGGCGCTCTTGAGCTCAGCCTGGTCGATTTTCTTCTCGTTGGCCTCATCGTTAGCGTCCTTATTCGTTTCTGAGTTGATTTTCAATACCTTCTCGCTGTTTTCAGCCTTGGAAGCAAGTTCCGTTTGGTGGGTATTTTGTGTAACTAACTCCTTTGGCATGATACGGGTAAGCATGCCTGTATCAATCTTGCTGGTCTGCACATTAGGAGTTCTCAATGGAGTAGAGATGGCGAAGAAAGCTATGATGGCGATGCAGGCTGCAGCCAGATTGCGGAGCCAACTCTTCTTGATAAGAATGAACTCTGCAGATGGCTTTTCGTCATCGTCATTTACGTCAAATACAGAATTTGCTGTCGCATTCTGTAATGCCACAACAGGTTCAGTCTGTTTTTCTTCTTGATTTATCTCTATATTTTCTGCAATATTGGTGCTGTTAGTCTTCTCAAGCGTAACTGTAGGCTCATTTTCCTGAGCGCTGAGAGGAAGCATGTCGAATCCGCCCAAACCATAATAGTTAGGGGTCAGAATGCCAGCCTCGCAAGGCTCAAAAGTATAATTGCCGTCTTCGTTGAGATATATAGTACCGATATTGTTGATTTCATACTTGCCTTCATTTTCCAGGCGCTGACGGATTTCGGCCACCTCGTTGGCAAGGCGGTCGATAGCTTCTGGGTAACTGATGTCGTATGCTTCTACGTAAGATTGCGCCAAAAGGGAATCGTTCATCTTCAACTGTGGATTGAAGCCAACGGTTCTCAATGGTGGCAAAAACATGTTGTCTCTGCCATCATAACGTGCATCTACGTGGTGAGCCATGAAGCCCCCAAAATCAGGGACAATCACGCAATCGTTGCTCAGAAGTAGGATTTCGATATGTCTTTCTAGTTCATTCACGACTGCAAAGTTAGTGAAAAAAATGAAACTGACCAATAATTTTAAGGAAAAAAAATACTTGAAGATATAAATAGTTGAAAATGTTTTGTCATATCGTAGAAAAGTATTATCTTTGTCCCTAAATAATTAATGTGTGATGATATGAATTGCAAAATTACAGATATTCAAGGGGTGCTCTATCTGATCAAAAGGCATTCTTTGATGATGGCATTGCTATGTGGACTCTCTTTTGTCGCCAGTTGTGGCAAGAAGGCCAGTCCGGATTCTACACCCAAAGAAGATACTCGCGCTAAGAAGTTGTTGCAGGGCATCTGGCTGAATGAGGACGATGAAGACGTGGCTTTCAGAGTAAAGGGAGATACGATTTATTATCCTGATTCGACGAGCCAACCCGTATATTTCTGCATTTATGGCGATACTTTGATCATGAAAGGTGCCCGAGATGTGAAATATCCTATCCTGAAACAGGCGGCTCACTTATTCGAGTTCAAGAGTCCAAGTGGTGATGTGATCAAGTTGACCAAGACTTCTGATAAAACTTACCTGAAGTCTTTCCAGCAGGAGAAACCAATAGCGCTCAATCAGAATCAGCTTATCAAGCGTGATACGATTGTTTCGCATGGGGATAACAGATACCATCTGTATGTTCAGGTGAATCCTACTACTTACAAGGTGTTTAAGAGTTCGATGAACGATGATGGAGTGCAGGTGGATAATGTTTATTTCGACAATATTATCAATCTCAACGTGTTCCATGGTGCCAACAAACTTTTCTCTCATGATTTCAAAAAGAAAGATTTTGAGAACAAGGTGCCTGAATCTTTCTTGGAACAGGCTGTGTTGAGTGACCTGCTCTTTGAGAGGATAGACGAAAAGGGGATTCATTACCTGGCAGTCTTGGCCATGCCTGACAGTTCGCTGAGTTATCAGGTTAAAATCGTGGTTTCTTATCAGGGAAAACTGGAAATTCTTTCTGTTTAATCTGAAATAGTTCTTTATCAGATATAGCTTCTGGCAAGATTCGTTACAAATTTTGAGTATCGGATCTTGCCAGATTTCTTTTATGAAAACAATATGGTAATCCCTCGTTTGCTTTCTACTTGAGGCAGACGAGGGATTACTATTGAAGAGAATTTTAATTCAGGAAGCCGAGCAAGGCGCCGGCTGCTACTGCCGAACCGATAACACCTGCCACATTTGGTCCCATAGCGTGCATGAGCAGGAAGTTGTGGCGGTCGTATTCCAAACCGAGATTGTTGGAGATGCGGGCGCTCATCGGTACAGCACTCACGCCTGCATTACCAATCAGTGGATTCAGTTTCTTGTCTTTCGGCAAGAACAGGTTCATCAGTTTCACAAAGAGAATGCCGCTTGCTGAGGCTATAATGAATGCCAAGGCACCAAGGGCGAATATCTTGATGGTGTTGAGGGTCAGAAATTCTGATGCCTGGGTGGAACATCCTACTGTCAGACCGAGGAGCATCACCACGATGTCGTTCAGGCTGCTGCCAGCTGTCTTGGCGAGTCTTGTTGTCTTGCCACTCTCTTTCAGGAGATTTCCGAAGAAAAGCATACCGAGTAGTGGCAAACCGCTTGGCACGATAAAAGTGGTAAGCAATAAACCGATGATAGGGAAGAGTATCTTCTCTGTCTGACTTACTTGGCGAGCCGGTTTCATCTTGATGACACGCTCTTTCTTGGTGGTAAGAAGTCGCATCAAAGGTGGCTGAATCACAGGCACTAACGCCATGTAGGAGTAGGCACAAACCGCAATGGCTCCCATCAGGTTTGGACTCAACTTGCTGGAGAGGAAGATGGCGGTAGGTCCGTCGGCTCCACCAATGATGGCAATACCTGCAGCCTGATTAGGCTCGAAACCTAAAGCTAAGGCTATCATGTATGCTCCGAAAATACCAAACTGGGCGGCGGCTCCGATAAGAATCAGTTTCGGATTGCTGATGAGTGCCGAGAAGTCTGTCATAGCTCCAATACCCAGAAAGACGAGTGGCGGATACCATCCCTGTTTTACTCCCTGATAGAAAATATTGAGTACGGAGTTGTCCTCGTAAAGACCGATTTCGAGTCCTGCATCAGCACGGAAGGGGATGTTGCCAAGGATGATGCCCAGTCCGATAGGTACGAGAAGCAATGGTTCGAAATCCTTCTTGATGGCGAGCCAGATGAAGATGGCTCCCACTAAGATCATGATGAGATTTCCTGCCGTGGCGTTGGCAAAGCCCGTATAGGTCAGGAACTCATGAAAGTTTTGTATGATGAAATCCATAAGCTATCTATTTAATGGTTACTAACGTATCGCCTTCCATCACGGCATCGCCCTTGTTCACGTTGATACTTGTGATGGTTCCGGAAGTTTCAGCCTCGATATTATTCTGCATCTTCATGGCTTCAAGGATGACAACCGTATCTCCAGCATTCACTTTGTCGCCTACCTTTACCTTGATTTCGTTGATAGTACCAGGCAGAGGGGCTACCACAGGCTTACCGGCTACTGCCGTTGGTGCCGAACTTGTACTTGTTGCAGAGGCAGAAGAGCTATTGGATTCTTCACTCTTCACTCTTCGTTCTTCACTTCCTTCTGCTCTTCGTTCTTCATTCAGTTTTACTTTCTGCTTACCGGCTTTCACAGGTTGCTTCATTTCCACTTCGAATGGGATTCCATTCACGGTCACGTTGGCGATATTGCCTTCGATGTCTTGGATTTCGACCTCGTAATCGACACCCTTGACAGTATATTGATACTTTGCCATAGTTTTAAATCTTTAATATTTATATTTTGAATCAGTAAAGCTATTGAATTCTTCACTCTTCGTTCTTCACTCTTCACTTATTATTAAAATTCGGGGCATTCCATCTTGTCTGTTTTGGTTTGATGGTGATGATACCGGATTCAATATCATGTACATCCTCCAGATATTCCTTCAGCGCCAATGAAATGACAGCCATGTAGATTTCCTTGTCAATACCCTTAGTTGTCAAACCATCCTTGAGCATTACGTTGGTCTTGTGACTGATTTCTGATGTCACTTCAAGGGTTTTCTTGCCAGTCTTATATAATAGGTTGGCGTGTTTCTCCGTGGCACGAGCAATACGCTGTTTGTGCTTCATGTAAGCGCCGAAAGCCCAGAAGAAGATGAAGAGGAGGGCAAGGCATGAGAACACGATGCCCATGGAAAGTACGGCGATGCCAACGCCGTATGGATCTGTTTTCTTGAGTATCTGGGGTTTGCTGAGCCCGGTGTTCTGAGGCAAATAACCGGGAGTTACTTCATCCGCTTTACTAATCTTCCAAGTCTTGAAATCGCTGGTTAGAGCATAGGATTGGTCTGCTGCCAACCACGGAATACTGATAGAGTCTATCAGATCTACGGCATTACCATCGTAGAGAGCGATCCAGTTGTTTCTTTCATGAAATGCATCTGCTATTTCCTTGAGAGGAACCAATCCGAGTTTCAGTTGGAAAGGTCCTGTACCTTCACTCAACCATCTGAAGTGTCCTTTTCCCTTAGGAAAACAGTCTGGGCATGTTTCTTCCGAATCTTCATGCCAGATATAGCGGTCGTAGATGATCACACTTTTCTTGCCAGCCAAGGTTGTGCGAGGCTCGTTGTTCGGCAGAGGACACATCAGCTTTCGCCGTTCTTCGGGCGACATCTTTTTGTCGAGAACTCTCCGGTCGGTAGTCAGGAACATACCGCGAATGTTGTAGGTTGTAAACGAGGAATTGGATAGCTCCACCCATGATTTATGTGCACCGTACTCATCCACAATGCTTGTACGGTTGTTGGTCATCACCTCCGTTATCCGGATGCTTTTGGCTCCTTGGCTCCAAGTGGGCAAGGATGTGATGAACCCTATGCTTAATATAAGTCCCAATTTTTTCATACGCTTCTAACGTTAAAGGGTTATTCTTAGGTTTCTTGGCTCAAAGATACGAATTATTTGGGAATAAACCATAAAAAAGGTGCACATTTTTTGAAAAATGCGCACCTCTTTATAATTTATAACTTTTTGTTAAGCTTATTTCAGTAATTGTAAGCTATATTATCCGCAGAAGAACAAAACGACAATTTGTGCCGAGAAAATTCTGAGGAACATACTCAACGGATAAACGGTAGAATAGCCTACTGCAGGAGCCTCTTTCGAGCATGAAGCATTTGCGTAAGCTAATGCTGGTGGGTCGGTATAGGTACCTGCAAGCATACCCATGATGGTGAAGTAGTTGAACTTATACTTCAGACGGGCGATGGTTCCGATTATCAGGATAGGGATGACTGTAATGAGGAAACCGCAACCTACGTATTTCAGTCCGTCTCCCTGTACTACTGTATCCCAGAATCCTGCACCAGCCTTGATTCCCACACTTGCCAGGAACAATACCAGTCCGATTTCTCGTAGCATCATGTTGGCAGATGTGGTCGTATAAGTCACCAGTTTGAAGTGATAACCGAATCGGCCGATCAGAATAGCGATGATCAGCGGACCACCCGCGATACCTAATTTCAGAGGAACTGGCATTCCTGGTACTGCAAATGGGAGGCTACCGAAGATAATACCTACCATGATACCTACGAAGATGGTTGCGATGTTAGGTGCATCCAGACGCTTCACGGAGTTACCCATCATTTCTGCCACACGGTTTACATTCTCTTCTGGACCTACTACCAAAATCTTGTCACCTACGTGGAAGTGGTGGTTGCGGCCTGCAAAGATGTCCATTCCCTGACGGGAGATACGGGTTACGTTCACGCCATATACGCTGGCGAAGTGCATCTTACCGAGGGTCTTACCATTCATTTCTGGACGGGTAACGATAATGCGGCGGGAAACAAAGTGCTGAACCTCATCCTTCTCGCGGTCCCATTCTGCATCAATCTCAGGGCCGATGAATGCCTTGATCGCTTCTGCATCAGCCTCAGCACAAACTACGAGGAGCTCGTCGCCTACCTCAAAGGTTGTCTTACTATTTGGAATGCTCACCTCGCCCTTGTGCAAGAGACGTGAGCATACAATGTCACGGTTCAAAAACTCTGATACTTCACGTAATGTGCGACCTGCGATATAAGCATTCTCCACACGCAAGTGCATGTTGTGTGCCTTGGCATGTGGGTTGGCTGCATCTTCCATGTTCAACTGTTCTTCCTCCTCTTGAGGGTTTACCTTGCAGATATACTTGATCAGAATGGTAGCACCAATGATGCCAACCACACCAAGAGGGTAGGCGCAAGCATAACCATTGGCAATACTTGGCGCACCATTAGGGAATACGCTGAGCAACGCTTCATTGGCAGCACCAAGACCTGGGGTATTGGTTACAGCACCATAGAGCGTACCTACCATCATCGGAAGGTTGTTAGGGTTGCTTGTGTCAAAGAACAAGTAGTAGCATGCAAACATCACGCATACGTTGAGGAAAATGGCTCCTGTAGAGAGCAAGTTGAGGGTGACACCACCTTTCTTGAAACTCTCGAAGAAACCAGGACCTACCTGAAGACCAATCATGAAGACAAAGAGAATCAATCCGAAGTCTTGTATGAAAGTCAGGATATCCTTTGGTGCTGTGAATCCCACATGACCTGCGAGAATGCCAGCGAAGAGAACGAAGGTTACACCTAAAGAGATACCTCCGATTTTGATTTTACCGAGATACACGCCGATGGCAATGACAATCGCATAGAGTAGGGCGATGTGAGCCACGGATTCCGTATTGGTAAATAGATTAATGATCCAATCCATTATTATTGTTAAGTTGTAGATTCTTAGGGGTATTTGCTAAAACTGAAAATTCGAGGACACCACCAAAGAGGATGCCCTCGAACTTATATTTTCCTTTATCTTCAAGCTTTCTATAGGAATATTTCCTGAAATCCGGGAAAATCCTGACGATTACTTTTAGATAATTAAATGTGTTTAGCTATTACTTCTCGATAGCAGCTACACCTGGCAATACCTTACCCTCGATAGCCTCGAGAAGAGCACCACCACCTGTAGAGATGTAAGAAACCTGATCAGCCAAGCCGAACTTGTTGATACAAGCTACAGAGTCACCACCACCGATGAGAGAGAATGCACCCTCCTTAGTAGCCTCAGCGATTGCGTCAGCAATTGCCTTAGAACCACCAGCGAAGTTGTCGAACTCGAATACACCAGCAGGACCGTTCCAGAGGATAGTCTTAGCACCCTTGATAGCTGCAGCGAAAGCCTTGCGAGTCTCAGGACCTGCGTCCATACCCTCCCAACCGTCAGGGATGTTGTTAGATGGGCAAACCTGTGTATTGCAGTCGTTCTTGAAATCGTCACCGCAGATAGAGTCTGTACCGAGTACGAGGTTTACGCCGTTCTCCTTAGCCTTCTTGATTACATCGAGAGCAACGTCGAGCTTGTCATCCTCGCAGATAGACATACCGATCTTGCCACCGAGAGCCTTAGAGAATGTATAAGTCATACCACCGCAGAGAATCAGGTTGTCAACCTTAGTCAACAGGTTCTCGATGATACCGATCTTAGTAGAAACCTTAGAACCACCCATGATAGCTGTGAATGGGCGCTTGATGTTGCCGAGTACTGCGTCAACAGCCTTTACTTCCTTCTCCATCAAGAAGCCGAGCATCTTGTGGTCCTTATCGAAGCTGTCAGCGATAACTGCAGTAGAAGCGTGCTTGCGGTGAGCTGTACCGAATGCGTCCATTACATATACATCAGCGTAAGAAGCCAACTTAGCAGCGAACTTCTTCTGGCGTTCCTTCATTTCAGCCTTAGCAGCGTCGAACTCAGGAGTACCCTTCTCTACGCCAACTGGCTTGCCTTCCTCTTCTGGGTAGAAACGAAGGTTCTCGAGCAAGAGAGCCTCACCTGGCTTCAAGGCAGCAGCCTCAGCCTCAGCGTTACCGCAGTCCTTAGCAAACTTAACCTCTACACCGAGAGCGTCAGAAACGTTCTTTACAATCTGAGAAAGAGAAAGTTCTGGTTTAACTTTGCCCTTTGGCTTACCCATGTGGCTCATCATGATAAGAGCACCACCGTCTGCGAGTACCTTCTTCAAAGTAGGGAGGGCACCACGGATACGAGTGTCGTCAGTTACATTACCATTCTCATCCAATGGCACATTGAAATCAACGCGTACGATTGCCTTGTGACCGGCAAAGTTAAAATCTTCAATTTTCATTTTACCTAAATTTTATTTTAGTTGTTATTAACTTATTTACTACTTTGCATGGATACTGCACAACTTCGCATAGGATGGGCTTTAGGAGAGCTTGCCGCTGCTAATCATGATTGTCCTGCTGAAACTGTAGGCAAAAATAATAATTTTATTTGATACTGCCAAATTATTGGCTATGAATTATAGAATTTTTGTGGTAATTGTTGCAAATCTGTAATATGGAGTTTACAAATTGGTGTCCACAAAGCACAAAAAAGCCTTTCTGCCGAAAAAACAGAAAGGCTCTTATGATGTTTTCTGATTGCTTGCCATTCCATTTAGATGATGGTTTGCAAAGAGAGAAACTTTTGTCTTTTTATTCGTTCCACATGTGTCTTTTTATTCGTTCACATGTTTTATTCGTTCATCAGATAGTTCTTGAATGAAGCGAAGTCCTTGGTCATTTCGATGCTCTGCTTCTTGCCCTTCATAAACTCGGCAAGGCGTGCAGGAATCTCGATGTCTGAACCGAGGATGCTATCTACCTTCTCCTTGAACTTGGCTGGGTGAGCGGTCTCCAGGAATACACCTACTTCGCCTGGTTTCAACTGCTCTTTCAGGGCACGATAACCGCAAGCGCCATGAGGGTCAAGTACATACTTGGTGTCATTGTAGCATTGCTTCATGGTCTCTGCTATCTGATCGTCCTTGTAGGTGGCACCGCTGATATAGGCTGTGATGGCATCATGATTGCCCTTGTAGAGATCATAGATGCGGGCGAAATTGCTTGGGTCGCCTACGTCCATTGCATTGGCAATGGTTGCCTTGCTTGGCTGAGGTTTGTACTCACCAGTCTGCAGGTAGTTGTAGAAAATATCGTTGGCATTGTTGGCTGCGATGAAGCGGTGGATAGGCAAGCCCATCTCGTGACCGAACAGACCGGCTGTGATATTACCGAAGTTTCCGCTTGGTACACAGATTACCAACTTGTCTGCCAATCCTTTCTCCTTCATGCGTGCATAGGCATTGAAATAGTAGAATGCCTGAGGCAGGAAGCGAGCTACATTGATAGAGTTGGCTGAAGTCAACTTCATGTGCTTATTCAGTTCCTCATCCATGAAAGCTGATTTTACGAGTGCCTGACAGTCATCGAAAACGCCATCCACCTCAAGGGCTGTGATGTTCTGACCGAGGGTAGTAAACTGGCTTTCCTGAATCTTGCTCACCTTACCCTTTGGATAGAGTACATAGACATAAATGCCCTCTACGCCGAGGAATCCATTGGCTACGGCTGAACCAGTATCACCAGATGTGGCAACGAGCACATTCACTTCTTCTTTGCCTTCCTGGCGTACGAAGTATTGCAACAGACGGGCCATGAAACGGGCACCTACATCCTTGAAAGCAAGAGTAGGACCATGGAACAATTCCAGAGAGTAGATGTTTGGTTCTACCTCTACGACAGGGCAATCGAATGCCAAGGTGTCATAGACGATTTTCTTCAAAGAGTCTGCATCCACATCCTCGCCAAAGAAAGCGTCTGCCACCTGATAAGCTATCTCCTGAAAAGAGAACTTTTCGATATTGTCGAAGAATTCCTTTGGTAACTTCTTGATGATTTCAGGCATGTAGAGACCGCGGTCTTCTGCCAAACCTTTTACTACTGCCTTGTGAAGATCGGCAATCGGTGCTTTCTTATTTGTTGAATAATATTTCATTTTTCCAATTTTTTTTTATGTTAATGATGTCTGTTTAATTGATAAACATTATTTGATGGCCATGAATGCATTCATGAAGTCTTGCAGCTGTAGCAGACCATAGCTGCCACGTACGCAACTTACCTCGTCGTATTTCTCTACCTCGTCAGGCGCTATGCCTGGGTAGTAGATGATGAAAGGTACTGGCTCCTTCACATGGGTGCGAATTTCTACTGGAGTAGGGTGGTCAGGCAGGATGGCGATGCATACTGGTTCATCCCACTTGGAAACCTCATCGTAGATAGGCTTGATGAGTCTTCTGTCAAGGTTTTCTATAGTCTTGATCTTCAACTCCAGATTGCCATCATGACCGGCCTCATCGCTTGCTTCTACATGTACATATACGAAATCGTCGCCTTCCTTCAGAGCATCAATAGCAGCCTGCGCCTTACCTTCATAATTGGTGTCAGCAAGACCTGTCGCTCCTTCCACGATGATGTTACGGAGACCGGCATAATGACCGATACCGCGAATCAGATCGACTGCAGAGATGACAGAACCTCGCTTGATCTGAGGATACATCTGTGAGAGCGTGAGCATGTGAGGACGATAACCGCCGCCCCAAGGCCAGATGATGTTAGCCATGCGCTCTCCGCGTTCCTTGCGTTCCACATTGAAAGGGTGGTTCTCCAGGATTTCCTGACTCTTCAGAATCAGTTCGTTCAGGAGATCGGCAGTCTGCTGTGCACTCATGCGGTATTCATCGGCTAACGGATCGATAGCATTGCCGTTGGCATCCTTGTCATGCGCAGCGAGCAATGCTGCATCTACGTTCTCCATCGGTTTTACTAGAAGTGGTTTCCATTCCTCGTTCGGATGATCGTGAGGAGGAGCACAATCCACATACTTATTACCTCCCTTGATAATCAGGAGGTGGCGGTATTGGATACCTGTGATAAACTTCACGATGCCAGGATACTGGCTGGCGAGTTTCTCGTTCAGATACTTGATGAGTACATCAGCATCCTCTGTTTCCAGATTGCCTCCGTTGTGGGTGATGATAATGCCATCGTTCACATTGATAATATTGCAGCGAAGGGCGAAATCATTCGGACTCATCTCGTAGCCGATGCTGGCTGCTTCCAGAGGACCGCGTCCCTCATAGACTTCATTCTGGTCATAGCCCATGATAGAACTGTTGGCTACCTCTGAACCTGGATGAAATCCGTCTGGTACTGTAACGAGTCTGCCTGTCTTTCCCATCTTGGCAAGCATGTCCATATATGGTTTGTTGGCGTATTGCAGCAAGGTCTTGCCACCCAGTCTTTCCACTGGGTGGTCAGCCATGCCGTCGCCAAGTATGATAATATGCTTCATAATTGTTATCCTTTTATTGGTATGATACGATTAAATGTTGGCGATACTCATGATGTTGGCGAATACACCGGCTGCAGTTACGCTTGCTCCGGCTCCATAACCCTGAATCATCATAGGGTATTCCTTGTAGCGCTCGGTGGTGAGCAACACGATGTTGTTGCTGCCTTCGAGGTTGTAGAACGGATGCTCTGGACCTACTGCCTGCAAGCCTACGCTGGTCTTGCCACCGTCGAGGGTTGCCACGAAGCGCCAGCGCTTGTGCTCGATGTCGAGGGTCTTGCGCTTTGCCTCGAATTCTGCATCCAACTCAGGCAACTTCTTCCAGAAATCATCCAGACTGCCCTGGAAGTATTCGTCCGGTACGAAGAGGTTCTTTTCTACGTCATCTTGTTCTACGCGGTAGCCTGCTTCACGAGAGAGGATAACCAACTTGCGTACAACGTCCATACCGCTCAGGTCGATGCGTGGATCAGGCTCGCTATAGCCCTTCTCTTTGGCGAGGCGAACGGTCTCAGAGAATGGTACGACACCAGAGATGGCGTTAAAGATAAAGTTGAGCGTACCAGACAGAACTGCCTCAATCTTAAGGATTTTATCACCAGAGTTTCGGAGGTCGTTGATAGTTCCAATGATAGGAAGACCAGCACCTACGTTGGTTTCAAAACGGAATACGACACCACGCTGGATGGCGGTCTTCTTCAATCGCTCATAGTTCTCATATTCGCTGGAAGCAGCTATTTTGTTGGCTGCGATGATGCTCACGTTGTGCTCCAGAAGACTCTGGTAGAGACTGGCCACATCCTTGCTTGCAGTACAGTCCACGAATACGCTGTTGAAGATATTCATATTCAGAATCTTTTCCTTCAGGGTCTCGTTGGTACTTGGTTCTGAAGCCTTCAGAGCCTCACGATAATTGTCGAGGTCGAGACCGTCACGGTCGAAGATGGCATTGTGGGAAGATGCAATACCCACCACGTTGAGCTTGAGTTTGTTGCGCTCCTTGAGTTCTTCGTACTGGTTCTTGATCTGCTCAATCAGTTTGCCACCCACGGTGCCCACACCGCAGATAAAGAGATTGAGCACCTTGTATTCTGAAAGGAAGAAACTGTCGTGTAATACGTTCAATGATTTGCGGAGGAAATCGCTCTTTACTACGAAAGAAATGTTGGTCTCTGAAGCACCCTGTGCACAGGCGATGACTGAGATACCACTTCGTCCGAGTGTACCGAACAGTTTACCAGCGATACCTGCAGCGTGCTTCATGTTTTCACCTACGATGGCGATGGTAGCCAGACCACATTCTGCGTGCATAGGGAACATGGCGCCGTCGGCAATCTCATTTTTGAATTCCTCATTCAATACTCTTACAGCTTCTTCTACGTCCTGCTCTCTTACACCGATAGAGGTAGAGTTCTCTGAAGATGCCTGGGAAACCATGAACACAGAGATGCCTTCATTGGCAAGAGCGGTAAAGATACGGCGGTTGACACCGATGACACCGACCATGGAAAGACCGGTTACGGTAATAAGTGCTGTACCATTGATAGAAGAAATACCCTTGATAGGTTTGGAGTCGCCATCAATCTTGTTCTTGATGATGGTGCCAGGAGCCTCTGGGTTGAAGGTATTCTTGACCTTGATAGGAATATTCTTGACACAAACTGGGTAGATAGTAGGAGGGTAGATGACCTTTGCACCAAAGTTGCAAAGCTCCATCGCCTCGATGTAACTCAGTTCGTTGATTGTGTAAGCTGATTTGATGACACGTGGGTCTGCAGTCATAAAGCCATCCACATCGGTCCAGATTTCAAGCACTTCTGCATTGAGTGCTGCTGCGATAATAGCTGCGGTGTAGTCGCTACCGCCACGTCCGAGGTTGGTAGTACGCTCGGTATTCTTGTCGCGGCTGATAAAACCCGGAACGAGAGAGATGCGAGGCAGCTCTGCGAAGGTATCCTTTACCAATTTGTTGGTCAACTCACTATCGAGGGTATGCTTTCCGTTGATACGCTCTGTCTTGATGAAGTTACGTGAGTCAAACCACTTGGCGCCACGAATCAATGTGGCAACGATCTTCGAACTGAGCCTTTCTCCATAGCTCACGATGGCATCCTGTGTCTTTTCGCTTAAATCGTGGATGAGATACACACCGAAATAGATGCTCTTCAACTGCTCGAAGAGGGCATCGACCGATTTGAATAAGTTTTCTCTGTCTGAGGTGTCGGTGATGATGGTGTCTATCATCTTGTGGTGGCGATCAACCATGGTGTCGAATTCGACTTTCCATTGTTCGTCACCCTTGAGGGCAAGCTGAGACGTTTGCAGAAGTTTGTCGGTGATTCCGCCAAGTGCGCTCACGACAACCACTACACTCTGTTTCTTAGCCTCATTTTCTACGATACGTTTTAAGCTGAGGATGCTTTTTACGGAACCAACAGATGTTCCGCCGAATTTTAATACTTTCATTTGTTATTGATTTTTGTTGGTAATGTAGTGCTCCCCCCGAAACGACCGGGGCTGAAACAAAACTTGACCGCAAAAATACAAAGTTTCTGTCAAACTGCCAAAGAAAATTGGAGAAAAGTAACAAATTGCTGCAAAAAATGTATTTTTATACTATTTTTTACAGTAATTGTATGTATATTTAGGGATGCTATTATGGAAAGCTTTGTTTTTGGTAAGCCTATGTGAGCAAATTGAATAGCCATATCTTTATCTCCTATATTTTATGATTCATACACCTATATATATAATAAGGTGTAATCCTCTGGGTTGTTACTTCTTATTAATAATATCGGTTATGCCTATCATGATAAGACGCATAAACCCACGAAAGGGATTGCCATCGTTCCTATTGATGTGAATGGTAATGGAAAATTGGATGAGGAAGAAAAATTTTATGGAACTTTGGATGAACTGATGGAGGCTATTGCAAAGGGAAAATATCCTGCACCGCCAGCCCGCAATCTTTATCTTGTAACGGCAGGAAAACCGAAGAACCCAGTTGTGGTGGAGTTACCGAAGTATGTCAGAACAAAAGGGCAGCGGTTGAATGCTCCTGCCGGATTTGTACATATCTGATACCGGTTGCTTTCTCTGCTGTAGTGGATTTCTGACAGATAGTAATAGACCTTCGGTCTGTACTGAAGGGAGAATATTAAGTCTGTTTGGTGAAATATAATTTAAGTTTGTCCCTGTGGAAAAATAACCGTCTGCCCGAGGAAGAATTTCTGCGTGCCCACGCAAAAATTTTTCCCTGGGCAGGCAAAAATAAAAGTGGTCCCTGAGAGACAAAAAAACGTCCCGATATAAAAGAATATATCGGGACGTAAATATGAAGTTTCGTTTACACGAATCTTGTTTTAAGAGAGGAGATTACTCGATAACGATGAGTGCATCCTCTTCGAGAACAGCCTGACCAGGCTTTACGCAGATAGCAGTTACCTTACCGTCTTTCTCTGCCTCGATGTTGTTCTGCATCTTCATAGCTTCAAGAACGACAACGGTATCGCCAGCTTTCACTTCCTGACCTACAGCAACTTCGATGCTGGTGATAGTACCAGGGAGAGGAGCCTTCACAGCGTTGGCTGTGTTGACATTGGCAGCAGGAGTAGCCTCAGCATCATCAGATGCAGCAGCAGGCTGACCGAGCACTACCTTCTTCTTCTCTGGCTCAGCTTCCTGTTCCATTTCCACCTTGTAAGCTTCGCCATTCACGTTCACGCTTGCGATGTTACCCTCAACACCGTCAATCTGAACCTTATATTCTTTTCCGTCGATTGTATATTTAAACTCTTTCATTTTTTATTCTTTATGGTTTGGCTGTTAAACTCAGGAACTTGGCATTCCACATAGTCTGACGTGGCTTGATGGTGATGATGCCTGATTCCTTGTCATGTACGTTATTACCCTGATACTCATAGAGAGCCATGGCAATCGCAGCATAAATATTCTTATCCATTTATTCTAATGTTTAATGATATCATTACATTGGCATACAACCATGCTTCTTAGCAGGCAAGTTCTGGCGCTTGGTAGCGAGCTGAGCCAAACCACGGCAGATGCGGAAACGAGTATTGCGTGGCTCGATAACATCATCGATGTAACCATACTGGGCAGCCTGATAAGGATTAGCAAACTTGTCTGTATATTCCTGCTCCTTCTCTGCCAAGAATGCCTTTACATCCTCGCCAGCTTCCTTCTTAGCCTTAGCTTCCTTACCGCAGAGGACTGCAACAGCACCGCTGGCACCCATTACGGCAATCTCTGAAGATGGCCAAGCGAAGTTCAAGTCAGCACGCAACTGCTTGCAACCCATCACGATGTGGCTACCACCATAGCTCTTACGCAATGTGATAGTAATCTTTGGCACGGTAGCCTCGCCGTAAGCGTAGAGCAACTGTGCACCGTGGAGGATGACAGCGTTGTACTCCTGACCTGTACCTGGCAAGAATCCTGGTACGTCAACGAGAGATACGATAGGAATGTTGAATGCATCGCAGAAACGTACGAAGCGAGCTGCCTTACGGCTGGCATTTACATCAAGCACACCTGCGTAAGCAGCAGGCTGGTTGGCTACGATACCAACGCTCTGACCATTGAAACGAGCGAAACCTGTGATGATGTTCTTAGCAAACTTAGGCTGAACCTCAAAGAACTCGCCGTTGTCTGTGATCGCACCAATTACCTTGTACATATCGTATGCCTGGTTTGGATCATCAGGAATAATCTCGTTCAGGGAATCATCCATGCGGTCGATAGGGTCTGTGCACTCTACGCGTGGAGCTTCTTCTGTATTGTTGCTTGGAATGTAAGAGAGCAGGCTCTTGATCATCTCGATAGCCTCTTCCTCTGTCTTAGCTGCGAAGTGGGTTACACCACTCTTGGTAGCATGGACAGATGCACCACCGAGGTGCTCAGCATCGATATCCTCGCCTGTTACAGTCTTAACCACCTTAGGACCAGTCAGGAACATATAAGATGTCTGCTCCTTCATGATGATGAAGTCGGTCAAACCTGGAGAGTAAACGGCACCACCAGCGCAAGGGCCCATGATGGCAGAAATCTGTGGGATGACACCAGAAGCAAGGATGTTGCGCTCGAAAATCTCACCATAACCAGCGAGTGCGCAGATACCTTCCTGGATACGTGCACCACCAGAGTCGTTCATGCAGATGACAGGTGCACCCATGGTCATAGCCATATCCATTACCTTACAAATTTTCTGTGCCATAGTCTCAGAGAGAGAACCGCCATTTACGGTAAAGTCCTGAGCATATACATAAACCAAGCGGCCAGCGATAGTAGCACTACCTGCTACGACACCATCACCGAGGTATTGTTTCTTCTCCATACCGAAGTTGGTGCAACGGTGCAATTTGAACATGTCGTACTCCTCGAAACTGCCAGCATCTACCAACATTTCGATACGCTCACGAGCTGTATATTTGCCACGTGCATGCTGCTTCTCGATAGCTTTCTCGCCACCGCCAAGACGAGCCTGTTCGCGCTTTGCGATCAGCTCCTTAATCTTTTCTATTTGTTTACTCATAATTGATTATTATGTATTGTTTTTTATTCTATGGAGTGTATGCAATGGGACGGATGGGTCCACATTGCACAAATCGGCGGCAAAGATACTAAAAAAACCGCAGATAGCGAACTATCTGCGGTTAAATATTACGAATTATGCAAAAATATGTTCATTTTGTTCTGCTAAATGTTCATTTTAGCCTTCCTGACAACCCGAAATAATAATCTGACAACCCGAAATGATTAGAATTCGATGAGGACTCGGCCATTTACCTGTCTGCCTGTCAGATAATTCGGTACTGCATACTGCTGGTTGGTTACGTCTGTTACCCAGTAATAGCTGTTGACGTTGTCGATACCGAAGAGATTGAGGCAATCTACCCCCAGCCAGATATTCTTGAAGATACTCTTCTTGGTGCCCTTGCTGTTGTCGAGCAGGCGATAGCTCATACCGATGTCGGCACGTTTGTAGGCTGGTGCTCGGAAGGTATTGGTCTCCAGTTCTCTGTGTGGTGTAGAGAATGGTAAACCGTCTGCCAGAGCAAGTTTTAGCGACATTCTCCACCGCTCTGTTCCTGGGAAGTAATCCGTGAAGAAGAGGTTTACGGCAAATCGCTGGTCTGTAGGTAGCGGCACGCCCTTTCCGTTGAGTTTCATCTGTGTATTCATCAGCGAGAAGGTAAGCCATGAATCTGTTCCCGGTACAAATTCTCCATAGAGTTTCAGGTCGATACCGGCAGCGTGACCGCTGGCTCTGTTTTCTCCGTAATAGACCACCTTGACATTGTTGACAGAGTAGGGAATCAGATTACCCAATGCCTTGTAGTAGGCTTCTGCCGTGAAACGATAGCGCTGGTTGTTGATGCGGAAGCGGTAGTCGTATCCTGCTATGAAGTGGATGCTTCGTGGACTCTTGATCTTTTCATTGAGTGTGGCATAGGTGATGCCGTTGACCGTAGATGTATCGCGCAATTCCTTGAAGAATGGTGCCTGATAGTAGAGTCCGGCTGCAAATCTCAATGTGGTGTTCTCGCTATAGGCAGGGATAATACCGAGAGAGATACGAGGACTGAAGAGTGTTTCCTTGTTGAGGCTCCAATGGCTCATGCGCACACCATAGTTCAGTGTGAAATGGCTATGTCCTCCCTGACTCGTGAAACGATAGGTATCCTGCAGATAGGCTTCCATGCGGTTGGCATCGAGGGTATTTCTTGCCTTCATCGAGTATATCATATAGAGGTCTTTTCCATTATGCGGAACACTATAGCCAGCGCTGTCTCTCATCTCGTATTCTACAGAATTTTCAGAGATATGTTCCTTCTTATAGGTATATGCCACTTCGATGTCATGCTTTTTGGTCTTGTGTTTCAGGATGGCCTTGGCACTCAAGACGCGGGCTGTGAGATAGTTGCGTGCATGTTCGAAATAGGTTCCAACACCCAGATTTTCAGAGGTTTCTGTCTGGTCGAGCCAGTATTGTCCCTGAATATCGTATTTCTCCTGTTCTTTGCTATAGAAGGCACTTCCCAGGATAGAAAAACTGGTCTTGTCGGTGATGTTGCGGGTGATGCCGAGTGTACCGAAGTAGGTGAGGAAACGGTCTTTCTCCTGTCCGTCAAAATAGACTCTGAAACTCTTTACGTCCTGCTGGGTTCCGAATGTTGTCTCTCGGTCGTGGGGAACAAAGTTGTAATGGTTGTCGGAGATATTTCCGATGAAATCTATCTTCCATCGCTTGTTGGGACAATAGCTCAGGTATGTCTGGTAGTCGAGGAAATTCGGCTTGTATTCGGCCTTTGTATCGGTGGTTCCCAGCAGGTAACTATTAGTCTTGTAGCGTATGCTGTTGAGCCATGACAGCTTCTTGGTTCCCAGTCCGAAGTAGGCATCTGCACCCAGAAGACTGGCTGCTAAAGTGCCTTCTGTAACGGTCATTTTGCTGCCTTTAGGTTGCAGTTTCTTATAGGTGATGTCGAGTGCCGAACTCATCTTGTCGCCATATTTAGCAGCATATCCACCCGTAGAGAATCCGATTTTATCCACCATATAGGGGTTGATGACAGATAGACCTTCCTGCTGACCGCTGCGCACGAGCAAAGGGCGATATACTTCCACATTATTTATATATACGGAATTCTCGTCGAAGGCACCACCGCGTACATTATATTGCGATGACAATTCATTGTGCGTACTTACACCAGCCTGTTGCTGGATGAGACCTTCCACGCCATTTCCAGATGCCGACGGTGCGAGTTTGGCATCCTCTGCCTTCAGTTCCTCGGTTTGTCCGGTCTGTATTTTCTGTCCGGTTACCTGTACTTCTGCTAACGTATTGTCATCGGTAAACAAAACCACTTGCAGGGTTTGTTTACCTTTAGGATGACGGAGGATACGTACCTTAGGTTTATATCCTATCATAGTAAACTTAACTACCACGCTATCAGCTGATTGCAGGTGCATACTAAATTCACCTTTTAAGGAGGTAAATGCCACTTTTCCTTGCTTGAGCACGGAGACGGTGGCGAGTTCAACCGGGTTGTTGTCCTGGTCGGTTACCCTTCCTTGCAGCGTGAATCCCTGAGCCATCGCCTGTGTAGCAAAAGTGAATGCTAAGATGGCAAGATATATGATTTTCTGTTTCATTTCAAATTTGTTTCTTTATCATTAACTAACGTAAGAAACGTCAAATTATTATATGAAAGAGGGAGGGAAATGCAAAAACAGTATAAAACCATTAAAATACCAAACTTATGTGTTGCGTATTCCTGGAAATTATTACCAATCCTCAGTTGGAGGTGGCAGACCTGAGTGCTCTTGTCCTTTGCGTCCTCAGGCTTCCTTCCTGGTTTGGCTCAACTGTAGGGATTTGCATCTCAACCATGAACAGTTGCTTGACCTTTTTATCGACAAGGCTCATCTGGCACTGAATGATGGTGAAATGTTTGGTCCTGGTGGTGAGGGATTCATGCGCTTGAATGTGGCGAGTCCCCGCGTGATAATGAACAGAATATGATAAATCATAATCCCCCGTAGCTGATACGATTCGCATCAGTTGCGGGGGATTATGATTTTTGGCAATTTTGAACACATTGTGATATTTTATGAATAGTAAGATGTAGTGTAAAAGTCGTAACTTTGCACCTGATATCATGAACTGGCATATATCATAACGCCAGAATTGGTTCTACATATAAAAATATAACATAAAAACCAGAAGAATTCAAAAGAAAAAATGAAGAAAATATTTTTGTTTTGTATTGCGCTCGGTGCATTCTCTGCTGTTCAAGCACAGGAGATGCTCACGTTGAGTCAGTGTCTGCAGATGGCTATGGACAACAACCTTTCATTGCAGAAAAGCCGTAATGAGATAGCAAAGGGTAAATATTCTATCAGTGAAAATCAGGCTAAATTGCTCCCACAGATCAATGCGGTAGCCCAACTTAATGACAATTTTACTCCGCCCGTATCGGTTACAGATGGTTCGGCATACGGAAAGCCTTACAATGTGACTAAGACCTTGCAGTATAATGCTTCGGCAGGGCTCCAACTCCAGATGCCTCTCTATAATCAGATGGTATATACGGCCATAGATATAGCTAAGATTGCGGACCAGCTCAACAAACTCTCATATGAAAAGGCACGTGAGGATCTTATTATACAGACAGCTAAAATGTATTATATGGCACAGAACACTTCTGAACAGATACGTCTCGTGAACGACAATATCAGACGACTGGAAGAACTTCGTGACATCACGCAGGCTTTCTACGACAACCAGATGAGTCTTGAAGTGGATCTGAAGAGAGTGAATCTCAATATAGAAAACTTGACCGTGCAGCGCGATAATGCTGCTGCCATGCTCGAACAGCAGTACACCATGCTCAAGTATGTTATTGATTATCCTGCTGATAAGAATATCAAGGTGACTGATGTGAATCCTAATCAGATAGAAACCGTGAAAGCGGATGGTCTGAATGTCAATCTCTACGAACTGCAACTTCTGCAGCAGAAAAAGGAACTGACTCAAAAACAGATCAAACTGGCAAAGGATGGTTATCTGCCATCGGTCAGTCTGACTGGTAGTTTGATGTACTCTGCTTTCACCGATAAAATAGAGCATTGGATTCACTCGGGCGATTCTAACCACTGGTATGGTTCCAACGGTCTCGGCATCCAGTTGAGAGTGCCTGTATTTGACGGATTTGAAAAGCGCTCGAAAATCAGAAAGGCTAAAGTGGAGGCGGAGAGTGCCCGAATCGGTTATGAGGATGCACTCAAGGGTATGCAGGCCAATTATGTGAATGCTGTAAGTGAGGTAAACAACAGTCAGCGCAACTATAAGAAACAGTTGGATAATTACGTGCTTGCGCAGGATGTCTATAATGTGACTGCCGACCAGTATAAAGAGGGCGTAACATCTATGACTGCTGTGCTTCAGGACGAGATGCGCATGAGTGAGGCTATGAACAATTATCTGAATGCTTATTATCGCTACAAGGTGGCCAATCTGGCTCTGCTTAAACTCACGGGACAATTGGAGAAGGTGAAGTAGGGAAACTTGTGATGGTGTATGATTAATGGTTATAAATAGACTGTAAATTGAGAAAATAAGGAAATATTTAATAAATAAGAAAACAACAAATAAAGATTATAAAGGAATAAAATATGGAACAGAACGAAAAAGAAACCATTGGAGTTAAGAATGAAGAAAATGTAGAATCTACTCCTCAAACAACTCAGGAATCACATGAGGAAACTGCCAAGAAACTGAAGAAGCAGAGAACTCGTCAGATTGTGGCCAGTCTCATCGGTATAGCAATCCTGGCTTTCGGACTTTGGAAAATCGTCTGTCTTTTCTTAGATTACAGTTCAAATGAAACGAGTAATGATGCTCAGGTAGAACAGTATATCTCACCAGTAAATCTTCGTGCCTCCGGTTATATCGCAAAGATTTATTTCAAGGAACATCAGGAGGTGCATAGGGGTGATACGCTTCTTGTACTCGACGACCGTGAGTACCGTATCCGCCTGATGGAGGCTGAGGCTGCCCTGAAGGATGCTAAGGCTGGAGCCAATGTAATAGATGCTACCCAGCAGACTACGGAGACTTCTGCTTCTGTTTATTCTGCTTCTATTGATGAAATCGAAGTACGCCTGGCTAAGCTTGCCAAGGACTGTGAGCGATACCGCAATCTGGTAGAAAAGAAGGCGGCTACTCCTATCCAATTGGAGCAGCTTGAGGTGGAATATGCTGCCACCAAGAAGAAGTTGGAGTCTGTAAGAAAGCAACAGGCTGCTGCATACAAGGGAGTCAACGAGGTATCTACCCGCAAGCAGAATGTGGCTGCTGCCATCGAGCGAGCTCAGGCTGCAGTGGAAATGGCTAAGTTGAATCTCTCTTACTGTGTGGTAGTGGCTCCATGTGACGGAAAGTTGGGACGCCGCTCTATCGAGGAGGGACAGATGGTGAACGCAGGTACTACCATTACCTATATCCTACCCAATAACCAGAAATGGGTGATTGCCAACTACAAGGAAACGCAGGTAGAAAATCTCTATGTTGGGCAGAAGGTACGCATAACGGTAGATGCTGTAAGCAATAAGGAGTTTGAGGGTACGGTTACTGCAATCTCTGGCGCTACGGGTTCTAAGTATTCACTCGTTCCGACAGATAATTCGGCAGGTAATTTTGTGAAGATCCAGCAGCGTGTGCCTGTCAGAATTGATTTCACCAATATCAGTAAGGAGGATAATGCCCGTCTTGCTGCTGGTATGATGGTGGTAGTGAAGGCTGAAAGAAAATAAGCGCAGAAAGGAAATAAGTAACATGAAAGAAAATGTTGGAAGAAATCAAGTAACATGTTAGAAGAATATAAGAATTATCCATTTTATGACTGGGTGCCGAAACCTCTTGGCATCATCTTCATGATCATCCTCTTCGTGCCGATGATTACGATGAGCGGTGTCTATTCTGCTAATAGCGGCGAGATGATGAGCGGACTGGGCATTCAGTCGGAATACATCGCTTTTGCCGGTTTCTGCACCTCCATAGGAATGGCGGCTTTCTCTCCATTCTTCTATGAATTGGTGTGCATCCGAAGAGAGAAGATGATGTGCATCGTGGGGTTCTCCATTCTCTTTATACTCAGTTTTGTCTGTGCTCAGACCGACTCTTTGTTTATTCTCGGACTGTGCAGTTTGCTGATGGGTTTTGTGCGCCAGACTCTCTTGATGGCGCATCTCTTCGTGCTCATCAAATATGCTTTCGGCATAGAGGCAACCAAAAATATCACTCCGGGATGCGAACCTACTACGGAAGAGGCCTGGGATGCTGTTGACAGCGAAAAGATGGTGTCGCAGCCTGTCATCTATCTTTTCTTCATGATCATCGGTCAGCTCGGTACCTGGCTTACAGCATGGTTGGCATACGCTTATGAATGGAAGTATGTGTATCATTTCATGATGGCATTCATGCTGGCGGGCATTATCATCGTCTTCTTCACCATGCCTTATCATAAGTATCCGATGCCGAAGTTCCCCATCACGATGTCGAAGTTTGGCAATGTGACGGTGTTCAGTATCATGCTCTGCTCCTTTGTCTATGTCATGGTCTTCGGCAAGACCTTAGACTGGTTTGATGATGGGTCGATCCGTTTCTCTACGATAATCTGCATCATCTTCACGGGCTTGTTCATCTATCTGGAGTTGACCCGCCGTTCTCCTTATTTTATAATGGAGGTATTTAAGTTGAGAGTCATCAATTATGGCATCATGCTTTTCTTCCTCCTGATGGTGTGCAATTCCAGTGCGATGTTTGTCAATGTCTTCACCAATGTCGGTATGAAGATAGACAATTGGCAGAATGCCACCTTGGGCAACTGGGTGATGGTGGGATATACTGTGGGCCTGATCTTTGCCGTAATAGCCAGGGCGAAGGGAGTACACCTCAAGTGGATGTACTCGTTGGGCTTTCTTTTCATTGGAGCTTATGCCCTGTATATGTATTTCGAGGTGCAGAATGATGGTATGTATGAGCGCATGAAGTGGCCTATTATCATTCGTTCTACGGGAATGATGCTGCTCTATTCGCTTATCTCCACGATAGCCAACCAGCGTATGCCTTACCGGTTTATGTCCACTTGGGTCTGCATCATGCTTACCGTGCGTATGGTCATAGCTCCAAGTATCGGTTCGGCTCTCTACACCAATGTACTTCAGCATCGCCAGCAGTATTATGTAACACGGTTTGCGCAGGACTTCGACCGTACGAGCATTCAGACTGCCAATACTTACGATCAGACAGTGTATGGTATGAAATATCAGGGAAAAAGTGATGCTGAGGCTCAGGAAATGGCAGCTATGTCGGTCAAGGGAAAAGTACAGGTGCAGGCTACGCTTACCACCATCAAGGAAATGGCAGGTTGGACTTTCTATGGTTGTCTGGCTTGTGCCCTGCTGATGCTTGTCATCCCATGGCGTAAGCGTGATCTGAAAGAACTGACTCGAGAGTATCTGCTGAAGAATGTGAATATACATTCGCTCGGAAGAAGGTAGGATAATGCTAAAATTTCATAAATTAGCAAGACATTCTGCGAAATGAAATGATATTTTGTTATCTTTGTCATTTTAGGATCATGGGGATCTATTTAGTACCCATGCCGTTAACGAAGAAATCATCATGGAGATAACAGATAATATCATCATCAGTGAAGCCAATGAGTTTCCTCATTCTCTGATGCAACCTTTTTATTCTGACTTTGTCGGAATCATTATTTGTCAACAAGGGATGTTCCGTTTCTGTGTAGATGGAACATCCTTTGTCGCATCTGCCGGAGAGACCGTTTTTCTCTCCAAAGGTCTTATGTTTCAAGTTTTGGAAACTTCTCAGGACCTACAGTTTACATTGCTTTATTATCGTGTAGAACAGATTCGCCACATGTTGGGAAATACCGTTGTTGCCATGCGGCTTTATTCTACTCTTTATCCCCAGTCGTGTGTCGTCATGCATACGGAATATGAAGAAATGCTGAATGATTATATTCGGATACTCCACACATTGGAATGCCAGACGCTGCGAGATACTTATAGTTGTCATGAGCAAAACCTGCTTCTCATGGCTGTCACCTACAGGCTCTGCAGTATCTTCTCTGCATCTTTCAAACCCGTAGGGAAGAAGATGGACCGCAAAATTGAAATATTCGAAACTTTAGTGAAGTTGATAGAACAGAATTTTATGCGTGAACGCAGTGTGGCTTTTTATGCAGACAAACTTTGTGTCACTTCGAAATATCTCACCGTGATGGTGAAATCTCTATGCGGAAAGACAGTCCAGCAACTTATCTTTAAGGCGATTATCCGTCGTAGTATTTACTTGATGAAGAATACCAATAAGACCATATTGCAGATAGCTACAGAATTGAGTTTTCCAAACGCTTCTGCCTTTGGTACGTTTTTCAAAAAACATACGGGACTTTCTCCAATGAATTTCCGCCATGCAATGGAATTATAGGAATTACAAATTACAAATGAGAAATGAGGAATGAGGAATGGGTGAAAAATGTTGTGAGAACAAGAAAGTAAAGTGAAGAAAATATATTTTTTAAGGGGATAGACTTAGAGAGGGCATATCAAAGTTCCGCTGACTTTAATACGCCCTCTTGTATTGATTATCTTTTAGGCAGTAAACAACTTGGCGAAAGCTTCAGCTGTCTTGCCTGTATATACTACCATCTCTGTGACTGGTTTGTAACCGAAATCCTGGAATGAAAGGAGTTGGGTGGCAACAAACTGATGGTCATCCGAGAGGCAAGCTTCCAACTTTACATTGCCCATGTTGATGGCAGATACAGGAAACTTATTGATAGCAGTTTCCACATCGTTAGGATCTGCAGAAAGAATGTTACCCAACTTCTTTCCATCCTCTGCGGAGTATTCTTTCTCCTTTATCTTAATCACACTGTTGGTTGGTTTGTAAATGAGTTTACAGCTCAAACCTAAGAAACCTTTCTTTACTTCTATATCATTGAGCGCCATAATATCGGCACCCATCTCTAAATGATTAATCTTTGCCATATTTTTTAATTACTTATTCTTTTCTTGTTTATAAATGTCGAACCATCTCTTTAGGTTCGAATTGTCTTGATATGTCCAAACAGTCTTTGTATGTTCGAACATACTTATATATATAGAACTGTTTTTATAAAATATAAGGGTGGGTGTGACCTGCCTTATCGTATGCTGATAGCATGCGGTAAAACAGAATGAGATATAAAAAGAGAAGAATAAGTGCTAACACCGTAGATGTCGCAGGCAAATGACGTAATATTTGCTGGCGACATCAAAGTGGATAGGGGCAGTTTCCATACGGAAAGACTCCATGCCACTTATATTTGCAGTTAGAAGTGAAGATAAAAACTTGATTTTATTAAAAAGCAATCTACTTGCAGATGGATTGCTCTGGATATTGCCATTTGGCAATAATCGCTGTGGACGATTGCTGCAAACGCGATAGGCGATTGTTGAAGCATCTTCCAACTGTGCATCTTGCTTGTTTTGCTTGTGTTCTATCTGAGTAAGTCGGTCCTCGGAATGGCTTTCCTTGTTGAACAGTTCCTTTGAATCTTGATTCTCATAATGTTGACCTGCAATAAATTGATTCTCGGAAAAACTACTCTCGGAAAGAAATGATTCTGATGACTCTGCAAAGGGAAGACTCAAAGTTTCTGGGACGGATGACGCCTTACCATAGTTTGTGAAAACCATGGACATCAGGAAGATGATGTATAATGCCAACTGTCTCATAACTTTATCTATTGATTGACTTGGTTTTATCTATGATTGATTCATCTATAGATTTGATTTCATGGATTTTTCCATGCGATTTGGTGACAAAGTTACGAATTTTCTCTGAAAACTGCAAATTTTAAGCAGATGTTTTAGTTTCTTTATTACTTTTGCGTCATAAGAGAGGGGGATTCGGTGTCTCTATTTGAGTACCCGAAGCCCCCCTCGCTTTATCGCTATAAGAATCTACATTATTTACCTGACAATTGCTTTGCCATGTTTTCTGCTGCTTTTCTTCCGTCTCCCATGGCGAGAATCACAGTAGCACCACCTCTTACGATGTCGCCACCGGCATAGATCTCTGGTTGTGAACTCTGCATCTGCTCGTTTACTGCAATAGTGTTCTTTCTGCCAAGTTCCAGTCCCTCAATACTCTGAGGAACGAGTGGATTAGGGCTAACACCTACTGCCACAATCACCTGGTCGCATTCTATTGTGATGGTCTCTCCTGTAGCTTCAGGACGGCGACGGCCGCTGGCATCAGGTTCACCCAACTGCATCACGTCGAGTACAACAGCCTTTACAGCTCCCTTCTCGTCAGCCTCATATTCCTTCGGGTTGTGGAGTGTCAGGAAGGTAATGCCTTCTTCCTTGGCATGCTTTACTTCTTCCAGTCGGGCTGGCATTTCTGCCTCTGAGCGGCGATAGACCAGCGTGACATCTGCACCCAAGCGTTTCGCAGTACGGCAACTGTCCATAGCTGTATTTCCACCGCCTACAACTACTACTTTCTTGCCTAAGTTGATAGGTGTGTCGCTATGAGGGTTGGCTGCGTCCATCAGGTTCACGCGGGTCAGGTACTCATTGGATGACATAATGTTCAAGGCATTCTCGCCAGGAATATTCATGAAGTTAGGCAGACCTGCACCAGAACCCACGAAGATGCCCTTGAAACCCTGTTCGTTCAGTTCCTTTACGGAAATTGTCTTACCAACAATGCAGTCGGCAATGAATTTTACACCCATTTTCTGCAGATTCTCAATTTCTACATCCACGATGGCATTAGGCAGACGGAACTCTGGAATACCATATTTCAATACTCCGCCAATCTCGTGAAGTGCCTCGAATACGGTTACGTCGAATCCCTTCTTGGCCATATCGCCTGCGAAACTCAAACCGGAAGGACCAGAGCCTACTACTGCTACCTTTATACCATTGGCTGGTTCCTGTTCTGGAACGGAAATGTTTCCGCTCTGGCGCTCGTAGTCAGCTGCAAATCGCTCAAGATATCCGATTGCCACTGCAGGCTCGTTCATCTTGAGGTGGATACATTTGCTCTCGCATTGTTTCTCCTGTGGACATACACGACCGCAAACGGCAGGCAGGGCAGAGGTGTTTTTCAGAACCTTAGCTGCTGCTAAGAACTGGCCGCGCTCGATATTCTTGATGAAAGATGGAATATTGATGCTTACAGGACAACCTTCCATACAGGTAGGTTTTGGACAGTCCAGACATCGCTTGGCTTCTGTCAATGCCATCTCCTTGGTTAAACCGATATTGACCTCTTCTGTACGTGTGGTGGCACGATATACTGGATCCAACTCCGGCATCTTAACACGCTCTATGGCAGTGCGCTCTTTTGCTTTCATCGAAGTGCGTAACTGCTTGCGCCACTCAGAGTTGCGGTCGGTAAGCTCAGCGATACTTTCTGTAGTAGGCTCTACGTCCATCATTACATCTGTCGTCTCCTTATTCTTGTTTGTTTCTACTGTTGCAAGGTGCTCTTCGAAATGCTCCATCTCTTCACGCTCTGCATCCTTGAAGGTACCCATGCGCTTGAACATCTCATCCCAGTCAACCAATGCTCCGTCAAACTCAGGACCGTCGATGCAGACAAACTTAGTCTTGCCGCCAATGGTCAATCGGCAGGCACCGCACATACCAGTACCATCCACCATAATCGTGTTGAGTGAAACGTCTGTAGGGATATTGTATTTTTGAGTCAAAAGGCAACAGAATTTCATCATGATAGGAGGACCGATGGCGAATACCTTATCGATGTGCTCCTGATTGATGAGCTTTTCGATACCGACAGTTACAACACCTTTCTCGCCGTAACTTCCGTCATCGGTCATGATAATCAGTTCGTCACTGGAAGCGCGAACTTCATCTTCCATGATTACCAATTCCTTGTTGCGGCCAGCAATCACAGAGAGAACACGGTTGCCTGCAGCTTTGAGGGCACGCATGATAGGGAGCATTGGAGCTACACCTACACCACCGCCCGCACAGATTACTGTACCATAGTTCTCGATATGGGTTGGGTTGCCGAGAGGACCCACAACATCATGAATTTCATCTCCTTCGTTGAGATTACAGAGTTTGGTAGATGATAATCCTACCTTCTGCACAACCAGAGTGATGGTGCCTTTTTCTATGTCTGCATCAGCGATAGTCAGAGGCATACGCTCACTATTGTCATCCACACGGATGATGACGAAGTTACCTGCCTTGCGGCTTTTGGCTATCAAAGGTGCTTCTACGTCGAAACGATAAACCTTCTCTGAATATTGTATTTTTTTGATAATCTTGTTCATGGGGTTATTTTGGGTTATTATGTTTACTCTATAAGTTGTTTTTGTATAATTTGGTTCCGTGATAAAAAAGCAAAAGGATAACGTCGGCTGTAGAAATGCAGCCGATGTTATCCTCGTACTTAATATTGTTGGCCAGTGAATCCCAGCCAGATATTTGAATTAATCGATGTTCATAATCTGATTAGTCGAAGTTCTTATCATCCAACATCTCGAAACCGCAGTAAGGTACCAATACCTTTGGTACACGGATACCCTCTGGTGTCTGGTTGTTCTCCAGGATGGTTGCTACGATACGTGGCAAGGCGAGAGCAGAACCGTTCAATGTGTGGCAAAGTTCAATCTTCTTGTCCTCTGCATGACGGTAGCGGCAGTGGAGGCGGTTAGCCTGATAGCTCTCAAAGTTGGATACTGATGAAACCTCCAACCAGCGACCCTGTGCTGCACTCCATGTCTCGAAGTCGTAGCAGATAGAAGAGGTGAAACTCATATCACCACCGCAGAGGCGGAGGATATGATATGGTAACTCCAACTTCTTCAAAAGACCCTCTACGTGGTCAAGCATCTCGTTCAAGCTCTCGTAAGAGTGACCTGGTTTGTCAATACGTACAATTTCTACCTTGTCAAACTGGTGCAAGCGGTTCAAACCACGCACGTCCTTACCATAGCTACCAGCCTCACGACGGAAGCAAGCAGAATAAGCACAACGCTTGATAGGGAGATCCTTCTCGTCGAGGATAACATCACGGAAGATGTTGGTTACAGGAACTTCTGCAGTAGGGATAAGGAAGAGGTTATCAAGATTAGCATGATACATCTGACCCTCCTTGTCTGGCAACTGACCTGTACCGCGACCAGAATCCTCGTTTACTACGTAAGGAGGCTGAATCTCGAGGTATCCACTCTTGCGAGCTTCATCCAGGAAGAAAGCCTCAAGTGCACGCTGGAAACGAGCCATCTTGCCGATATATACAGGGAAGCCAGCACCAGTAATCTTCACACCGAGGTCGAAGTCAACGAGGTTGTACTTCTTCAGGAGATCCCAGTGGCAGAGAGCATCTGGACCGAGGTTAGGCTTTTCGCCACCTTCTTTGACAACCACGTTGTCTGCTGCATCCTTACCCTCAGGTACCTGTTCGCAAGGAATGTTAGGGATTTCGAGCAACTGGTTGGTCATATCATTCTGAGCCTTCTCCATAATCTCTTCAAGTGCCTTGGCGTCAGCCTTGAGCATAGCTACCTGAGCCTTTGCGGATTCAGCTTCTTCTTTCTTGCCTTCTTTCATCAAAGCACCGATCTGCTTTGCAAACTGGTTGGCTTGCTGCTTGTTGTTGTCAAGCTTCTGCTGAGCCTCACGACGGATTTTGTCGTACTCCAATACTTTCTCTACGGCCTCACGAGCATTAGGAAAATGCTTTTTTTCAAGACCTTTGACTACACGTTCAGTCTCTTCACTGATAAGTTTAAGTGTAAGCATAAGATATATATATTTTATTTAAAATTATTAATCACGGTAAACGTTATTTGCTAACTGAAGGCAAAATTACAAAAAATATTTCTTTTAGCGCAATAAAATGGGTAGAAAATGTTGTTTTAGGGACAAAAATAAGTACAAATGGGCTTATTGGGTAGAAACGAAGAAAGCCTGCATCGTCTGATGCAGGCTTCTATGTTGTTTGTTTGGAATAAGTTTTTCTAAAACTTTAAAATTTAAGCGTCAGCTTTCTTGGTCTTCTCAGCATAAACCTCAGGAGAGAGAACAGAAACTGTACTCTTATCCTTGCGGCCCTTGTGGAAGTAAACGATACCGTCTGTCAAAGCATACAATGTATCATCCTTACCCTGAGCTACATTCTCACCTGGGAAGTGCTTGTTACCACGCTGACGAACGATGATGTTACCAGCGACGATGTTCTGACCACCCCAGATCTTAACGCCTAATCTTTGTGAAGCTGATTCACGGCCGTT
>OGJX01000361.1_pt1 | contig 48499 bp, 78 predicted proteins | sample 1572381 | NCBI WGS metagenome assembly OGJX01 (sample SAMEA2582085, study PRJEB24529) | metagenome | biome: Human gut stool | place: China | collected 2011
TACCGGTTGGCTATCCCGGTAGAGATCTTATGCAGGTTATCCAGACGCTGATTGGCAATATACCTGTGGATCCGGTTAATCTTACGGAGCTGCTTTATGTAATTATTGGATCTCACTTCATTCTTATGGGAGCCCTGCATGTGTGACAGCCTGCGCTGCGCCCTGGCAAGATTTCTGTGGCTCTCGCGGTAAAACTTGTGGTTCGTGCCGATATCGTCGTTACTGTCCACATACAGCCCGTCAGAAGCATAATCCAACCCGATGGCGTTGGTTTTATCGGCAGTATAGGTATTTACAGGAGTTTCGAATTCAAACAGGACAGAGATATAATATTTTCCGTCGGATTCCTGGGATACCGTGGCAGATTTAATGGCCCAACCGTCCCCGGGCATACGATGAATGACAGCTTTTACTTTGCCGGCCTTGGGTAACTTAATAAAACCACCGTCCATGATGGCGATGGTGCCCTTTTGATTGTTGGTGGCATAGGACCTGCGACTGCGCTTTGCGGACTTGAACTTGGGGAAACCGGTATTCTTCTTGCGTGACTTACTGAAGCAGTTACGGAATGCCGCCTGCAGGTCCAGCTGTTTGTTAGCGAGCGCAAGGCTGTCTACTTCCTTGAGGTACGGATAATCCTTCTTATATTTGGCAGGAGTGACGGCGGGAAACTTGCCGGTAGCCTTATAGCCCTCGATCTTATCAGACAGCATAAGATTATAAACCTTCCGGCAGCATCCAAAGGTTTTCGCAAACAGGACGCATTGTTCAGTTGTAGGATAGATACGGTACTTATATGCGCGATTCATTGAAGCTGTCACCTTTCTGTAAAATATCTTTCATAATTATTATGAAAGATATTGTCTATTTATTAGGTTTGCGGCTCGTAGCCAAAATCAAGACAGCGCCGCGCTGATTGTAATTCATCCAACCACTTATAGAAGTCGGGGATTTCTTGCTCGCGGCTTGTTAAAAGTCATGTGCTCTACCAACTGAGCTATGCACACAATTCATAGGAAAGGAGGCATTCCCGCCACTATTTCGCACCGCATACGATGCTACTTGCTGCTCTCGGGTGCCGCAAACGCAGAGCAAGTGGTTATTTGAAAAAGTAATTATGACAAATGAGCAAAAAGAAATCGATGGGCCCTCAGGGATTCGAACCCTGGACCGTCCGGTTATGAGCCGGATGCTCTAACCAACTGAGCTAAAGGCCCAAAAGCGACTATTAAGCCGCTCTTTGGCGTATTATAACGCCTGCCTGGATTAATGTTATTTTTACTTATTTACGATATCCTTCAGTGCCTTGCCTGCCTTGAACTTGGGGACTACGCTTGCTGCAATCTTGACGGTCTTGCCGGTCTGAGGATTGCGACCCTCTCTTGCTGCTCTCTTTGCGGTCTCAAAAGTACCGAAGCCTACCAGCTGAACCTTGTCGCCGGCCGCCAGAGATTCACCGACTGTATAAACAAACGCGTCCAGTGCCTTTTCTGCGTCCTTCTTAGTTAATCCTGCCTCTTCAGACATAGCTGCGATTAATTCTGCTTTGTTCATGTTTAATCTCCTTTTGGATTTAAGATATTATGCCTTATGGCAAGTGCCAGAGGGCGGATTCGAACCACCCAGGCTTAATGTCACCCGTCGATGACACTCGTCGCGACCAATTTTCGATACTTGAAGTTCCTATCCGCGTTTCGAAACTCTTTTCTCTAGCGACTCTGGCTTATGTCCGGAAACCGTTTTGTTCCCGGTTCTTTTTCCTTACATTATTATTATGACAGATAATTTTGATAATGGAAATTTCTGCACAGAAATTATTTTTTGTTCGAACATTGCGTATGAAAGATTTTCCATTTAGAACACTTCTGTTCCTTTAATTTCATCCATTGTTTTCAAAAACTGATCCAGTTCTCCTCTTTCATCTAATTCTTCCGCTAATTTTTCCGCATACTTATAAGAGTTGGGATAATTCTGCATCAATTCTATATACCGGTTACTGCCGGATTGGACAGTTCCGAGAATATCTCCGGTCTTTCTAATCTGCAGATCCAACTTTGAAAGTTCAAATCCGTTATCCGTCTGGCACATGGCGGCTATTCTTTCATTATTTGCATCTTTTGACTGCAAGATACAATAAGGCTCGTAGCTGCCTCTCCGGACGCGCCCGCGAAGCTGATGTAAGGAAGATAATCCGAATCGTTCCGCATTCTGAATTACGATAACAGTTGCGTTTGGATTATTGACACCGACTTCCACTACTGTCGTTGAAATCAGTATCTGGGTTTTATTATTTTTAAAGTCATCCAATACGGCCAACATTTCCTTTTCGGACATCTTTCCTGTCAAGACTTCGGAACGGAAACCGAAATTATGAAGCAGTCTGTCATAATGATCTTTGGTTTTCATTACCGATAAGCAATCTGCCATAAGTTCACTGTTGGCATTTTCTTCAATCAATGGACAAATGACGTAAGCTTGCCTTCCTGCCAGCAATTCTCTCACGAGTATGCCTGGGATAGCTTGATCCTTCATATACATTGTTTTTACGGGCTTTCTGCCATTTGGCATGCTCTGGATTGTAAAAAGATCCACGTTTTTACCATAGATGATAGAAGCCATGGTCCGGGGAATTGGCGTAGCTGACATGGAAACGTATACCGGGTTACAGATTGCTTTTGTGCGCATCTTTTCACGTTTCTCTACTCCGAAACGCTGTTCTTCGTCAATTACAATGAGTCCGAGATTTCGAAAAACAACACTGTCCTCAGTCAGAGAATGAGTTCCGACAACAATATTGATTTCTCCGGAAGCAAGTTTGCTTAAAATAGAGTCTTTTTCCTTTTTCTTAAGCGAGCCATTCAAAAATGCGCAGGCAAGTCCGGTCCCTTCAAGAAGCTTTATCAGCTCATCATAATGCTGTGAAGCAAGCACAACAGTTGGAGCCATGATTGCCGCCTGGTATCCGTTTTCTGCTGCCTGAATAAGCAAAAGAAACGCTGTGATTGTCTTACCACAGGAAACGTCTCCCTGGATCAAAGCATTTACATTTTCTCCTGCTGCCATTTTATTTGCAAGTGTATTTACAACATCATTTTGTCCTTCCGTTAAAGTATAAGGAAGTCCGGAGATTATTTTCTGCTGTATATCCTTTTTGGGCATAAGCGGATTGGCTTTACCGGGAATATTTTTATTCCTTCTATTCAGATGACCAGCAAAATATAGCATGTCTTCCAGCATAAAATATTGCATGGCGTATTTTAATGCTTCGGGTGTGACTGGATATCGAAGCATTATGCCGGCATTTTTGCTTAACGGAAGATTGTGGGCGCATCTAAAATTATCATCTAAGGGCTCAATTAAATCTTCTTCAAACGCTTCATCTATTGCTCTTAAGTAAGTGCTTGCGGAAATTCCTTTTCTCTGTTTGTATACAGGATTCATTCCCATATACTTTTGCAAATCGGTTGTAAAATACGTAGGGTTCGTGAATTGAAAGCCATATTGCGCATCTTTTTGTAAAAGCCCATAAATAAAAAAACTTTGTCCAATGCAACCCTGATACTTCTTTTGTAAATAAGGTTGATTGAAAAAAATAACCGAAAAAGACCATTTGCTGTTATAGTCCACCATTTTCATTACACACATCGGCTTTTTTGTTGATGTTTTTGAAGAAATGCTAGTTAAAACACCGATGACGGGTATATCTTTGTCCGCATTGGGGAAATCTACAGAACAAACTTGCCTGCAGTCGTCGTATCTGTTCGGCATCTGACGAATAAGATACTCGGCACATGTAATTTTCGCCTTTTCCAATATTTTATTTTGAGCGGCTGTCAGGTTGATTTTATGCATAGTTTTTCCTTTCATAGTTTCCTACCTTTATTATGACAGATTTGTGCGAAAACGGAAAATTCTGCACAGAAAAGCTGCGATAGCATTCTATCGCAGTTCCTCTGTCTTATATGTGAACAACAAGCAATACGTTTTTTTATACTTATCACCGATCTGTATCAATAGCCAGTCATCCAGCGTTTTGCTATCTGATTTTCCATTATCGTACATAACTACATATTTTTCTGTCCGGTCCGTATCCCGTTCATTGGCGGCCAGCGTATACTCCGTATTCCAGTATGGCTCATGATTGTCTCCCGAAGAAGGATAATTTTTTCCACTGTTCAGCCACCGCTCTATTTCATAATAGTATTTGGTGGCGTATACGGGATCCTGTCGGTATACCGGTTCTTCATGCGTTTCCTCATAATATTCCGTCCTGTATACCGGCGTCTGACTGGAATGTTCCGTAAAAGTACCATTACCATTATCGGAATAAGTATAATTCGTTTCATAATGGTCAATAACCTGTCTGGATTTTGTTTCGGTCACTGTTTTATAATTATCAATAACGGAAATATATCCTTTCAGCTCCGTTTGTTCGGAATATACTCTTCCACCGGGAGGCACGGACCAATCACTTTCTCTGACGGTTCGGTAATCTTCAATGGAAATATTCCGTTCCCAATGAAATCCTGTTACAGTAACTTCGTCCGTATGAGGAAAAAAGAATATCCCCGCGCAGAGTAAAAATATCAGACTCATTATGATGGGCAATGCATTATCAGTAATTCCACCACCAATTAACCGAAACAAATCGAATAATTTATTTTTAAAGGTATATTCTTTTTCTACATTCTCAGATTTTGATGTGGAACCCTCATTGTCTTCAGCAATGATCTTCGGTTTTTCTTCTAATTTTTCTTTAAAATATTTGGAAGATTCTTCATCATCTCCCCAAAGAACTACATATTCCTCCGGATTATTACTACTCTTTTCTCTTTTCTGCATACCGTATTTCAGATTCGCTTCTTCTTTTGGAGATCCACAGGAAGTACAGAATTTATCTGCCCAGTTGTTTAGACTATCGCAATAGCTGCATACCCATTCCTTATGATTTCCATCACATTCCTCTTCTGAAATACCAGCGCTATGTAATTCTTCCGTTGAAAGAACGTCAGATTCATCGACTTGTGCGGTCTTATAAATCTTATTTTCCTGAACGTGTTGCCCTTTTAAATGATATTTTACATTTTCCGGCTTATGTCTGCCGCAATTCGGGCAATCATCAACCAAACCATCAATATCTTGGCTATCACAATAAGGACAATCCCAATAACCTCTTACAATTCGTTCTGACATAGATTTCCCTCTCTTTTTAGTATGGGTATGGAAGCCAAAATCCGAAACACCGTGGACATAAAATATATTTAAGAGAATTTTTGTATTTTATAAGAAGCCAATTCATATATCCGTTATCCACATTGTCATATTCATTATTATCTATGTACGCTCTAATTTCTCCAATTTTGTCGCCCTCATCTTTGATTCTATTTAAAAGTTGTATCCGGATTTTGCCGCCATTGCGCTTCGCTTCGCATTCTGCTCCACAAAGATCCGTTTTCCGAATATTTAAGAGCTTTAGTATCATTCGCCTTTTATTGAAATCTAACAAAGATTCTCTGGAAAAAGGATAACAGTTTTTATACACTTCTGTTTCAAACATTATTTACTCCTTATCTTGCTATGTAAATGATACTGTTGATGCGCCATCATTTGTTACCGAAATATGCAAAGTTTTCCATTCTTTTGGAATTTCTGCTTCATATTTAAAATCAATTTTTAAATACTCTTGCAATGGAATATAAACTAATTCATCACCGTCTAATAAAATAAACCATTCCCCATTTTGAGATTCCATAAAAAGTGATTCCGGTTTTTTATCATAGGTTTCTTTTAGCGCAACTGCACTATCTAAAGAATAAGGAATATTTCCATCCTGCATCATTGATACTGGATAAAGAAACGAAACGATAACGGTGGCTATAAATACTAATATTTCTATTTTTTCAATGCATATCCGAATTGTTGTATTTGGAATCATAGACACTAAAAAGTAAGACAATACAAAAATTACGAATAATATTACTAAATTAGATAAAAATTTCATAGGTGCATTAAAAACTTTATCTGATTTTTGATCCTGTTCTTTATAAAAGTTTTCATCATATGTAACATCCAGTGTCTTCATATTTATCTCCATTCCTGCGCACGTTCTTTTTGCATATTGAATTTGTGTCAACGCCTTCTTTTTTCCAATCTGGCCACAGTTCCATTTCCTGTATAACTTTTTGATAAGATTTTTTATTTAGCCAACTCATTTTATACTCCCAAATCAAAAGAAAGCTGAGGTTTCATGGCTGAATAATTCATCAAATTAAAATCATCAATGGTAATATCATAAAAATTATGCTTTTCCGGATTTAATAACATACTGGGGTTGCAATTAGTAGACATTTCTGCTCTATCCAGTAATACCCTTGCTTGCTCCAGATGTCTGTCATAAATCTGTTCATTGATTACCATATGGGTAAACTTTCCAGGCGTATATCCGGTATCTCTTGCAACCATCATCAAAAGTGCAGCATACTGTACTTCATTCCAATGTCCTGCCCCGGAAGCTACTAACATATCTCCGGAACGCTGATTCAAAACCATATCCAAATACCGTCCACGTACAGTAAAAATAGTTTCATAGGCACAGGGTTTTAATCCATCACTTTCTGCCATATCCTGTTCCTGCCACAGGTTCATAATATGATACCGTCCATAAGGATCCTTTTTAATATCTTCCAGTACTCTCTTATTAAGCAAATCATAATGCGATACCGTATAGCCATATCTTTTACCGATAGTTTCCGGCATATCTTTAGATTCCCATGCATCCCATACTTTAATGCCATACTTTTCCCTAAGCAGAGAAAGATCATTGCTCTGATCCTGAAAGATCCACATCATTTCTTTAATTGCATTCTTATAAGCGATAGGTCTTAAAGTGCAAATCGGAAATTCCCCCTTAGACAAATCATACTGTCTTACTACATGCGTTACAAAACAAGTATGTGCAGGAGTACCATCCGCGTATTTTGGTCTAGGATTAACATCCATAATCCCATTTTCCAAAATATTATTAATATCTCTTACTAAATATTCATCTGCTTTTGTCATATTTCTATCTCCATTTCTTTAATAATGTACATTAATATTTTGATTTACTAACAGCTCTGTACAGTCTAAAGACCGGCAGGTTCAGCTACATAGCAGCATCACTTAACGATTCTTACAACGGATTCTGTTTCTAATCTTTACGGTCAGGAAGCGGATCTTTTTTATGCAGAACGGTGTTTGTTATAGCTGCTGTACTTTAACTGGAATTTCGACGCAAATGCTCCGATGAGTGTTTTGCGCGGCCGGATCCTGTCGAACCCATTTAATGTTTCTTACATAGTTATTATGACAGAATTTGCATTCTATGCAGATTTCTGCACAGAAAAACGCATTCATTCTCACAGTCTAAAAACAGGAGGCTTTCTGCTATGGTATTTGTGAACTACTCCGACTTATAGAAGTTGGGGATTTCTTGCTCGCGGTTTGTTAAAGGAAAACTGAATTCAGTATTCTTCCGCTACTGGTTCTCAACACATATCCTTTCTGAATCAAAAATGGTTCAATTTTATCCTGAATCGTATCTTCGGATTCTCCAAGCCATGCTGCTATCGTATTAAGTCCTACCGGCTTTGGCGCGGCTGCTTCGAGCAGATTAAGATACTTCTGGTCAGAAAGCGTCAGTCCTTCTTCATTAATACCGATAAGTTCAAATGCATCTTTCAGACTTTTATCCGTTATCTTCCCGTGTACGAGCGAATAGTCTGCGATCTTCTTGGTAAGATTATTGGCAATTCGGGGAGTTTGCCGGGATGCTTTCGCGATTTTTAATGACAGTTCATCGGTTATTTTCAGATCGTATTTTGCTGCAGTATTCTGGATGATTTTTGACAGATCTTCTTCCGTATACGCTTCCAGTTTATAATGGTTCTGGAAACGATCATACAACGGCTTTGTCAGCATTCCTTCTCTGGTCGTAGCACCAATTAGTGTAAAATGTGGCAGATCCATGGTAATGCTTTTCATCTGTTCTGCAGTTCCGATCAGAATATCGACCTTATAATCCTCCATGGCCGAATATAACATCTCTTCTACCTGCCTGGGGAGACGGTGAATTTCGTCGATAAAAAGAATATCCCCTTCTTCCAGCGTTGCCAGTATCGATGCCATGTCGCGAGGCTTTTCGATGACAGGAGCGTTCGTTGTTCTGATTTTTGATCCCGTTTCCGCCGCAATCACATACGCAAGCGAAGTCTTACCGAGTCCGGGCGGTCCGCTTAAAAGGATATGATCCAGTACCTTTCCTCTCTTTTTGGCAGCAACAATACTCACGGACAGATTATCCAAGATCTGTTTTTGTCCGATATATTCGCTGAAATTGCGAGGACGAATAGAAATATTTTCTTTTTCCGGCTGTTTTGTTTCTGAATTGATGCCTGTTTTGATTGTCTTTTTCATTTTTTGAATCCTTTATGAGAAATAAGCGGTGCCTCTTGCGTCATTGTAGAACTTTAGTGTTAATGAGTTCCATTCATCCGGAATATCATCGTAATATATCCTATAATAATCGAAAAATTTTTTCAGAGGCATCCATTTTTCTTCGTTGTCTATTTGAGTATAAATAAGCCATTCTCCATATTCTGTTCTTGCAAATTGTGCATTTTTTCTGATTTTTTCAATTTCCGAAATGTATATCAAATTTCTGTCTTCAATTCTTTTTCTTTCGGAGAGCCTTTCTATTTTAAAAATTATTGAATCCTTATTGAATATCATAAACGTTGTACTGAGCACAAACATCGCATCGAAAAAGATAGTATTTTTCGCAAATTTGCCTATGATAACATAAGTGAAGAGAATAGCGGACAGAAGCAAAAAATATACACCAGTTCCACAAATAACTACGCATATTTTTTGTAAAAATCTTTGTCTTGCTGATTTTTTGTTTTTTCTTGCTTCGTGTATCTAGGTTATATTCCAATTGCATTCTTTTCATTTTAAATCCTTTATGAGAAAATAGCTGTGGTTTTTGCGTCGGTATTTACCTGAATGGTCATTGTGTCCCATTTTTCGGGAATATTATTTTCAATTTCAAAGTAATCGAGCAGTTCTTTTAAGAATATCCAGCCTTCTTCACCTTTGAATTTTATCCATATCAGCCAGTCTCCGTCTTCTGTGACTGCAAATTTGGCATTATCCTTAATTTCAGCAAACAATTGAATGTCGAAAACAAAATCGTCTTCTTCTATCAGTTTTTCTTGTGCCGGTAAAATGCAAAAAACGTAAATAATCAGCATTAAGAAAAATAGGGGGAATGCGATGAACCAGAACCCGATCAAAAACCAGGTCTCATCGACGCTTTTTGCGCCGGATATGATGGCATGCGCGAAAGCAGTCAGCAATGGCGTGACTATAATAATCAATATCCCGAGTATAAAATAAATGGCGAAAAATTTTGCAACTTTCTTTCTTATTTCTGACTGCTTCTCCAGTTTTTCTTTACACAATTTCTGATCATATTCTAACTGAATATTTTTCATGGTTTTACCTCCGCATATTTATATTTTCAATACTATTATGACAGATTTCTGAATTTTCGGGGTTTTCTGCACAGAAAAAATAAAAGCCGACCAAATGGTCAGCTTTTTGTTGGATGATCTATCGTAGAGACTTGTTCCATGACGGCTATCGTAGCCCTTATATACAGCTATGATAACATATGTAAGTCTGATATGCAAATTTCTGCAGAGATTAGTTAATTCCGCAAGCCCTAATTTCCTCTACTCTTTGCAGAATCTGCTGCTTAATAGCTGCTCTTTCTTCCTTCTTAATGCAAGGTAAAACTGTAGGTACATGCTCGATTTCAATTCCGTCGGGTTTCATGCTCATAAGTGCGCTTGCGATATCCATCAAGTTTCCGTAACCGATGCGTTCACCGAGTCTTTTAACCTCCAGAAATTCTTCTTTTCTACTCATAGCAATTCTCCTTATTCTCTTTCGCTAAGACGACTTAGCAAATCGTTTTTTACATCAACGATTGTATCTAATCTAGCTTCCAGTTTAGCATTGTCGTCTGAGTTGTTTTCCTTTAGTAAGTCGTTAGTGATTCTCATTATTTCGGTATCGAGTTCATTGATATATTCTGTTACTTTTTCCCTTATATCCGGTTCTGTTTTATAGGGTCTCAATGTCAAAGAACCGTCTTTTTCAAGGAATATTTCCATTTTCTTCCCTTCTGAATTATGCTCTCCAAAGAGTCTGTTTCGATATTCTCTCGGGATCACTATTCTTCCAAGGTCATCGATTTCTCTTACGAATACTACTTTGTTCATTTATTCTCCTTTTTGAATATATTTACAATCCATAAGTTCTTCTTGAACAACTGGCAGAAAAATTTAACCTCTTTTCCCTTGGCTTCCGCCGTCACACATAATGCGTATTCTGTTCCAAGGAAACGTATGCCATGTGCCGTAAATTCACAATCCACACTCTGCTTCCAGACATCGTCCAATGCTTTGTTTTTCAACAGCTTTTCCTCGAAGTATTTAATACATTTTTCTTCCAAGGCTGCTTGTTTTTCCTGCTTCTGCTCCATATATTGTACGCGAAGCCTTGTTTCCAGACGTGTATTGCTGCAGCTGGCCTTCTTAAAATAACTTCCTCCAATCATATAGATCGCATAATTGAGATTTTCCTGATTTTTACTTACTGAAATCATTCTCATTTTTTAAAATGGGACGCCCGTCAATCCTTAGCTTGGACTGAAAGTAATTCGTCCCGCTTACCTCCTTTCGAAATTAACTATTTTTCTCCTTATTTCTTTTTTAGATATCATTATTATAAAAGAATATTAATTGTAAAATTTCTATTTTAACAAGCCGCGAGCAAGAAATCCCCGACTTCTATAAGTCAGAGTAATTTGTATTATATGTAATCAGTTCTTCTGGCGTGCATTCCGATAATGGCTCTTCTGCTCCGGAAACGATAGAATTTGATATGTTCTGATTTTGAGATAGAAACAAAGTTTCCTGGATGGAATTCCATTCTTCTTCGGAAACAAGAACAGCATTGTTATGTTTCCCAGTTATTAATATTGGGGAATGATGATCACTAACTTCCTTGAGCAGAGAGTATATTGTTTTACGCGCATTGGTTACATTGATTGTTTTCATTTTTTTGCTCCTCTCATATAATGTTTTGGTATAGCGTTTCGTGCAACTGGTTTGAAATATTCTTCCGTATTCTGAGACATCGGAACTAATTTAGGTATTGGTTTGGGATTGGGGCAGATAACGATCGCATCTTCTGGTATATCGACTGATGTAAGTGCCGCTATTTTTTTCTTTCCCGATACAAAGAAGCTTGCCTCCATTCATTTTTCTCCTTCTTTTCTTATTCTGAACAATATTATTATGAAAGATTATAGCTACTGAATTTTTTTGCACAAAAACACCAGCATTGCAGCCGGCGTTTTGTTATAACTTAATTAATTTCTTTTCTTTCTTCACTTGATAGTTAAATTTGTGTATTGCTCTAAGCGTGATGCCTCTCCGAGCGACTTGTGTCGATCCGGAGCTTCCCTTTCTTTAGGATCGGGAGTTCCATTGCCCGCTGATACAGTCCAGACTCAGCAGGCTGCTTCCAAGGAAGCAGCTGCCGCATCCGGATCAACAGCGGGCAGGTGCTGGTGCATCGCAGCCACGGACAGGAACTTTTGCCTTTTCCGTGACACCGTTCCCTTACCGTAAGGCTATACGGAACGGATTTTTAATGGCTCATCAGGCCGCAAGAGCCGGATAAGCTGACATAAGGTTTCTTAAATCTGCCAGGATGCACCTTGAAGTTTTCGGTAACTCCGGGCATCCCGGCAGCTTTTTGTATTCCCGGAGAAAATAACGGGCTCCGATGTTATAAGAAGCATTCAGATCGCAATTGTAAATTTTACCAGTCTGGAACCTGCATACGCTGTAGGAACCAAGACCGGCGTCCATGCCTCTCTGTACCCGGCCGGTTCCGTCAAAAGCAAGCATTGAGGTTCCCCAGGCACAGACTCTTGAGATGCGCATTCCGTTCCGGTGGGCATGCAGCTCCACACGATCCTGTATGTTATCCGCACACCAAAGATGCAGGCGTTCTTTCATCCTGCGGCCCACCTTACTTCCTTTGAGGTCAAGATGTTCAAATACTATGCAGTCCACATCGTAGAGGACTGCAGTTTTAATGATCTCCCGGGCAGTGTTAATGGCAAGCAGCTCATTGGCGTGCTTCAGTCTCCTGTAAATGGAATGGCTCTTCTTGCCGGCCTGCTGATACATCCGCTTTCTGTTAATGGCATGACGCAGGCGGTCTTCATCACCGACAAGGCGGATCACTCCCCTTGCGTGGACAGAACCTTCTGCTGTCATGACGCACCAGGATGCAGGTGCATTGATACCGAGATCAACAGCAAGTACGGTATAGACGAAAGGATCTTCGTTCTGGATAAGTTTCCGGCTTTCTTCAAAACAGAACCGGATGCGGTAGCGGCCTTTGGATTTCTCCACCACCGGAGACAGCAGTTTCCGGGAAGCTGCCATCTTTGCGATATACCGGGCATCGGATTCACCGATACGGAAGTAATACCATTTCCATTCCTTGCCGCTGTATAACTTCAGTCCGACCGAGCCTTCCGAAAGATTCAATATCCGGTCCTGGTCATAAAAAGTAAGCTCGTAGGCCGTGGGATATCCCACTTTTGGCTCTGAACCTCTTTCAAATACAGACAGTCTCTCCCAGTTCCTGTGGTTGGAAACATAGGAACTTACGATACCAAGTGCATCTGCAACGATGGCACGGCGCATGTAGCTTGGCAGGTACGGAAAGCTTTCGTCAAACCCCTGATACGCGGCAATATTATTCTTTGTGGAGTGGATCAGCAGATCGCCCCTGCGCTTACGCATCAGGCAGCTTAATTCTTCCAGTGAGTCCCAATCCGAAAGGAAGGCATTCACACAGAATTTCAATGCATCGAGACAGGCCGTGCGTGTGGCTTTCATAACGGCTTCGTCAACACGCCTGATTCCTACAGCCTGCCCGTCTTTGAAGATATACTGTGATTTGATATCCACGGTATAGCAGGTATTGATTTTCATGGAACGTCCTCCTTTCTGGTTGATAGATATAGTATAACATTAATCCTGGCATGGTGAATTTTCCTGCACAAAAATTAAATTTCAGACAATTCGCGCTATCCCCGAGCGACTTCGTCGATCTGGATTTTGCGCGCGAAAATCATTTATCATCTTTTCCTGGATATCGCTGATTCCGGCGAAAACGAAGAAGAATTTAGTGATTTCCACCAAATGCGCCGTATATAAACATACCGCATATTCTCCGGTACTACCGTCCTCTTTTGCCCTGGAAATAAAGATATCCAGCAGTTTCGCGATTTCTGCGTTTTCTTCTTTCCAGTTTTCGCAGACACGCTGCAACATTCCGATCCAGCGCTTATATTCTGCTTCGTCTCTCCAACTGATTTTCACGTATTCCGTATTTTTGGTTCTGATTGTTTTTGCTTCCATTTTACCCCTGTTGTTTTAGCGGATCATATAAAGTACCATCCGGTCGAATAACCCAGAAAAATTTTCTGATAATTTCGCCTTTATATAATTGATTACTGCATTCCATATTACATTCTTTGGCATTTCTCAATGTGATGCGCGCATAAAATTTATCATTTACGTGAACAATATCATTCTGTTGTAAATCAAACACTTCTACGCTTACTCTTATGGCCTCTTCGATTTCATCGTCAGTTAGGGAAAGACTTCTTTTTCCGTGGCAATATTCCAACTTCTTTCTGATATAAGCAAAATAAGAGCTGGCATCTGTGAAAATATTGCTGTTTTTTGCAGCAATCAGCTCTTCTCTTGAAAGAGGCAGTTTTGCAATATCTGGCAACGGCGAGCGTTTTGCTTACGGCTGCATACGGCACATTATATACAAACATACAAAATAGTGCAATTAATGCTGTTGTGCTGAAGCCGCTCGCAAAATACCACCCGATCAGATTTATATAGTACGAAACACCTTCGTTTATTTTAATAAATTCCGGTATTCCCAAAATAACATTTGCAAGAAATCCGATTGCAATAAAGAAAAGAATAACACCAGTCACAACAATTTTGTCTATTGCCCATCCATTCGATAAGTACATCTGCTTCCAAAAATTCTTTTTACTTTTACCCATTTTCAAACTCCTTTGCCGTTTTTGCTTCTACCATTAATATGAAAGATTTCAGACAAAGGAACTATTTCTGCACAGAAATTATTTTTCAAGACTTCCGTCTTCGTCGATGCACCATCAGTATATTTCATTATCGAATTCGCCGCTGATGAAGCTTTTATACGTGACAATACATATATTGTTTTTTGTTTTTTATAATTTCCTCGTTATAGTTTTTGCAATATACTTTCATAATTATTATGACAGAGAAAAAGCGAGAGCCGCATTTCTGCGAACTCTCGCTTATAAAGAATCCCCTACTTAATTGTAGGACATAAAATTTTTGAATTCAATTTGCTTTCGTCAAAAATTTTCGACAATTATTTTACCATTAAAATGGAGTATTTACTTCTATAAAATATGAATCAAGCTCATAATTAAAAGCAAAATGCCCGCTTTCGGCATCACTGCATTTAAGTTATTGGTTAACAACCCAATTATAAAACTAATAACTAGCGCTGTTACAAAGATAATCATATATATGACACGGCGTTTTTTAAAATTTTTCATTCTTTTCCTCCTATTTCGATGTGCTTCCGAAGCCGCCGTTTCTGACCCCATCGCATTCATCATCCATAGTGATACCGAACGGAACGAAAATACCCTGGGCGAACACCCCTCCTGCCTTGATCTGCAGCATTTTTCCTTCATTGGAATCGTTGGTGATCTTGATGAAGATATGTCCTTCGTTGTCCGAATAGAAATAATCCTCATCGATGATTCCTACGGTGTTATTTAACTGCAGGCGGTATTTGAATCCGAGCCCGCTTCTGGGGAAAATCATCAATACCCATCCGGGTTCCATTTTTGCACGGATACCTGTGGGAATTTTTGCTGTTTGTCCCGGGGAAAGCGTGATGTCGAACGGTGTAACAAAGTCATATCCTGCGCTGCCCTTTGTTGCTCTTTCCGGCAACTTCAACACATGATTATGCATATCTAAGATTTCGCTATCATTGAGCGAAGGTTTTACATCACGGATGCTCTCCATGAACTGTTTCGGTGATACTTTGAAAAATTCTGCTACTCTCAGCATTGGTGTTTTCTCCTTTTATTATGATATCGGACGGAGGATGATAGTTCCGTCCTTCTTGTATGAAATTTTTATCGAAGCGCCACACATCTTAGTGATATTTTTTCCAAATGCCTGTTTGAAAACTTCTCTGGGAATATCGATTCTTCCGAGATCATCAAAATGACGAACGGTTCCGGAATCAATCTCACCCTGTTCATGCATCGGTTCTTCTTCCGAAGACATAGGAATCCAGTTTATGGCCATCGGCTTTTTATCCAATTTACACACTTCCATTGCTGCAAGTTGCGCGCCTTCGACATCCTGTTCGGATATAAGATTGTTTTTGGTTCTGTAAATAATACTTACATATCCGTCTCCAGTGTATAAAACAACCAAATATTTATACATTTTGCGCCTCCTGTTTCCAAAGATGAATATGTCCTGTGCTGTCTTCCAGAGTCTCTTTTACCAGGATTACTCTCTGATTTCTGGATCCGGCCCACGGATAATTTACATCCAGCAAGCTCTGAACAAATCTCCCGTCAACAATCACATCTACGCTTCGAACTATTTCTCCGCGCTTGCTGCAAGGATTGTTGTCAGAATCAAATAACTGTTCCCATGTATATCCGGTATATAACCAGATCGTTTTATCGGGATATTTGCTTCTGATTTCCTCGATCAGTTCGACAACTCCGTTTATGTTTGCCGGATGTAACGGATCGCCGCCGGAAAATGTGATTCCAGAAATATAATCTTTGTCCAGCTGGTCGAAAATTTCCTTTTTGGCTACTTCATCGAATTCGAGGCCGTCGTCGGGATCCCATGTGATCGGATTCTGGCAGCCCGGACAATGATGTTCACAGCCGGCAAGCCAGAGAACCACTCTCAGACCGTCTCCGTTTTTCATATCGTCTTTTGTGATATTATGATACTTCATTTGTTTTTCCTCCTCGTTTTCTTGGGCTTCTATTATTATGATAGAAAAACCGTATACAAAAAGAGCGTCCATAAGACGCTCTTCTTAAATGTCGTTATTTGTTTTTCAGCCAATCGTCGTATTCCGGATTGCGTCGGATAAAGCCATCAAAATCAGGAACAGTAAAATCCAATTCACTGTATTTTGCCGAATAAATAATTCCCTTACTAATTAATTGGGCTCTCGTAGTCGAAATAGAAGTTACTGCTTTTCCGAGATTTTTTGCTACATTTGCAATGGTGCAGGGGAGGCTTCCGCATGCAACCATAGCAAAAATGAAGTGTTTATCTGTCTCAGAACATCTTTCGTATCTGCTCTTAAAGAATCCTGAATCCAAAACAGAATAATACTGTGTAATCCCTTTTTCAACATCTTTTTCCTCGATAAGTTTTCCCTCAGACAGACTGTAAACTTCTTTGCAAAGCTGCTGAATAAAGAAAGGATACCCTTTTGTGGTTTCATAAATCTTCTTCACGGCATCCTTGCTGTAATTTACACCCAATCGCCTTAGGGGTTCGGTGATAGCTTTCGCTGCATCTTCTTCTGAAAGAGAACCTATTTCGTGATACAGGAATAATCTTTCTGTATATGTTTTTTCTTCTGCGAGCATTTTGTATAATTTTGGAAGACCTGCGCCAACGATCATGATCGGTAAATTCAGTTGATTTGCCCGATGTAATGCAGCGATCAGGGAACTTAGTTCATTTCCTTTCATGTATTGCATTTCGTCAATGAAAAAACAAATTGGTTTATTTGCATCTCTGGCTGCTTCTCCTACAGAAATGAATACATCTGTGAGGCTTTGCGTCAGGTTAGTTGTTTTATACAATTCCTGTTCCTGCATAGATAGAGAAAAAGTGCTGCTTTCCGGTGAGAAAGAAACAGCCAGCGATTTCAAGGCATCAACAGCTTTGGAAATTGTCTGTTTCATGCGCTCTCCGGTGCTGATACTTCTAAGGAATACCTGGCAGCAGGTGATGATCTGCGAAATGAAATCATTCCTGTTTTCGACTTCTATATGTCGGCACTCAATACTTTCCTTTTTTGCCAGTTCTTCCATCTGATTCAGAAGAACAGTCTTGCCTACGCCGCGCAAGCCGGTGTAAATAATAGATTGCACCGGAATTTGTAGACGCAATGCTTGGAAAGTCGTTTCTGCCATATCTAGTTCGTTTTCTCTGCCAGCAAGATACGCAGGGTTTGTTCCAGCGCCAGGCCGGTATGGGTTAATTTTGAAAGATGACATCTCGTACATTCTCCTTTCTATTTGCATTTTCTCATATATATACGGTTATGTCAACAAAATTCCGCTCTTTACCGCTCTTGAAATCCCTATAAGTTCTAATAATATCAGTCCTCAGAGATATAGAGGCTTCCGTCTGCGTTCAGCCTTGGCGTAATTCCTCCAAAACCGGCATATCCACTTTTTTGCCGATAAACAATATATTGTATTTTTGTATCAGGGTCTGTCCAAACAAATATAAATTGGTTCTCGGTTGTCTGAATTTCAGCCTCTTGCGAAAAGGCAACTGAAGGATCTCTTATTACACTATTCATTCCTGACTGAAAACTTTCCGCATTTTTCTGAGCTTCTTCAGAACTGCATCCAGTTAGCAAAATCGCAAATAATAAAACAATTATTGTCATAATCAATTTCTTTTTCAATTTAATTTCCTCCTTTTTTGAATCAATTTCCTAAGCGTTTCGGCTGCCGCCGCCACTTCTCTATCTGTCCACATTGTCGTATTAAAGCAGATAGTCGCTTCCAAAATCCCTATAAGTTATTTTTCAGTAACACACAAACTTCCGTCGGCGTTAAGTCGCGCAGTCATAACCAGCCTACCTCCATAATTGTAGATTATATATTCTACACCTGTTTCCGGATCAGCCCAGATTTTGTATTCATCTTTTTTCGTAGCGAAAGTTTGATGCTTTAATGACTCTCTAATTTCCAAAACCAAATCTTTATTTTTTGAAAACTGATTAGGCATATATATTAAATTGGCGATTATGCCAATTACGCAAATAATGATGGTTAAAATCGCTGCATACGTTCTGAATTTATCTTTTTTCATGGATTTTTCCTTTCTCTATTTTCGACACAAATCTCGAAGCATCTCGGCTGCCGCCGTTACTTCCCGATCCGTCCACACCGTCGTATTAAAACAGATAGCCGCTTCGACATTACGGAAGTCCCGTTCATCTTTATCGTATCTTCTCAACACTTCTTCTACCTTATCTCCTCTTTTCAGACTTCTCTGCAGTCGGAGATCCTTGTCAGCATCAAGAAGGATTGTTTGATATTTAATTTTACGGGATTCGAGAATCGGTGCAATATCCTTTACACCGGACGGTGTAAGGATAATAAAATCTCCATTTTCGAAAGCAGTTGACCGGGATCCGTAATATACGGTTCCGTTGATAGTCTCATAGCTTTTATATTCCATGTATTTGGATTCAGAGATGTTCCTTAAAAAATCTTTTTCTGAAACGAAATTATAATCCACTCCATCTCTTTCTCCGGGGCGCATAGCTCTCGTCGTGTCGGTTACAATCTGGTTTAATCCCAACTCTTTCATTTTGCGTGCCAGATGATTCTTACCGGCGGCACTTTTTCCCATAATAATAATTTTCACTTTCTTTCCTCCTAGTTGTCTTCATAATATTTTTCTTTCTTTAACTTTTCTAACTCTGCTTCGGTATCTTCCAGTTCGGTGAGCCTGTCGATCTTGCCACTCATACAACAGCAGGCATATAAAACAGCCGCGATACCAATAAGAATTATAATAAGTAATACAATAATGATTTTGTCCATGCATTTTTCTCCCTTCTGTCTCTATTTCACACTATTAATATGACAGATTTTTATGACATTAAGCGGGAATCCTCGGCTATTCAATTGCCGAGATGAAAGCGCCAGCAACTCCATCAAGGAGTTGCTTTCTTTTTGATTTTATGGTATACTATATGTATGAAAGAAAATCTTATATTTTACCGTACATCTGTATGTAACATCAATTACCATGTGGTATGGTCTGTCAAGTACCGGCGCAAGATTCTGACTGCCGAAGTCGAGGCTTATCTCAGGGAACTTGTTCAGCAGATCGCAGCAGAGAAAGGCTTTACCGTGCAGCTGTTTGAATGCGGCGAATGCGATCATGTTCACTGTTTCATTACCGCGCCGCCAAAATTGTCCGTCACCCTGATCGTGAAGTACCTGAAGGGGATCACCGGACGCAAGCTTTTTGAACAGTTTCCGGAGATCAAAGCAAAGCTCTGGAAGGGTGAATTATGGAACCATTCCTATTACTGTGAGACGATCGGTTCTGTGTCTGAGGAGAATATCAGACGTTACATCGAGCATCAGAGCAAATCTTATTAAGGAGGAAATTTTATGCTGCTGTCACATAAGACTACAGTTGAACTGAATAATGCGCAGTCTAACATCGTCGGCCATATGTGCTATGCAGCCAGCAAGCTCTGGAATGCCTGTAATTATGAACGTCGAAATTATAAAACCCTCGGACTGGCGCAGTATCCTGACTGGTATTATCAGAAAAAGGTTCATAAGGATAATTTCTGGTTTAAGCAGCTCCCCGCACAGACTTCACAGGAAGTCTGCAAACTCCTGGATGGTGCGTGGAAGTCTTTTTATAAGCTTCAGAAGACTCAAGGCATTCTTAATCCCAGACCACCCCGCTTCAAGCAGAAGCCGATGTCTGTTACTCTGCAGCAGATGGGAATTGTCCACGAATCCGGATCCGACACTATACGTTTGTCCATTGCAAGACAGATGAAGGAATACTTACGCCCTGCTTATAATATCCATGACAACTATCTTTTTCTTAAAAACAGCATTTTTAAGAACATGGATACGATCAAGCAGATCGTTATATATCCTTCCGTCAAAGACAAATGCGAAGTTATCGTAGTATATGAAATTCCGGATACCGCGATCATGCCCGACAACGGGCGGTATCTTTCTATTGATCCCGGTATCCATAATCTCCTGACCTGCTATGATTCTGCCACCGGGGAGACCTTCATTGCAGGGCGCAGATATCTTTCCATCTGCCGTAGGTTCGATAAAGAGATCGCCCGCGTGCAGTCACAGTGGTCGCTGCAACAAAGCCGTAATGGTGTCAAATATCCAAAGTCTTCAAAACACATCTCTGCCCTTCAGAGATCGAAGAAAAGTTCTGTCCGCGATTATCTGCATAAGGCCACAAGAGCGATTGTATCATACTGCGAAGCACAGGATATCCATACTGTTGTTATCGGGGACATTACAAATATCCGCAGGGGTAAGAATTTTGGCAGCGTCACTAACCAGAAGCTGCACGCCCTGCCTTACCGCAAGATCTATCAGCTGCTGGAATATAAATTTTCCATGAAAGGAATCACCCTTATTAAACAGAAAGAAAGTTATTCCAGCCAGGTAAGTCCACTGCAGCCGGAGGTCTCAAAACAGTATGCCGTAAAATCCAGCCGACGCCATCGCGGTCTGTACCAGGATGGAGATTACAGCTGGAACGCCGACTGTGTGGGAGCCTATAATATTCTGAGGCTTCATTTACAGGAAAAGGATCCGGCTCTCATTCCGGATCCTTTCAATATCAAAATACCGTATGTATTAAAAGTAGCTGTTTAAGCAGTAGCGGTGTCATGGACGCACCCTGAATCTACGTTTCGAAAGAAACGCATGTCAGATGCTCGGCAATTCAATTACCGAGTAGTTCACAAGATATAAAGACAACAAAAAAGAGGGCGAATAAAATCCGCTCTCCCTTTTAATCTTGCTGCGTCCTGCACGATGATTTTACGCGCAGGCTAATTGTCCAGACAGCGCCTCGTCGATTTCCATTATCATTTCCATTTCAAACGAAGCGGAAATTTTCAAGTCCTCGAGCATGCGGCATACTGCCGGCGTTTTTTTCATAATTTTTATCTGATAGACATTCGCAGCGCCTGTCAATAGCGGCGAGCTGTTTCTCATGATTTTTTATTTCTCGGATCAACCATTCTGGTTGCAGGGAAAATAATCCTTTTAGCATCCCAGTCTCCTTCTTTCAGCAGTATAAGCCACTGCAAAAATAACGACACATACCAGACATACAAATTCACACATATTTTAATCCTCCCATATATAACCACCTCATTTGAGAGGTAGCCAACAGACGTTTGCCATCCTCTCGGATGTAAGTTATTATATATAAGATCAACCTCGTCTAAAACGAGGGTAATAAAGAAAAAATCTATAATATAAAACGGGATTTTTATCTTAACCCCGTAAAAAGGTCTCCAGATATCTTAATCATCACTATTATGAAAGAAAAATGTATGGGAAAGTTTGCCAAATGAATTGATGTGTGATATTATGAATAGGTCTATAATTCTAAATCGTGAAGGTAGGCATTATGAACAAAAAAGAAAAACTTATGGTTATGTTATCAATATTACTTTTATGCGTTTCAGTTGTTATGGGAATCCACGGATGTGCTCTTCAGAACGAAATTGGCCAAATGGACCAGTATCAGGAATATTTACAGGAACAGATAGAAAAAGAAAAACAGCAGTCTTAATGGCTGCCGTTTTTGTATCTTTTATTTTGCGATTTCCTCAAATGTATCCTGCAGTTTTCCGATACTGACATTAATACGCTCGCTGGAAGTACCCATATCTGCTGCCAGCTTTTTCACTTCCTGTGCTACGACTGCGAATCCTTTTCCGGCCTCTCCCGCTCTCGCTGCTTCAATAGATGCATTCAGAGAAAGGATATTTTGCCGCCTGGAATATCCGCTGATCTGTTTTGTCATTTCTGCGATATCTTCTACGTCTTTTGTGGCTTTTTCAATACCTTCCTCGAGTTTATGGATCAACGAATCATTTTTCGCCTTATTATATGCGCTCCTGACAAAATTGTTAATGACCAGTCCGAGAAGCTCCGCCGATGCGTCGATCTGGTCTTTTGTCCGGACATTTACCTTATGGAGTGCCTGGATATATTTTTCTTCATTGATCCTGAGTTCTTTTGCCGTTGCGCGGAATTTTTCGTCATCCGGTGATTCCGGCAAAACCTGTCCGCCTATGATACTCCCGAGTACTGTCCCGTCGTCGAGCGTAATAGGAATGCCAAAATCAACGAGCCCTGCGTGGCAGTAATAGACACCTTTTCCGGTAGCGTCACAATGTTCACATCTTTTCTTGCCTTCTTCGCAGCCTCTTGTCAGATTGATACAGAAATCCGTGAAATTGTAGCATTCAGAAATATACTTTCCGTCGGCCCCTACGGCGACTGTCGCAAGGCCCGTGCTCATTGCCCAGTTTTTCATTATAATTTCAAACTGTTTCATGTCACAAAAATCCTGAATTTTTACTGTTTCCATCATTTTCTCTCCAAATTCCTTTCTATTGCTTTTAATAAGGATTCTCCGTCTATTTCCATGGTGTTTCTGCTTGCCAGACAGACAAGCGCTTCAAACCACTGTCCCGAGAAAAATCTGTTCAGTTCTTTGATTCTCGGAGACTGGCTGTATATTAGTTTTCCGTAGCGGACAAGCTCCTGTTTATAATCGAAAATCGCTGCCTCAATGATTGCGGAAGCAAGTCTGCAGTACGCTTCGTCGCCTTTATATAGATTGTTTGTCATTCTTTCTTTTGCCTTTCCAATTATACTATTATTATGACAGATTCGGAAGAAATTCGCTTTTTCTGCATAGAAAAACCGCCATCGATTTAATTCGATGACGGTTAACCTTATATTAAGTTATTTTTTCAGTGTTTTGGAATTCAGTTTATTGCCAAACGACATTTTTAGAACCGCACTCTGGACAAATAGGATTTTCCTCAAACTTATCCATTTCGTCTTTGACCATTCCATTTCTGTATAACTCCGTCAACTGTTCATCAGTGATTGTATTCATTACATTTTCATAAGGTGTATTTTTTAAATCTTCTTTTTCAATCCAACCTCGTATAGAAAACATTTTTCCGCAATCATTACATGTTACTGTAAGCATCATAGCTTCTACCTCCACCAAATTCTAATTTACCCTTCCAATTTCCTCTTCGCTGAAAATCTCTTCTACATCAGCACAATTTATTTCTATTATTTCTTCATTATTTTGTTTTATCGAGAATGTATTTTTGTTTGAGTCTACTTCATACAGCGTACCTATAAAACACTTTCCATTTTTCAAAACTTTACACTTTTGTCCAATATAAATTGTATAATTAAAGTCATTATCTGAGCAATAATTAATAAAGCTTTCTCCGTTTATGAAGAATGTATTTACGCTTCTGACCATATATTCTGTTTCTCCTTAAATCGTTAGTTTAAATTATTAATATCAGTATATTTTACCCAGATATATCTATCTACGGGAGTTATCTTATTCTCTGCATAACCAGTGATTCTAAGCTTTATTTTTCGTCCCCGTCATTATAATCAACGACTTGCGCTTTAATTTCTACAATATCTCCAATCTGGATTTTATTGATCGATTTTATAAAAAGTCGAACCATTCCTGTTCCTTTTTACCTATGACAAAATTCTAAATTATATTACCATCTTTGTCAAAAATAATCTCAGCTCTGCAGATTCTCGTACCTTTTACATTGTATCCGCTAAGAGATCTGAAACACGGTTCCTTGTCGAGAGTCTTGATAGCAGTTTGGTTGCCTTTCTGTTTGAAGGTAATTTCTACTCTTGGATTTCCGTTATAAAAAGCTTTGACTCCCTTGTTTACATTTGCGTCGGGAATATATCCTCTGATAAAATTCTCCACTTTTTCATACAAATCATCCCAATTATAATCTTCTATATTTCGCATAATTTTCCTCCATCAAATCTAATTATGAATAAAATACTTTCGTATAGATATTGTGATCCTCTTCTGAAAACAATACCCAGGTCAATTCCAAATCAGGAACCTTTTCTCCCATGAAATGTGCCGCTCTTTTAGCAATCTGAGCTGCTTCCTCTACCGGATATTTATAAATACCAGTGGAAATGGAAGGAAAAGCGATCTTTCTGTAACCGTTTGCCACCGCTACATCAATAGAGTTGATGTATGCGAGAAAGAGCAGGATCGGCGCGTTGACGGGATCTTCTGTATACTTCGGTCCTACGGTATGAATAATTCCTTTACAGGGAATATCGTAGGCTCCTGTAATTTTTGCCTCTCCGGTTTCGCATCCATCTAGTGTTTTACATTCTTCGAGAAGCTTCGGACCGGCAGCTTTATGGATAGCGCCGTCTACTCCCCCACCGCCCAATAAGGTATTATTCGCAGCATTTACGATCACGTCAAACTGATCTGCAACTTTTGTGATGTCTCCTATCATAAAATTAATCTTCATTTATTTTCCTCCTGATTTTCTTGATTTTCATTAATATGACGGAAAACAACCATGGATTTCCAATGTATTAATTCACCAAATATTCTATTTTGCTCCGCATACGATTTCTTTACATTTTCTGCAATGATATCCACAGATATAGGGCCTAAATGCCGGTTATAAAATTCATCTTTGTCAAATTCGTATAACATATCTTTCTTTTTCCTTAATATGAAAGAAAATCAATTATGAAAATTTTGCATAAATGCAGATCCCGCCGTTTTCGTAAATACACGTCCATTTTTCATTATTTTCGAGATAGTGCATAAACGGAACGTCTTCGTTTACGACGATATAAGTGAAGTTATATTTATCGATAAAATCACGATAATTTATAAATCCATACTCTACATTGTATATTTCATCATCTATACTCTCTTTTTTATTGATTTCTTTCGTGAAAAGCTCCGGTCTTGCATCAGTATATACTTCGAAGCCGTACCATTCGAACATTCCGCCGTTATCGAACGAAGTATATACTCTTTCCCTATCCGGTTCTGCAACTGATGCGAGATATTCTGCGGCATTTTTTGCAGGTATTTTCTTATTTTCGATCTGTCCGGCTACTTCCGGCAAAATAATGGCGATGCAGCCGAGTAAAACCGCATTTATGATGATCGTTTTCCATAATTCGTATATGTGCTCCTTTCGAAAACGGATCATTTTCGGGAGCATGCTTGCGAACAATGACAAACAGCCGATTGCCGCCATCCATACATTGCGGACCGCTGTGCAGGACATAAAGATCGTGCCGGCTGCCAGAAATACTTTTGAAAAATCGGAATTTGTGCCATATTCCCGCAAATAAAGTACGAGAAAAACAATCTGTACTATTAAGAGAATTCCCCAGATGCCTAAAATCGCTGGTTTCTGCAGTTCAAGAATGGAATTCATCAATGCTGTTTTCTTGTAGGATTTAACAAGATATAACATTGCATTAACGCCATTCGGGTTCAGAAACCCGCAAAGCAACATAAAGATATCCGCAATAATCAGTCGCTTCCTGTTCACGAGTTCTGTAACAAAGTATTTGAAACTTAAAGCGCAGCCTGGGGCAATATACGGAAGCGTCAATATCAGCAAAAGCGGCCATAAGGCTGCATGGATATTGATCTCAAGAACAGACAGGAAAATCAGAGGAAGCAGATATCTGATTTTCTTCTTGTCTCCATTCCATTTTTCCAGATTTATCAATTCAAACAAAATCAAGGGAATCGTAAATATCGTCGGGCGTGTGGCGGCAAAGGCAGAAAAAACAAACGCTGCCACGGAAATAAGGAATATTTTTATATTAATGTCATTTGTAAATAAAGAAATGTATTGATAGCATAAAAATAAGCTAAAAATACTCATCAAAATAGCCGTAGCGAGAAATCCGATATTTCCAAAATGACTGTATACTTCGTAATTAAATACTGCAGTCAGCCATTGCTGTACAATAATTTCATAGCCGTCATGAATCGTAAACGGATTAATCGTCGGAATTTCTCTGTTTTCCACAATATATCTGCCAGTCGAGATCATCCACCACATATCATTATTGGGATTGAGATTTACTGCACAGAAAATGATCATGATGCCGAGAAAGGCGACAATATAAAAATACAGGTTTTTGGTGATATCTATCTTCTTTTGCATTGTTGCTCCTACTTCAGTTTTGCTTCGGAAATAACGTTCACCAGGATACTTTGATACAGGCTCATTAACTGTTCTTTTTCCTGTACAAGTCGCATTTTTGAAACATCCGGTTTATCGATCAGATTGTATTTGTTGTAGAACTCTTTTAATTCTTGTTCAAATACGATTCCGTAGACATTGCGCATCTTGGCATATATCTTTCGCATGACTACGCCGGCGGGACCCACCTTCATCAGATAGTTTTTGTTTTCTTTCATCATGGCTGTCATCCGGCCGCACCACATTTTAGCTTATTTATCAGCCTCAGGAACCCCGCTCTTGTCCGGATGGTATTTTTCTCTGTCATATCGAGTCTCTTTTTCTTCTTTTGGCTGATATTTTTCGATCACGGATAAAATATCAGCGATGAGATCCCCTGAAGTATCGAGTACGCATTCTTTAATGAGCGGAAGGATCTTCGGAAAATCTTCCGGGTCACATACCTTATGGTATAAATATAGAAGGCCTTCTGTGCCTACATAAATATCCGGTTTATCTCCTGTCTTGAACTCCTTGAATATTTCCTTGCAGATATCTTCGTTTTTCCTTTTCAGAACGCCGATGTAGCTTCTCAGTGTATAGTCCGGCATGCCGAAAGCGTCGGCAATTTCGGCAACTGATAAAATTTTTTCGCCATTAAGTGTCATAACAATTCCTCCAATCAAGTATTTTCTACCTTTATTATGACAGAATCAGTGAAAATCGAATTTTTCTGCACAGAAAAATCCCCGATGATCAAGGGATTTTCAAATTTTACACAAATGTTAATTTCGCCTTAATTGCGTACACGACAACCTGCGTCCTGTCTTCCACAAGAATTTTCGGAAGATGCTGGATAGATGGCTTTTGATCGTTCGCATAGATAAATGCAATTCTGCAGCAATTTCCTTGTTACTTATTCCATTACATAAACAAACGAGAACTTCTTTTTCTCTGTCGGAAAGACACGCAATGTTATATTTTACCGCAATCAGGAATTTTGTGCATGTTTTCTATCTTTGCATTTATTTTTCTACCTCTTTTCTCTGATTTTTCCAATGATCTGTTTCTTTTGTATCGGTCCAATCGTTCTGCTGTCGGTGCTTGCGTTCCGGTTATCTCCCATCACAAAAAATTCATTATCCTTTAGTGTAATGGTATCGGCCGCTAATCCACGCATATCCTGTGTGATCGCTTCTTTCGCAAACGGATCCTCTATGACTTTTCCGTTGATTAGAACCTCTCCGTTTTCATCTATACGGACCGTTTCACCGGGAAGGGCTATAATTCTCTTGATAAGATCCATCGACGGCATATGAACGGCGACGACGTCATAGCGCTGCGGTTCCGACGTCAGATAAACTACTGAATTGATCTTCAAAACATCTCCGTTATGGTAATTTGGTTCCATGGAATTTCCGTCTACGATTAGTTTTCTGGAAAATAGCGATACAATAAGATAAATTCCGAAAGCCGCTATGCAGTAAGGCCGCAGCTTTTTAAAATATTCTTTTAAATTGACCATAGAGATCTCCTTCCATCTATTAATATGAAAGATTCAGGAAAATTTCTGTGCAGAAAAATAATAAAACCCCCACATTGCTGTAGGGGTTACCAGAGAAGAAAAATGTGTTTTATGAAAGAGGTTCTTTCACTTTCATTATTATTATGACAGAAAAATTATAAAAACGCAGAACTCATAATCAGTTTCTCCGGCAGAATCTTCATATGCTCTGTTTCTGCCCATGGAATTTTATAAGTTCTACCGTTTTCGCATGATCTGAAACCTGCTATTTCAGCACTGTCTCCTCTTTTTGTTCCATATATAGTTATTAACTCACTCCCTTTTGGAATGAGACATCCGTTAATGTCTGTGATGGGTTTTGTTGTCACGACATGCGAGTTGATCCAACCCATAGAATATTCTCCTTTCTGTCTTTTGTTTGATGCCATTATTATGACATAAAAACATGGCTGAAAGATTTTTCTGCACAGAAAAACCGTGGCATTAACCACGGTCTCTCATTAGAATAGGGCCGCTTCGAGTTTTTCAACTCTACTGCGTAGCTGTTCATTATTATTTTTAATATTCTGACACATCTCTGAAATACCTCTGATGAGTTGCACCATTTCTTTGATCTGGTCTTTTTCAGAAGTATGCTCACCACATACTCTGATCTTTTTGATCGGTTCCTTAATGGGCTCGATCCTTTTTCCTGCAATTTCGCAGGTCCTAGCGACCGGTGATACGATCGGACCATCTTTTGTAATACGGACTTCTACTTCTCCCGAACCGTTGGAAATTCCCCAATGGCGTAGGAACGGAACCGGGAAAAGAATAGCTGTTGCATATCCTTTGGTTGCAAAAGTCTTATTGGTTGAACCGTCAATATAGTAACGAACACTATTATACGGATACATCAAAAGATTGCGTCCATAAATCTCTCTGATATCAGAAAGCGTATTTGCGTCTTTAGGAATGTCGTCTACACAAATGATTTTTGCGTAATTCTTTTCGCCGAAGTACATATCGACCCGGAGTTTGGTGGAAGTAATGTTTTCCTCCTTACCAAGTGACATCTTGTATCCCCTGACGTTTTTGTTCGCTGCTCTTTCGGCCAAAAAGTATGCCTGGTCTTCTTCCATGGCAAGGGGTTTTTCGAAAGAGATATCAAACAAACGCTTTCTTCGAATGAAGAATTTGTTTTCGTTGATAATTTCGACTTCATAGTCCTCTCGTTCTAGTCCATAAGCCTGCATTACGATTGTGGGCAAATAGATGATTCCGACGCGTGACGCCAATGCCAACACCAGAGTGTCGAAATTTTCCGGATTCTCATTGGTACAGAGAATCTTTAAGCCATCTTCCTTAAAAGCAAGAACGGCGTATTTTTTAGTGGTTCCTAATCTAAAACTGTTTGTTTTATGTACAATGATTGTTCTCATTTCACATTTCCTCCACGATGTTCTTTAACATATTATAACAGGTTTCCAATTCCTTTTTGGCAGCTGCTAAATCATAATTATTCTCTGCTGCTCTTTTAGATATGATTTTTACATAAGTCCCGCAGGGCTCGCATATGGCCCAATCCTCATAAGTGTCTATAGAGCCGCAGATAGACTTTCCGCAGATTTCGCAGACCATTTTGTGAGGTTCATAAATGATCGACTTTCCTTTGCGGTAGCAGTCAAAAATATTTCTTTCTGCATGTTCGCCGACCTGGTTTATGAAAAACCTCGATAAGCTAAACATGCTGATAGAATGAATCCATCTTGCAGATTCGTCTTCAGAAAATTTGTCATCCAGCAACTTTTTATTAAGTGGCTTATAGGGAATCTCGCTTTCTGCGACTTCTTTTTCCATATAACACACTTCAGCATAAAGATTGGGTGAATAATGTTCCTTGATGACCAAAACAGGATCAATCAGTCCTTCTGTCATTTCTGCTATATCTTCTGCAGAAATCCTGATATATGGGTTCTGTCTAACTGTCTGCTTTCCGTCAATTTTCATGCTACAATGAGGTATGCGTGAACGTTTGATGGTCAATGAACTTTTCTTAAGGAAATAGTCGTTGCCTTCCTTGTAAACATCAAAACAACATTCCTCTTCGCAGATTCCCCTGAAATTCAGATATGTCTGATCCGCGTATTTGGAACTGTTTCTGTTTCTGATGGAATGCACCTGACGCATAACCGAATTTCTGGTCCTTTTGTGGCTGAGGTGAAATCCATCATCTGTGGCGGAAATAAATAATTCTGTACCGTTCGGCTCTTCTGAAAAAGTCATGTGAACGGCGTTTTTATAAGTCTTTTTCTCTCCTTTTACATTTCTGGTGATATAATATACACCAAGTTTTCTATTTTTTGCTACTAATTCCATTTGACGTTCCTCCTATTGAACGAAGCTTTCCTCTTTGGTATCGAAGAAGAAAGAATAATCATCCCCGATACCGGGATAGCTCCGCAAAGGAGCAACAATTTATAAATCTTGTCGTAAAACCACACTCCTTTACGGTGTGTGGTGATTCACTAAATATATACAATAAAATAGCTTATGCTATGAATTTCCTCCAGTTTTCCTGATAAAATTATTATGAAAGAAAAAAGGCAACCAAAAAATAGTCTTTGGTTGCCTTTTCGATTATCTGCTATTATAAGGTTCACAATTATATTTCCACGCTGTGATTTCCACTTTCGCTTTCTCATCATCAATTGACCAAAACCATTCGCCTTCATTTCTATAAGCAAATGCTTCGCAATGTGGTTTGTGATCGTTATAACCTATAAAAGTTACCTGTACATCCTCCATATCGTCTGGATATAAACCAGAACCAACAGGTATCCAATCATTATTTTTCATAATATCTTTATCACGCATATTAGCAAATTCCTCCATAAAATTTGTTTCAGTAGTTTTCTTACGCTTGATTCCTTGATTTGTTGTAGTTACCATAAATTTCGCTTTTCTTCCCATTTATAACATACGGTAATTTTTAGGTTGTCAATATCCCCGAATATTTCCTGTATAAAGCCCCTCACGACCTCCCAGTTCATTCGATCCAGACCGCAGCCGATTTTAGGCATTGCGATAGATTTTATTCCATACGCAACAATAATATCACGCAGCGCCTCCAATGCGGTTCGCATGGTCTTTTCCGATGGTTTCATGTAATATTTTGCCTTCGTTACCAGATTTAGAACATGTGATGTAGCCAGACAATAACCATTGCCGTTCCATACATTTGATCTGTAACTTTTCTGAAGTTCCTGTTTTGTATTGAATCGTTTGTTAAATTCGGCGGCAATACCCTTTCCGCAGGCGAAATCAGCGGAAATACATTGTACAAACCAAACATTCGGATCTCTGATGTCAAATAGATCTATGTATTTTTCTACAATTACTTGCTGCATATCGAACAATATCCTCCTTATGTTTTACAATCCTTTTTTCAAGTAGTTCTTTCTTTTCCGGATGTTCTTTCAAAAGTCTTGTGTCCATATTATAACGTGCAATGTAGTTTTCTAAATCAGGTTTCTTAATTATATTTTATTCTCCTTTTTTTCTTTTTATAGAATTAATATGTCAGAATTTCTGTGCAGAAATTTGTGCATTTTACCACCTTGTGCTATAGTAATTATAGAAAACAGAATACAGCAAAGATAAAAAGAGGATAAGAAATGGCAGAAATTAAGAACTTTCCTAACCAGTCAAGATACGAGGAACTGGCTATGATGGAAAAAGAAGAATTTGATAAGGAAATTGAAAAATACGAAGATCACCCGAAGCTTAAAGACCTGATCGAAAAATATAAAGAAGCATCTTCTGAAGGATATGCTAATCTGGCAAGAACCTCCATGAGAGGCGCTGTCGAATCCATCGAAGACGCAAAACAGAATACAATGCTTCTGAAAGGTATCGCTCTTGCAGCCGAAGCGGGAAGGCTTCAGGATAAAATCAGCAAAATCATTTCAGAGCTATAAGAAAAACGCCTGCCGGAAATCCGGAGGCGCTTTATTTTATGCATTTTTAGACTGCTTCTCCTGAGACTCTGCGTAGAGCTCATTGAAGAAATCATCCACGTCCTGCATAAATTCAAGCTTTTCAGCATCGTCATGCAGATAGGTTTTAATGATTGCTAATCCTGTCTCCCGCTCCATCCGGGACACAACTCCGACTACTTTACTCGAATACTTAACAGCTTCCCCTAACTTACTCTTACGGGCAAGTTCTCTATCAGGACGAGAATTAATTCTCTCATAAGTCATCAGGTCCTCCGATGCCTTACCAAGTGCCTTAATGAGTTCGAAAGCTAATCTCGGCTGAGTCATGGTTGCTTTTAACAGGTTCGTTTCGTTTAAATTTTTCATATGATTTGCCCTCCTTGTGGCCATAACTGTTCCCCCGCCGGAAACAGTAAGAAATGTTTCGCTCGGCGGGAGCGTCATAGATTTTTGGGAGGACGCTGCTTCCGTAACCGGATGAAGCAGCGAATCAGTGTCCATCCGGCCGGACTATATCTTAGGAAATAGGTTGGCTTTATATAATCTCCGGATAGACCGGAGTAACAAAAGTAAAATCTATAAGATCAACCGGGATTTTTATCTTAACCCCGGGAAAAGTTTTTCTCCATCTTTCTTTGATATTATTATTATGACAGAAAACTATGTGAAAAGTTTGCAGAATTCTTATATTGGTATGGACGAAAAGAAAGAGACGAAGTTCTCTCCGCCTCTTAATACCTTATAGCTCTGCACAATCATTTCATTTTATGAAAAGCGCTCCTATTTTTCGATGATGCTGTATTCGCTGCTTAATTCTTTGATTTTGCTGTTAAATTCTTCCTGATCGATATATCCGAAATCTTTATCACTCAGAAGTTCTTCAATTTTTTTTGAGATGCTGGACAATTTGTCTGATAAGGAATCATTTTCTTCTTCTAGGCGATCAACCTCGGCTTCGGCATCTTCAAGCTCGGATTTCGTATCTTCTAGTTCGTCGTATAACCGGTCGTATTCTCGCTCCAAATTCTCATACTCTTCCGCGTCATGTTCCTTTATTTTAAGAAATTCATGCAAAGCATCGAAAATTTCCGGTGCTACAAGTTCCCGAAAATCTTCCGTTTCTGAAATGCAATGGATCTCGCCATTATATCTGCAAATGATCATGATTTTTCCTCCAGTTTCTTTTTCCAATACCTATTTCCTTCTTCTGATCCACGAAGATAAAGTGTCGTCATTTTTCCCTGACTAAAACATCCCGGGCACAAACAGCCATGGTACGCCGTTTTATCCCGGTTCGAATACATCTTATGTCCGCAGTCAGTAAAGAAAAATGTTCCTTCGCCATGAATTTCAGGTGTTGTCTGATAAGTCGCATATTCCATGCTTTCCTCCTATGGATTGCATCTTTTGCAGGGATCGTATCCCTGATCGATAAGATTTTGTCTGCTGCCGCTATAATCCTTCCTGTTTTGTGGTTTCATATCCATAACACTGTCACAATCTGGCAGATGAAATTTATGCGTGCTGGTATTGAACACATAATCAATGTCAGAATCGTTTGTGTTTTCATCACTCTCTTTTTGAGCCGCTCCACTGATCCAGCTGTCGCCTGTTGCGTAATCAATCTCAATACCAGGCTGAACGTTATAGACAAATACACAGAAGCAAACACCTTCTCCATTATCTTCCGCAGAATATGCTTCCATAAGAACTCCGTCTGCTACGAGATTATCGCCTGCAAACACAGGAGTCACACGGTACATGACATGATTTCCAGTGTTTTTAACATAATCTGCGACCTCGTTTTCGAACGGAAGCATGCCGGTAACATTGAAATATCTCGTACCCGTGATCAGATTCTTTTCGTTGGCGTTTTCTCCTGAAAGCTGATATCCAATCAAATGACAACGATTGTAAAGATAATTGCCATCTACGATACCGGGATATTTAACGGTGTGCCATCCTGTCGGCTTGATCATTCCGATCTCTCCTCTTTCTTCCGTAGGCATTGTTTCCTTACCTACAAGCGCCATGGCGGGACCGCATCTTCCGAGTTCGTCTAAATGACTGTAAAATTCATATCCCGCGGATAATGTATCATCCGCGGTAAAGAAAGGGATATTATCGTTGATTGTGGCGTATGCGCTGTTTGTATAGACGGGAATTAGAGACAGATCAAATTCGTTTGATGACATTTCGGCATCAATCCCTACTTCTGTTTGGACCGTTTCGGTTATAAAAAAAGATGTCGCAGGATCTTTGTCTGCGGGTAATGAATTTCCGCAGGAAGTCAGTAAAAGAATCACTGCCGATAATAATACAACCAATCTCTTTTTCATTAATTTCTCCTTTTTATCTTATATAATATTAATATGACAGATTATTAGAAACGAAAACTCGGCCAAATAATTAGCCGAGCTTAATTGTTTTTATTATTCTTCGAAATCTCCGCAATATTCCGGATTGATTTCGTCTTCATATACCGGAATCACCGCACCGTCTTCGAGCTTTACCGCATACATACAATTAACCATGTAACGATGTTTCCCGTATCCGTTCGTATCCGTGGACAACTCATCTCTATCGTAATCCTTATCCGTCAATTCCCGGATTATTTCCTGCACCTTTTTGCCATCGTGCTGCTTATAGTCGCTTCCGGAATCACGAAAGGTGTTTCCGATAAGTTTTCGTTTGTATTCTTCTGTCCTGTAAGGTCTCATATTTTTCTCCTTTTTCATTTCATGAAAGAGCGGAAATAATCCGTTCTTTCACCATCAGGTATCATCTCTGTCCATCAAGCTCTTCGGAAGTATCCAGCCTTCAGGAGTAACAACATATTCTTTCTCTGAAGAATTTTCAGGAGCATCAATATCAGCTTTCTTTTTGCCGTAAATTTTCTCAACGGCATTGACGTAGTCAGTCTGGATGTCGAAATACATCTTCATCCACAGGTTCCCGTCTTCTCTGTAAGCGTTCACCTGCTTCGCCAATTGACGAATCTGCTCTTCCAGCTTTTCTTTATCTTCTCCTTTCAATTCTTCCTGTCCGATGATGTAACCACCGTTTTTGCGAATAGACGGTAACACATCATGCGTCACCCAGTTTTTGAATGTCTTTGCTTCTGCTTTACGGGATGAGAAGATCATCTCATACAGACCGGGCTCATTCACGAACTGATATTTACGGCGGCCGTTTCCGATGTCAGTGAATACTTCTTCTTTATCGGAATCGTCCAGCATACGCAGAGCGTTCTTTGCCTGCATGCCGAGGATTTCTGCAACATCCTTCGCAAGGAACCATACGGATCCATCATCGCGGATTGCTGCACTCAGCTTGCCAATATTTTTCTTGCTGAAAATCTCAAATTTGTTCATTATGTTTCCTCCATTTATCTATCGATTGATGTAATTAATATGAAGGAAAATAACTGTTGAAAGACATAAACTATATATGGTATAGAAAAAGAAAAGAATACAAAATATTGACATAAAATATAGGTTCACAATGCGAGCCTAATATACCGCAAAGCCGCATAAATAAAGGATTTCTTTAAAAATAAGATGTCGTAGAGAGGGGAGAAAACGGCACAATATCTTGATTTATTTTACCTTCTATTTTGATATAAAAAAGAGCCCCATTTCTGAGGCTCCTGAGTTTTAATGTTCTTCTTCCTGAGTAATAATTGATTTAATTCGTTTCTCTAATAAAGTTTGCTGTTCTTGTTTGGTTTTTTCGACAACAGAATCGACATAATCAAGAAACTCGGACGATTCATTAATTTCTTCTACATCAGACGGTTCGGTGAATTTTTCTAAGTAGCTATTTTCCTGTTCTTTACTTTTCAATTCAAGTCTTATTTTTGCCATTTGTTCATTGCTTAATTCTGGATTAGCATAGACAGAGGCATCAAGTCCTTCTTTTAAGCCTTCTCTTATTTCTTCCATTTGATCAATATCAAATACGGGATTAGCATAAATTGACGCATCAATGTCGTTTTCCAAACCCCATCTTATTTCTTGCATTTGAGGCCAACTAAATTCAGAATTAGCATAAATAGAGACATCGATCCCATTCCTCAGACCTTCTCTTATTTGGCTCATTTGATAGCATTCGAATTCGGGTTTAGCATAAATGGAGACATCAAAACCTTCTTCTAAGCCTGTTCTTATTTGAGACATTTGAGATTCATCGAAATTAGGGTTGGTGTAAATAGAAATATCAACGCCCGCCTCTAAACCTTTTCTTATTTCTTGCATTTGAGATTCATCGAAATTAGGGTTGGCGTAGACAGATACATCTATTTCATTCTCCAACCCCTTTTTTATTTCGCGCATTTGCCATAAATTGAACTTCGGGTCTGCATAAACGGAGGTATCGAGTTTGGCTTCCAGTCCTTCTCTTATCTGTCTCATTTGATCGCAATTAAATTCTGGTTTAGCATAAGGAGAGACATTAATTCCATTCTCTAAACCAATTTTTATTTCACACATTTGCCATAAATTGAGCTTCGGATCTGAATAAAAGGAGACATCGAGTTTAGATTCCAAACCATATCTTATTTGTTGCATTTGTTCAGGATTAAAATCGGCGTTAGCATAAATTGAGACATCCAAGCCCTTTCTAAGGCCTTCTCTTATTTCTTCCATTTTCCCTGAATCAAACTTTGGGTCTGCATAAACGGAAACATCGACGTCATTTTCCAAGCCATATCTTATCTGTTGCATTTGAGCATAGTGGAATTCAGGTTTGGCATATACGGAAACATCAAAATCTTTCCCCAATCCCCATGCTATCTGTTGCATTTGTCCAGCATTAAATTCAGGTTTGGCATAAATAGAAACATCAATACGTGTCTCCAGGCCATATCTTATCTGTTGCATTTGTTCAGCATTAAATTCCGGACTTGCATAAATGGAGACATCGATTCCTTCCGTCAGGCCATATCTTATTTCGTGCATTTGTCTCCAACTAAATTCCGGACTTGCATAAACGGAGACATCAATATTGTTTTTTAAACCCTGCTTTATTTCGTACATCTGATCAGCGTCAAATTCAGGCTTGGCATAAATAGAGGTATCCAACCCACTTTTTATTCCTTCTTTTATTTGCTCCAGTTGACGCTGATCAAATTTAGACTTATTAAGCCATTCCGGAAAATTATATCTTTTCGACATTTTGTTACCTCCTAATAAAAATATTCCGAGTTAATTAGCTCTGACATTATTATGAAAGAAAATAGACATATAAAAAAGAGCCACATTTTTGTGACTCTTTCAAAAACTATTCTTCTGTAGTCGCCTCTTCGGTAACATTTCCAATATCCAGGATCAAATCGCTGGAATCGGAATTCACGACACTGGGCAACTGGCCGTTCCATTTTTCATAATACTGCTGTTTCAAGATCTTTTCCGTGATGGAATCATTCAGCAGCTTATTTGCATCTGCTTCACCCTGTGCTTTAATGACCGCTGCATCAGCTTCCGCTTTTGCCTGAGTCGTCTTCACCTTCGCTTCGGCCTCTGCTGCCTCGATCTGCCGTTTATTTTCAATCTGCTGTTTTTCATAAGCAAGCTGCGCGGTCTGTTTGTCGGCGATTGCCTGATTATAGGACTCCTCGAAATCAGTGTTAGCGATTACGACTTTGTTAATGAATACAACTTCATCACCGTACTTCTGATCCAACGCTTCCTGAATCTTTTCCTGCGCAAGAGGTTCAATGATTCCTCTGTTGGTTGCATCGGTGGAATTTAATTCTTTACTGCTGCTCTTAATCGCAGAGGCAACCAGACTGTCAGAAATCAGGTTCTTCTTGTAATCAGATACATTTGCATAGATCCAGGCACTCTTTTCTGGATTGATCGTATATGTAACGGTCACGCCCTCATAATACAAAGTAGTTCTTTCGGAAGTTTCGCTCCATACCTGCCCGGTGTAAGCAATATCCTGTTGCTTATTGTTTACCTGGCTGATTTTCTGAACAAAGGGAATCTTCCAGTTAAACCCATTCTGGACGGTTCGATTATCAATCTGTCCAAAAGTAATCCGGACACCGGTATATCCCGTGGGGATAATTGCAAAGGACTGGCTGAGAACACAAATTGCTAATCCTAAAAGAACTCCGGGAGCGGCATGTCTCATCGTTTTTTCCTTTTCGTTTACAACCCAGATGATGCTTGCAATAGCAATTACGATACCAATAATTAATAATGCGATATTCATAAAATATCCTTTCTGTTTTTGATGGTTTTCTCCATTTTTCTTCAGTTATAAAATTATTATGAAAGAAAATCATGATATAAAAACAGAAAACTCCGGAAATATTCCGGAGTCAATGTTACCTTTCTGAAATTGCCGCCGCATACGCCAAATAACATGCAATATCGCCAAGATCTTTTCTGCCAAATTCTTTTTCCAAAGGCATTTTATTATACCTAAGAAAAATATTCAGGCAATCCATAAACCGATTATGTGCCGATGTACGATATTTGTCGTTTTCCATCTTCCACATATTATCATGCGTTGCCCAATCCATGCGGTATTTTACATACTTGATTGCTGCACTAAGTAAATCCGTTGCTAATTCTCTATTATCCTCATCTTCGCCAGATAGAACATTCGGGAGCATGGTGCTTACGAGTATGGCGATATCTTCACATTCGGAATTTACAAATAAACTATTCACGGAAAAATTCCTCCTTCCGCTCATTCAGCTCATGAAATAGCTCTTTTACGTTCGCATACTCTTCCACTACCTGATCCGTGTCTGTTTCGATTGTCTTGGCTGAATTTCAGTAATCCGTGTTCCTGTGTCATCTGGGGTTCAAAATCAAAAATTTTTTGCTGTCCATTTCGTCTTGCAATATCATTGATATTTTTACAGGCAGCGCAGCCCTTATCATGAACTTTATTTCTTTCGTCGTTCGCCTTCTCGATTCTTGCTATATATTCCGACCTATTTATTCTTTCGGAAATGAGAAAAGCTCGATTCCTTTCGATAGCTAGTTCCTGGTCTGCGACTGTATTGACATATTTGGTTAATGCCTGCGCGTATTCCACAATTTCATCTGCGCTTCTGGGGACTTTTTCCATAAGTGCACTAAGTTTTTCTATGTACATAAAAACAACGTCCTTTCTGCCGTTAATATGATAGAAAGGACGGATATAAATCCTAAAGCAGTATTTTCTCTAACAGTTTCTTCCGTTCATATTCCTCTCGTACTGCATTCAGATCAGTCGGTTCCTTTATGGAAAAACGGGCTCTCAAAAATCTTTCCATATCCTTTTCGATATTTTCTATGGATTCTTTTGTGGTTTTTCCGGATCCTGCAGTAAGATAAAAAGTCCATTTTCCGAGAGCATCGTTTTCGCGTCTTCCGTTTTCGTCCGGAGCAAGTTCACATTTGATCTCGATCCCTGATAAAGACGTTTCTTCGCATTCCGGTATCCATCGGTAATCTGTTATTACCCTCATTGCTCCGCAAAATAACTGAAACAACGCGTTCCGGACTTTGTTCCAGTGTTCTGTGCAGTTTATTTCTATCGTCTGCAGAAACCACTCGAATTCGAAGTCAATATCAAGACGGGATCCGGGCACCTCTGCCGCTTTTATTTTATCAATCATTGTTTTCTCCTGCATGAGTCAGATCAGTATCCTGAATTGGATTACAGCATTGAATTTTTGAACGAAGATCTTCCCTCAGCTCGACTTCAGCCTTTTTTCTTTCATCCTCTTTTATTTTTCTGGCATCCATCAATTTAATAATGCCGAGAAATCTTTGCTGGAGTTCTTTGTAACGCAGATATTTTTCTGCTCCATATGCTTCCAAATCTTTTTCCATTTCAATCACCTGCTCTTCGCAAGCAGAAGCCAATAACTCACAATCTTTCCTACTTATAGGAAATGATCCACTTTTCGAATCATAACATGTCATAAATATACCTGCCTTTCTAGTATTATTATGAAAGATAAACGACAAAAATAAAATTTCCCGGAGCGGGGACTCCGGGAAACGCATCAAAGATAAAAGGGGAATCAGATCTGTTTTCATCTGATATGATCATTATAACATAAGATAATATTTTTGCAAATTTCTGCACAGAAATTTTTTGAAAGGGATAATATATTGTTCCGCTTACATAAATCGACGAAAGTGACATAATAATATCCCCCTAAAATAACGAAAACAAAGAAAAGAAAAGGACAACATTGTGTCCCCTTTATTTGCAATAAAAGGGATAATATGTTATCCCTTTTATCAACATTTTGCTATGAGGAATAATATATTGTCCCTTTCACAATTTCATTTACTTTTTCTTTAAAATCTCCCAGATCCGGATAAGCTCCCGCGTTTACTACCGGTATATTGTGATCCATGGCTATACGGATTGCCTGTCCGGTTCCGCCGTCTACTCTCCCACCGGCCGTGTAACAAATAACGAAATTGACCGGAGAATTCAGATCCATTCCAAGAATCTGATAAGCGTCTCTTGCAATCAGCTTTTTGGCAGCAGGTTTTAGCGCATACCAATTCGTGTGATAATGGATACTCAATTTTTCCACATCTTCGGGAATAGGATTTTTCAGAATCAGATCCGAATCGTTTCCGTTAAAACTTTTCCACGGAAGATATATTTCTTTCGGTCCACGAAGTCGGTCACAGCCCCTCTCGAAAGCGGAATCTGCCCCGGCGGCCGCTCCGGACCTCAAAAGAACACCGCGGGCAGCAAAGTAGCCCCCGAGGTACTCAAATATTTTCAGAATTTCTTCTGGTGTTTTTCTACTGCCGATACCGGCGTAACTAGCCATTGCGTTCCTCCATAAAGCGTTGCATTTCCATTATGCTTTCATTTGTACCGTAACGTATATTCCATGGAAGATATCCTGAAAAAGTCGTCACATCCAGATCTTTTAAGTATATCTCCTTAATTTTAATTCCTTCTGCCGATTGAAACAAACAGGCGGCAGAATAAGGAAGATAATTTTTTGACCCAAGGAAATAGATATTATAAAACGGTAATTCTCTTCCATTAACGATACGGTTACTTCCTCTTTCTGCTACAAACGCTGCTCCGGACCTTGCTGTTATTCTGCCAGTATCACACATATAAACATCAAACGACTCTTCAAGTTTATAAATATGTCCATGCTCTAAACAAATCATCGTATATCTCCTTTTTGAAATTTTGATTTCCTTGTCGGTCTTCAGACTATGCGGAGCTGTAAATCCCTCCAAGTAAATCTTAGTTTCATTTTAATTCATCTTTGTATTTCTCTTTCGCTTCTTTAATTGTTTTTTGTAGTTCTGCCACTCCTTGAATATTAAATGGAGAACACATGATGAATGCATTTTCCATTACATTTATTGCGTTTGCAGTATTACTACCAAATCCAAATAAAACAGAGTTTTTATATTCTTGAATAGCTGTTTTTATAACTTCTTCTTTGTATAAATCTCTCATTACTTAAACCTCCAAATAAAACACATATTTACTCAGTTTTTAATTTCCAATTCTGAATTCATTGCCAGACTTCAGACTGTGCAGAGTTGTCGGTCCTTCCAAGCAAATCTTAGTTTCATTACCAGTTTCCTTCATCAATCAGTTCGCTTTTAATTTCGTTAAATAGCTTCATATATTTTCGCTGTTTTGATAGAAAAACATTTCTTTCAAGCGGCAATAATATATGTTTAGATTGCTCCACTTCTAATGTTGTTCTTTTATCCTTATGAAGCTGGATATATTGGTTTAACTTTTGGTTTGCTCTTTTATATATCTTTTTTGATATTCTTTTATTCATTTCTCAACTCCTAAATCTTATGAAACACGTATTTACTCAGCTTTTATTTCCCAGTTCTGAATTCTCTTTGCTGGTACATAAGACCAATCCGCCGCATTGAACCAGAACGGTCTTTTAAACTGGTACGCAGGTGCGTGTTTCACCAGTTCTATCGTGGTTCCGTCACTTCTTGTCCAGATAATTTCCGTTCCAATCATTAATTTGGAAAGATTATGTGTTTTTGCCTGCTCGTTTTTCTCATGGCATTTCTGCCGCCATTCGAGGGCCCATTTCTCGTCTGTTTCACTTAATAGTTTCAGGATTGATTCCGGGCAGTCATAATAACAAGGACCCATATCCTCTGTCATATCCTTGTAATAGAACATACCTTTTTCAACAGATGTAAGAAAAACTACTCCCAACACTGTCCCGTAGTCGATTGGTTCGTAAGTTTTCGTTTCTTTATCATAACGAACCATGTTTTTGACAGCGGCGTAATACACGCTGCCTTTTATAACCGATTTGAGAACATTAAAATGTCCTTTATTCGGCCCTTCCAAGAAATAAGCGTCACATTCTGCTTTTCTGTTAACGTTTCTGCCTTTTGTGAAATGACTAGGCACGTATCCTGTCCATCCCATAATTTTTCCTCCTATTTTTCGATAAACTGCTCCAGCCAATCGTTACTTGATTCGCAGAAACGGTAACTCAAATGGATCATGTCCAGTCCTGTGGCAATCTGATACAGCCATGTTTTTGCTTTTTCGCTGCCATCTTCTGCGAGTAACGACATCAGTTTCCTGATCAAAAACGTCGGTCCGCCGCAGTTTTTACTTGCCAGAAAGTCCGAATAATAATCCTTGGCGTTCTGTGTTACTTCGCCTGTTGTATATCCGCCTTTCCAGGCTGCGTTGCCATATTCGGCTATGTTATAGAAATCTTCATATTTCATAATTTTTCTCCTTTTTTCTTATATTTTGTAGTATTAATATGACAGATAAAAGGACACAAAAGAAAAAGAAGCCCGAAGGCTTCTTTTAACTATGATATAGCTGTTCAGCAATTTCAAGCAGACAATTGCTGTCAACGCATGTGATTATTGCTTGAACAAAACGGGTATATTCTTTTCCTCGATAGATGCACCCTCCAGGCCATCCGTCTTCGAAATTTTCCTGCCCTACGCAGCGATATTCGATTTTTCTTTGATTCAAAAAATCCTTAACTTTCATTGCTGCGATGTTAGGCAAAATGCACACCTGTGGCTCATCAGTTTTTACAATATTTATTTTTTCGGTATCGATCATATATTTATCCCTCCTGATATGTGTATTTTAACATATCTATTTACATTAAACAAATTTCTGCACAGAAATTAACGTGCTTCGTCGCCTTTATGTGCTTTTTGGCAAGCAATATCAGTTTCCTTAATGCTTTCTTTAATATTTTCTTTAGCTTTTTCGCGAATAATGTTTTGTATGTTCTGAACATCGCTGATTACCTTGCTCTCTTCCTCATAATGAAAGAAACATTCAGAAAAATTAATCTTTCGCATTTCGTCCGAAGCAATATGCTTGATCGAAGTATCGTCGTTCGTCACAAAAGCTTCAATTCTGCCATTTTCTCTTTCCGGGAAAATGAGCTTTATATAAGGTTCTTTTGTATCCGGATTCGTTCTTTGGTAAATTTTAACATCCTTATATTTGTCACTGATTGCAAAGTACAGTTTCTGGATAGCAGAATCAAAAGTTATGTTGGGATTGTTGATAATGTCCTCTTTTGTATACTGCAATCCCGTAAGAATTGCGTTTTCATGTTGTATATCCGCATAAGCAGTTTTGATGTAAAATCCAAACGGCGATTCCCCATCCATATCTCTTTGTAAAACTACGGTTACTGCAGAAGTCTCTTTTTCTTTAACCACGCCATCACTATTATTGAATCCATGGCCGACAGAGTCTCCTCCTATATCCGCCGATATACATAATTTTTGATAATCTTTTGGATTATCAAATTCATATCTCTCTTTGAAAAGCCATTTGGTGATAGCTTGAGATCGATATGCAATCACGTTGGAGACTCCATCTTTTAATGATTCATTGTCCCAAAAACTTGATATATTTTCTTTTTCTTCCGTTATGATTCGTTTAATAAGATCTTCATTGGTTATATTTTCGTGCAATTCCTGAGAATGTCCCTTTGAGATATTGAGCATGGTGTTGATCTCATCGAAAGCGGCATCTTCGAGCATTTTCTGATATGTTTTTTGATCCATATTCCGTAGTGTTTCTTTATCCATGGCAATCTCCTTTCACTGTTCCTTTAATTAATATGACAGATAAAAGGACACAAAAGAAAAGAAGCCCTAAGGCCTCTTTCTTAAATTACCAGCAAATGACCCAGCATGGATCCTGTCTTACCCCGCCGCATATATCATCTGTAACATAACGGAAGGTAAAACCATTGCCGGTAAAGTATTCTCGCAGTTCTTTCTCTACGTTGAATTCGCGATATTCCTCGTTATCGCCGTATTTTGCTTTAAATTCCTTGAAAGGACCAGGATGATAATGAAAGGGAACATAACATTCCCGAAGCCCTTTCTTTGCGTATTCCGTCATCTTTTCCTCAATAGTCTTGATACCATAATCGACGGCATCTTTTCTTAGAGAATAACTCTCTGAAATTTTTCTCATATCTGCTGCAGTCATCTATTTTTCTCTCTTTCTTTCCGGAAACAACTCTAACATCCGCTGCTTAACTTCCTCGAAGTCATACAGTCCGCCGTCGAAATCCAATTTCAGTTCCATGCCAAAGTGCTGTTTGTATTTGTAGAGATGCCCATAATAACCATCTGCACCGGTATCGAATTTATCTGACCCGAATTTCGTGCAAATCTCAAAGCATGCAGTATCGCATCCGAGATCGATATCTTTGATGATTGTTCCGTTGTAGTACTTCTCGCTCAGATATGTTTCGAGCATAAACAGTTGACTTGCCTGAAATACAGATACATCCACAACATTCCACTCCAGACCATTTTCGATACAATGGATCTCACGGATCCGAAGTTTTCCGAGCGGTGCTCCGGAAATGGAACCATCGAATACAAGTTTCTTTTCGCAGCCCTTATCTGTGCCGTCTGCAATCGCTTCAAGATACATTGGATCACCAACAGTCAATTTTGTAGTTCCGCAAACATCGAAGGTCTCTTCTTTTAAGATTGTTTCCAACGTTATTCCTCCACCTGGATCCCGTAATTGCAGAATCCGTATTCATCGGATACCCAATCGGATGCGTCTTCAACCAGCTCATCTTCGTGGTATCCGTCTTCGTCAGTTAGTTTTCTTTATTGAATTTTTCCGGGAGTTCAACTTCCGTAGGCAGCAAAGCAAGTGTATCTGCAATTTCTTCTTCGGTCATTTCTTCTGCTCCATCTGTGACATCCCATTTGATATTTGTCGCTTTCATATTATTTTTCGTTCCTTTTTCTTAATTCAGTGATCATCTGGTCGATATGTGCTGTATGAATCTCATCCAGTCCGCATCCTTTCATTGGATTTTCTGCAGTCATTTCGGCATAAACCGGATCGATGGAAATAGAATCCATAAATTTACGGTTATCGCCATAAATCCGTCCATCGTGCTTTTTGATTGCAGAGATAACGGCAAAGGCATAAATAGTGTCTTCCAGACTGTATTGCTTGAGAATTTCGTCTACGGTGATTTGTGGTGTCAGATCCATCGTATTGATATAAATACGGACGATATCCTGCCACATGAATGCGTAGTAGAATTCTACAGCAAGTCTCAGGTCTTCTGCCCCATAACCCATTAACTGCAGATGAAGATAGCTTTCCTCACTTTCCACAAGTTCGGTTTCCAAAATAAGATCATCGTGTGTCATATGAAGTTTTTTCACAATTCTTAAAATTTCTTCAGTAATTCTGCTCATTTTTACATTCCTCCTACTTTCTTCTATGATGTTGTTATTAATATGAAAGAAAACAGACATAAAAATATCCCCGGTTTTGGTAAACCGAGGATATCTGTTAGTTTCTAAATAACAACATAGGTCCGTTTACGCCTTTGCGGGGCGGCGTCTGCGGACGCGAATTAATAAAGGCATAAAACTTTTCTGCAACGAATTCTTTCATGTCATTCTCAGTCGTCGGAAATCTTTCGACATAATCAAGTCCAATACCCTTGTCGTCAAGACAATACTGAAGCGTGATTCCGGCTCTGCTTACATAAATCTCAGCCATGTAACGGAAAAATGATGTTTTCCCGATAAGAATTTTCTCCGGAAGCACAAATTTTTCTGGCAGCTCTGAGATTTGCTGTAGTCCATGGAAGGCGTCGATCACAAAACTGTAATCCTTATAATACATCTCGAAGATATCCTTGCACACTCTTCTTTTCCGGACATATTCTTCCATTTCGTCCAGTGTTTTGGCCTTGATCTCCAGCATTTCTCCGTTTTCGAGATCCACCAGACGATATTCTGTCTTCTCTTTTCCGAAACTCATTTTCGCTTGTTTGCAGATTACAATACGATCCGGTTTGTTCCCACCTCTATCCATCAGGAATATTTCTCCGGGTTCAGGCGGTATGATTCTAAACGCTTTGTTTGACATATTTTTCTCCTTTGTATATTTGACTATTTTTGTGCCGGCTGAAAATCCCTGTCTCCGTGTACTTTTGCATGTACTCTGCAGTATTCTTCGAAGAATAACTGATCAGAACACGGAGCTAGTTCAGAATATACTGCTTCTCTCAGAAATGGATCCATCATTGCTTTCGCAAATTCGAAGTCGATTTCCTTGCCATAATTATTAATTACTTTACTCAAAACTATTTCTCCTTTCTCCGAGTATCTATTCAATATCATTATTATGACAGATTTTTGATTCCGTAGAAAAAGCCGGGTCATTCCGGCTTTTCTTCTGCTATTTCTCTTAACTGTATCGCTTCCTTTTGGATATCGATTGCATAAGAACTATATTCCCCTGCTTCGTATCTTTTTTTCGCCGTTTCAGCGGTCATATTATAGTACATAAGAGCTTCCGTCGTGTCCCGTTTACTCTCCAGAAGTTCTGCGAGATAGTCAGCGGCCACAAGTATATTCTGGTACGGATCTGACAGGTCATCGCATTCTAGCTTTTCCATTCTGTTTTTATGCCAGTATTCATTTATCTGACAGAGACCAATACATTTTCCGTTGGAAACTGTTGGAATGAAAGCAGATTCTTTTTTCATTAACGCAAGCATCAGATACGGATCAATCTCATAATCCCTACATATCTGTAAAAACTGCTTCTGCAATTTTTCATCAGCGAATAGATCTTTCGCTTCTTTCGAGAGTGATTCGAGAAGATGTTGAAAAACTGCAAGTTCTTCTGCGTTTGTGTTTTCAAGGATTTTTACTTCGATAGGATCCGCCTGTGAATTCTCCAGGATCTCATTCTGATGGATAACAGTTTCTTTCTTTATTTCCAAAGCATTTATGGAATGTGAGTTTACGGGAATCGGAGTCACAGGAGTCGCAGATAGAATACCACACATGATTACTCCGATTCCTTCAGCTGCAAGGTTTAACATACTGAAATTACTCTCCTCTGTAATATAATGTGACTTCTGTCTGCGGATCTACTTCCGCTCCCGCTTCCGGTGACTGTCTCGAGATCATCCCAACTTCGAATTCATAGGGATTTTCACCAGATTCATCTTTTAAAATACCGCCAATGGATAAATCATCATCAATTATTCTGGTGACGGCACCATCGATCGTAAATCCAAGATAACTGTTAACGGTAACTGTATTCTTTTCTTCTGTTTCTTCCTGTGGCAGTTCTACGCTGCTTACAACGATAGTTACAGGAAGGGAAGTATCTACAATTTCTCCGGGAGCAACATTCTGTGACAACACTTCATAAGGATGTTCTGCATCTTCCTCCAAGACGATATCATAATATGTTACGCTGGCGTTGGTTAATTCTACGGTAGCGGCATCGAGATCCATCCCGTATACATCCGGCATGATCACATCTTTTTCAACATATTCTTGGATTTTCTCTTCAGAAACATCATCGCCGGAAACATCGTTACCTGATACAGAGGTTTCTGTGTTTCCTTCGGTGGCTGTCTTTTCATTTCCCATTATCGCACCGCAAATAATAGCTGCTGTAATTCCAATTCCGATCGTACTAACTACGATATTTTTTCTTGACATGTTTGAATCTCCTTTTCTGTCAGCAGTTTTCCCTGCTTCAGAAGATTTACGACAATGTCAACATACTTTTTTCTCAAAGGTTCATTTGAGAGAATCTCTTCGATAATGGAAAAATCCGTGATAGCTGCCTTATATGGCCTAGCGGATGTTAAAGCATCTAAAACATCGAGAACGGAAAGAAATTCGCAATAGGCAGGTATTTCTCCGTCTTCGAAGTGCGTAGGATATCCAGAGCCATCAATTTTTTCGTGATGCAAAAGTGCACACAGTACGACTTCTTTCGGATATTCCCGAAGCATATGCGCTCCCATCAAAGGATGCTGCTCCATATCCTCTCTTTCTTCCGGTGTGTAGCGGCTGGGTTTTGTCAGAATTTTTTCCGATATACCTATCTTACCGATATCATGTAAAAGACATCCTGTATAAAATACGTTTCCGTCTATGGATATGAGTTCGGGATATTTCTCAGTGACCGCTATGCTGTTTTGCGCCACACGGATACTGTGATCGTATGTTGTTTTGTCATAATTCTTCAACTGCCGAAGCAGATAAACTGTTTTTTCTTTTAATATGGGGGTGATCATCGTTGTCCCCTTTCTTAAAAAAGTACGGTAAAACAAAGGGGTAAGATCTGACAGCTCTGCACAGTCTAAAGACTGGCAGGTTCCAGGTACATAACAGCATCA
>OGJX01000373.1_pt1 | contig 47128 bp, 60 predicted proteins | sample 1572381 | NCBI WGS metagenome assembly OGJX01 (sample SAMEA2582085, study PRJEB24529) | metagenome | biome: Human gut stool | place: China | collected 2011
TCCAGAAAGACCTGACAGTAGACGGTAATGAAACCGTCAAAGGTGATGCCGATACTCAGGGTAATCAGCACGTCGGCAAGGACTTGACCGTCGATGGCACGTCTGACCTGAAAGGCGATGTCACTATGGAAAGCAATGCCGAAGTCCAGAAAGACCTCACGGTAGACGGCAATGAAACCGTTAAGGGTGATGCCGATACCCAGGGCAATCAGCACGTCGGTAAGGATTTGACCGTTGATGGCACATCTGATTTCAAGGGCGATGTCACTATGGAAAGCAATGCCGAAGTCCAGAAAGACCTGACAGTAGACGGTAATGAAACCGTCAAAGGTGATGCCGATACCCAGGGTAATCAGCACGTCGGTAAGGATTTGACCGTTGACGGCACATCTGACCTCAAAGGCGACATTACCATGGAAGGCAATGCTTCCGTTGCTAAGGACTTCTCCGTCAGCGGTAACACCAACCTGAAAGACACCAAGATCGACGGAACCCTCGAAACAACTGGCAACGCTACGTTTGATGCTGATGCCGAAGTCAAAGGCAACAGCACGGTTGATGGCAATTCTACCGTCAAAGGTGATTCGGATGTCCAGGGCAACACCACCATCGGTAAGGACCTGCATGTCGTCGGTACCTCGACACTGGACGGTGACGTTACGACCGGTGCCAACGTCTCTGTCGGTAAGGACCTCTCCGTTGCCGGTAATTCCACGGTCGCTGGTGACTCCTCTGTCGGCGGCAATGCCGAAATCGGCAAGGACCTCCATGTGGTCGGCACCTCGACATTGGACGGTGACGTCACGACCGGTGCGAACGTCTCTGTCGGTAAGGACCTCTCCGTTGCCGGTAATGCTACGGTTGCTGGCGATTCCTCTGTCGGCGGTAATGCCGAAATCGGCAAGGACCTCCACGTCGTCGGTACCTCGGCCCTTGATGGCGATGTCACCATGGGCAGCAATGCCAGTGTTGCCAAAGACTTCACTGTCGGCGGAACGACGACCCTGAATGGCAATCTCGTTGCGAACGGCGATGCACACTTCACGAAGGACGCTGTCGTCGACGGTACATTGACGGTCAACGACCTTAAGATGCATGGCGACTTCCACACGGACGGCTCCGCCGATATCGGCAAGGATCTCCACGTTACCGGTACGACACAGCTGGATGGCAACGTTCTCATGAACAGCAATGCTATCGTCCAGCAGAACCTCGGTGTCGGCGGCGATGCCGATATCAAAGGCGATCTCTATGTACACGACCATAACTACATCGACAGCCAGGGCATCAACGCCAACGGCTATCAGATTCGCAACGTCGCCGACGGTGCTGTCGCTCCGGGCAGCCGCGATGCCGTCAACGGCGGCCAGCTCTACAGCACGAAGCAGGCCCTGACCGGCGAAATCAATAAAGTCGGTGCCGGCGCAGCAGCCCTTGCTGGCCTCCATCCGGGCGAATTCGATCCGGACAACAAGCTGGACTTCGCCGCAGGCTACGGCCATTACAAGGATGCCAATGCAGCCGCTCTCGGCGTCTTCTATCATCCGAATGAAGATACGACGATCAACATTTCCAGCACCATGGGCAACGGTGATCCGATGCTCTCGGCCGGCGTCACTTTCAAGCTCGGCCCGTCCGGTACGAAGACCATGTCCCGCACGGCACTGACCAAGCAGATCAAGGAAGACCAGAAGGTCATCAAGGCCATGGCCGACGAAATGGCTGCCATGAAAGCTCAGATGAGCCGGGTCCTGAATCTCCTCGATATGAGCAAGAAAGCGCCGTTCGCAGACGTTCCGGCTGGACACTGGGCCAAGGATGCCGTCGATACGCTCCACGGCAACGGCGCCATCAAGGGCTATCCGGACGGTCAGTTCCACGGCGATAAGCCGATGACCCGCTACGAATATGCACAGATGCTCTACGAAGCTCTCCAGAAAGGCGCTCACGTCGACCAGGCAACACTTAAAGAATACGCGCCGGAACTTTCGCAGGTCAAAGCCAATCAGAAATAACATATGAGATGATGAACCTTACGGCTTCGGGAGGTGATGAACAGAAGCCGTAGGGTTTGTCACCCAATCTCGTCTCCTATAAGTTTACTTTCTAAATATATCGCACCGATATATTCTGATGCCCTGCAACTCCCTTGCAAGGCATTGGAATGTACCGTTGTGTACAGGTTTGAAGCAGGAAAGGAGCGGTATTTATGCAGAAGAAAGCACTTATCATCTTATGTGTCCTCGTCCTTACCAGCAGCGGCTATGCGGCCCCGCCCGCTCATGCAGCCATCCCGGTCATCGACGTAGACAATATCACGCAGCAGCTCAAAACGTATCAGGAAACGGTCAAGGTCGTAACGAACACCAAAGAGCAGGTCGAACTGCAATGGAAGGAACTGAAGAAGCTGCCGTCACAGATTCTAAATGGATACAAGACCAGTCTGATTAACGGCTGGAATAAAATCCAGGATATCCTCACGAAGAATGGGACTGTCATCTATGGGACGACCGGCACGATTTCAGACAAAGGTGTCCCGGACCTTGCGACGGCTCATACAATCTATATCAACGATTATTTCAATAAAAACATTCCACCCATCATTGGCAACGATCTGCCGGAAACCCTCGGTTCGGCCCGTACAGCCCGTCTCATCACACTGGCAACGCTGATGAGGAACAATGCGGATACCTTATCAGCTATCCAGAAGCTCATGGGAGAACTGGACAGCATCAATGAAGAAATCCAGCAGGCCGAAGAAGACAGTGCCAATGCGGAAGGGGCTATGCAGGCCCAGCAGGCAGCCAATCACATTGCAGCCCTGCAGCTGCGGGCGCAGAACATCAAAATCATCATCCAGGGCCTCCAGGGACAGCAGCAGGCGCTGAAATCCCAGGCAGAAGCCCAGCAGAAAAAGAATGAACTGGATATGCAGGAAGCCCAGGGCAAGGCCGAAGTAGCTGCCATCGAAGAAATGCAGAACAACGATTCGTCCGGTTTCTCCCCTACTTACGATCCATATAAGGGGCACCTGCATTTCGAGTGGTAAAGAGGTGGAATCATGGACTTCGGAAATACGCAAATCCTAAACGAAATACTGAAATTCTTCCAGGACGCCAGCATCACAGGGATGCTCAACCTCATCCCCCATGCCAAAGCCTTAGTCGGTGTCCTGGCCATCATCGACCTCTGTTCGACATGGGCCCTGTATGATGGCGAAATGAAGATGAGCCAGATGATCTCGAAGATTATGAAGCTCGGCGCCTTCCTGTTCATCATCATGTACTGGAACGATATCAACCACGCTATCATGGTATCCTTCCAATATGCCGGCCTCACAGCGGCGAATGTGCCGGTGAACGGCGATGTCATCGAACCCAGTAAGCTGCTGGATAACGGCTTCAACGTCTGTAAGACGCTGTTCGACGGCTTGTCTTCGGTCGGACTCAATATCGGTAAAGCCCTGATGTACGTCATTACTATCGGCCTGGTCATGTTCTCGTTCTTCATCATGGCGTTACAGATTCTTATTACGAAAATAGAATTCAATATCTTCGCCAGTATCGCCGTCATCCTCATGCCGTTCGGGGCTATCCGTTACACGAATTTCCTCTGCCAGCGCTGCATTTCAGCGGTCTTCGCTTTTGGTGTGAAGCTCATGGTTATGTTCTTCCTCATCGGCCTCGTCCAGACAATCGTCGGCAAGGTCGACGCCATCCCGAAGGATGCTGTCACCTTTGCCGTCATGCTGAAATATGCCATCAGCTATCTTATCCTTGGCTATCTGGTCTGGAAAGTACCGAACCTGGCCGCTATGATGATGCAGGGCCAGCCAGCTTTGGATGCTCCCATGCAGTCCATCAAGAATTACGGTCAGCAGGCGGCGAATACAGCCCTGAACGTGGCGACACTGCCTGTTCGTGCCGGCCAGAAAGGCCTGCAAAGTTTCGGCAACTTCCAAAGTACGCTGAACACAGCCCGTATCCGTGCTAACGGCGGTACGCTGTATAACGGCAATCATGAACCGTTCCAGACGGCAGGTTCCGGACGGACCGTAAAGAATGAATTTGCCCGTGAAATATTCCGGCAGAAGTTCGGCAACTTCCTCAGCGGGAACGTCGAAAAAGGCGCTCAGAACGCACTGGAACACTCGAAATCCTGGCGTAATGTCCGTTCCGGGGCATACTCCAAGGAAGGGTATACACCGAATATGCCCGATGCTTCTGAATCGCCCCGCTCTGCTTCTTCACAGGCTCCGTCAGGGAAATCCAATAAGAAGTGAGGCGGTGAGTGATGAAATTTGCAATCCGTATCCTCTGCCTTCTGACGCTGCTCCTGACACTGTGTATTCCGGTCTTGGCTGCTCCACCTATTGATGGCGGGCCTGTCACCAGTCCATTCGGACCACGTTGGGGACGTGACCATAAAGGGGTCGATATTGGCGTTCCTGAAGGAACGCCGGTAGTAGCCCCTTTCGATGGCTATTGTGAAGGGGCCCCTGACGGTGGTTTTGGATACTGGGTCACAGTTACCAATACCAGTACCGGCGAAGTCTGGCTTTTCGGTGATTTATCTGACGCCTCTGAAGGCTGTGCCCGTGGCAACGTCCACGAAGGAGATGTCGTCGGTTTTGTTGGTGGTGCTTTTGATTATTATGATTCAACTGGCACTCACAACTACTCCACTGGGGATCATCTTCATGCAGAATATCATCCCTATGGGTACGACCCTTATCATGGGCAGATCGACCCGGTCCCCTATTTAATCATGCTTGGCGTCAACCTGACTGGGAATACCAGCAGCTCTGGCTCTGGTGGCGGCCGTTTCGGTCATGATAACGTAGGCATCCCGTGGGGCATCAAGGAGATGTACGAAATCGGCAATGATTTGAGCAAGGACATCGAACAGTTCTCGAAATGGGCCAATAAAGCCTTTACACTGGTCCATAAATTCGCCGTTTCCCTGCTCGTCGCGCTGTGCATCATCGACCTGGCCCTGCCTATCCTGGTGGCGGGTATGCGATTTTCCAAGGAAACGTTTATCCGCAAGGTCATGAAGTATGCCGCACTGTTCGGCATTGTGGCCTGCTGGAATAAGTTCACCGATAATATCCTGCTCGGCATCGTCAAATCGGCTGCCAGTACATACAGCGGCAACTTCGACCTGATTTCAACGAACATGTCCCAGCCACAGCTTCTGCTGCAGCACGGTATCCGCATGATTGCGCCGGCCATGAACAAGACGGCATCCTTTACGAGTTTCGAGTTCCTCCATAATCTCGGAACTATACTGACCCTGTATTTCTTCACTTTCCTGATTATAGCCGCCTTCCTTTTCCTGGCCTTCTACGTGACCGTCGTCTATATCGAGTTCTACGTTTCGGCAGCCTTGAGCATCGTCACGGTCCCTTTCAGTGCCTGGCATTTCTCGAAATTCATCACCGAAGGGACACTGGGACACCTTATTTCAGCGACGCTGAAACTGCTCATCGTATCCGTCATGATAGGACTATGCGTGACGTGTATCAAGGACTCGAAGCCAGGTGACATATTTACACAGTCGACGCCTGGCGTCAGCCAGCAGGGTTCCGGTCAGGCCATCACCGGCCCGGCTGAATATGTGAACATGGCAGCCGAAGCCGCACAGCGGCATGAAATCCCGGTCAATCTCTTCGAGGGCATGATCCAGCATGAAAGTAGCTGGGATCCCCATGCCATCAGTCCGTATGGGGCAGAAGGTCTGGGCCAGCTCATGCCGGAGACAGCCGCCAGCCTCGACTGTGCGGACCCCTTTGACCCGGAATCCAATCTGGAGGCTTCTGCCAAATACCTCAAGCAGATGTATGACATATACGGCGACTGGGATTACGCCCTGGCAGCCTATAACGGCGGTCCTGGGAACGTTCAAGCCGGTGCGCCCCTGCCCGGCTGGGCCATCGAGTATATCAATGCCGTCAAGAGCCAGGTCGTCGGGTCATATGCATCACACAGCTCCATCACATCGGAACAGCTCTCGAAATACATCCGTATGTGCCTTGCCCTCTTAGGCCTGGTCTTCCTGACATTCAAAGTGCCGAGGACGATCATGAGGCAGATGGGAGGCACCGTTGAAATTCATTGAATCCCTTAGAAATATTAGAAAGAAACAGCTGACATGGTGGCAGTGGGTCGTCGCAGCCATCCTTATGATGATAGCCCTGCTCCTGCTGCTCCACGTCCTCATCGGCCCGCTCATCTATACCAATGATACGGAATCGGCGCCGCGCGGCGTCTATGTCGTATCACCGGACCAGCATCTCACTTATGGGGATTACGTCATCGTCCATGCTCCAGTAGCCATCCCGGACATCAAGATTCCCTATGATTTCCGTCTCCTCAAACGTGTCGCCGCTTTTCCCGGCGACACGTATACCGTAACGGATGACGTCATGGCCACCAACGGCCAGGTATATCCGATTTATCATCGGCCATGGCTGCCTCAGCTGCCGCATGGTACGTTTTCCGTTCCTGAAGGGACGATGCTCTTCCTGAATCCACCGATTCATTCCTTGGACTCCCGGTACTTCGGGCCTATCGCTTCATCCCGCGTCGAACGGAAGGTCTTCCTTCTCATTAATTACGACGCCATTGATGAATTCTTGTATCAGTTCTTATGATGGGAGGTGTTTTCCATGGTAAGCAAAAAAGCGGTCCGCGTCATGAGTACGGCTATGGTCCTGGCCATGTTCGCCGGGATGCCCATGGCTCAGGCCCGGCACCATCAGCTCATCCATCCCGGCGATCACGTCATCGACATGCAGCGACTGCAGGACAGCATCAAGGAAACAGCTCAAAAGCTGGCAGAATATCAGCAGGACCTGGAGAAATTGAAGAATAAGATTCTGCTCTACTCCGGCGTCAAAAACCTGAATCAGCGCATTTCAGCAGCCATCGACCGCTACAGCCAGAATTTCCATGGCCACAGCTTCGTCTTCGACCCGACGGCCATGCTTCATGACAGTATTCTCCGGACAGCTGCGACGCCAGAACAGATAACCGACCCCATGGAAGCGAACGGCTTCCAACGGGGCCTGCTCAATGAAGTTACCTACGCCAATGCCGACGCCCTGGTACAGGCTCAGACGACGGCGGCCCTGTCCGGAGAGCGGCTGGGCACAGCAGCATCGATCCTCGATGCCGATAACAACGGTATCGTCGGTACGACGCAGAAATCGGCGGCCCTGGCCTCGCTGGCGACACTCAACGAAAACGATGAGACCCGCATGATTGCGGCTGAGACGATCCGTCAGATTGAAGCCGATGAACGGGAATATGCACAGGAACGCTTCGAACATGATGAAGCACAGTTCGGCATGTTCTATGAGTATGACCCGTACCATCCGTCAGACAACGACCGGGAACAGGCGCCGAAATTAGAGAACTTCGGCTTCCTTTCGACGCAGGATACCGGCGATGAGTGATAAAAAAACTGCCGCACCCTATGAGGTACGGCAGTTGCTGTATGTGGTCAATTTTCAAAGTGCAGATGGCCCTTGAACGGGTCATATGTCGGTTTGGCACCGGCAGAGTGTTTCTGTATATCCGTGATGGCTTTGTATTCGTTCAAGCCGTCATGCCACTGCTGATTCTGTTCCTTGACTTCTTTCTTGATGTTCTCCAGGCGTGGTGCCAGGGACGCTTCCTTATCGGCATAGCCCTGCATTTCCTGGAGTTTGGCATTGACCTGGTCGATGATGTCCTGATGGCGCTTTTCCGTATCCGCGATGTCAGCTTCTACGGCTTTGACGTCGTCCTGATTGGCCGTCAGGTCATCGTTGTCCCGTATCTTCAAGTCTTTGGTCTGTACAGCTTTCGCCTGTTCCATCAGTTTGATGACTTCAGCATGGTCTTTGTCGAATTTGTCTTTTTCACCACAGCCTGATAGCAGGAGGGTACATAGGGTTAGGGTGAGGATGAGGCAGAATTTGATGGGTTTGTTCATGATATATACCTTCTTCCGATAACTTATAACTTACAAAGGCTTGTTCAGACATTCTTTGATGAGATGCCGCACAACCAGGCTTGGTTTCATGTCATGTTCGCTACAATAGCGCTTGAAGAAATCATACGTTTCATCGTCCAGGTAGGTCACGATTTTCTTGCGGTTCTGCTTGGATACGGGAATACGGGTCTTCTTTTCCGCCTGCTTGGTATGCGATTTTTGGCTCGTCCGTTCCGGATCCCCTTCCGCAAAAAAGTCCTGGATCTTCTTTTTCGGCAATTCTTCGATGAAAGGCATCATCATACCCCCTTCCCTAACGCGCTTCGGATCTCATCACACAGCGCCACCATTTCATCAGCACTGTGCATATAGGCGCGGGCCAGCTTCGCTGTCCGGGCTCCCTCATGAAGTTCTACGACCGACTGCCCTGTTTCGTAAGCAGTCTTGAAGCTGATGCGCTGCCCGATGACGGACTGGCACAATGTGAAATGGTCCGGTTTCCCTTTTACGTATGCCTGCATTTCGGCAATGCGCTTCTGGCTCCGCTTGTCGGCATTGTTGATGAGGACATGCGTGAGCAGATGGATGCCGGCAATGTCTTCGGCTTCCTGAAGGATTTCCTCGAACATCTGGAGGCCGTAGATTTCCGTTCCTGACGGCGCGCATGGCGTCAAAAGGTAATCGCCAAAGAACAAGGCTTTCCGGTTGAGCGGTGAATCGAAACCGCCGACGTCGATGACCAGATCCGTTTTCGGGTCCCCTTTGAACAAGTTCAGGAATTCATCGAGTTTGGCTTCCGGGACCGGCCGCTGGCCATCGAATCGGCACTGGCTTTCAGCGATGCTGTAACAGTCGAGAGGTTCCAGCCCGGCATGGGCCCGTTTGTAATTGAAAATGATAGAGCTGTGCTGCTTGTCAAGGTCCAGCAGGCTCGTCTTCAGTTCGACGGCCAGGTTCGTCGCAATGGTGCTCTTGCCAGTGCCGCCTTTCTGATGTGCTACGGTGATGATCATATGTGTCACTCCTCTTCAGAATCACGCAGTTTGTTATCTTTCAAATCCAGGTATAACGAAATCCACTCTTTGACGAAGTGGACTTCCTGGTCATCCATTTCATCGGTGGCTGCCGTAATGAATTCGACATCGCGGCGGCGCTGGGCCCGGGACGTTTCCCTCTGCTTCTCCGCTGTCGAAGAATCGGCGCCTTCCATGATCCATTTAATGGGGAATCCCAGGTCGGATAAGGACTGTACGACTTCCAGTTTCGGCTTGCGCCGCCCCGTTTCGATGCTGGACAGGTACGCCTGGCTGATGCCAAGCAGATTAGCAAAATCACACTGGTTCATCCCTTTCGACTTCCGGACGATACGGAACCGGGTGCCAATGCTTTCTTTTTTCTCTTCCATAGTGAAGTCTCCTTTTATCAGACATTGATTATTTTATTTAGAATATCTACAATATTATTTTATCACATATAAAATAAAAAAGGAAGTGTTATTTCATATGACAACGCTTTATATTGCAGAAAAACCAGATATCGGCAAAGCCATCGCTACATACTTATGGCCCGATGGCAGTGCCAAACGGGAAAAGAACTATATCGCAAAAGGCGATACTATCGTAGCCTGGGCTGCCGGGCATATCCTGCGCCAGGCCATGCCCGAAGAATACGACCCGGAATATAAGAACTGGAGCCACTACGAGATATTCCCGAAAGACTGGAAGCTCCTGCCCTCCGCCGATAAGAAGGACCTCCTGACGGGCCTGGGAAAGCTCCTCAAGAAAGCCGACGTCGTCATCCATGCCGGCGACCCGGACCGAGAAGGCCAGCTGCTCATCGACGAAATATTGAAATATTACAATTATCACGGAGAAGTTAAACGTCTCCTCATCAATGCCAAAGATGACATCAGCATGAAACGGGCCTTCGATTCCATCGAGGACAACGAGAAATACCAGCCGTTGTATGAAGCCGGACTTGCCCGCGAACGGGCCGACTGGCTCGTCGGCATCAACCTCAGCCGGGCCTATACGAAAAATGCCCGTAAACACGGCTATGACGCGACATTGAGGGTAGGCCGGGTACTTATCCCTACGCTGGCCCTCGTCGTCCGCCATGAGGCCGAAATCAAGAATTTCCACAGCAAGGATTTCTACGAACTCGTCGGCACATTCTTGAAAGATAACATTCCCTTCAAGGCCAAACTCGTTCCGGACGATACGCTGGCCGTCGATGAGGAAGGCCGTATCCTTCAGCCAGAAATATTGGAAGCCATCAAGGAAAAAGTCAGGACTGCCAAAGCCGTCATCAGTGACATCGACAGCAAGAAGGGCAGCCGTCAGCCGCCGCTTCCCTATTCCCTCGATACCCTGCAGGTCCTGGCCAACAAGAAATACGACTACTCGCCCAAGATGGTGCTGGATACGGTACAAGCCCTCTACGAAAAGAAATACGTGTCCTATCCGCGCAGCGACTGCAACTATATCCCCGCATCCCAGAAGGAAGATGCCAGCCGCATCATCCCCATGCTGCAGAACTTCGGCCTGCCGGCAGCCGTCATGGCCGACCTGTCCTTGACGTCCAAGGCCTGGAATGACAGTAAGGTCACAGCCCATCACGCCATCATCCCGACCGGCGTAGAGCCGCAGGACCTGAGCGATGAAGAAAGCAATATCTACGAACTGATTGCCACGAGATACTGCCTGCAGTTCTATAAGCCCTGGAGTTTCGAGAAAGTATCCTTCCTGATACAGGCTGCCGGGACTACCTTCAAGGGCAGCGGCACGATCACCAGGGAAAAAGGCTTCAAAGCGGTCAGCGACGACACAGATGACAAGAAAGAGCACGACAATGTCGTCCTGCCATCCCTTACAAAAGGCGATGAAGTCGACGTCCGGCAGTATGAAATCCTGAAGAAAAAGACGAAACCGCCCCAGCGCTTCACTGAAGGGACCCTCTTGTCCGCTATGACCAATATCTGGAAATTCGTCGCCCCGGATAACCCGAACCGGGATAAGCTGAAGGAAATCAGCGGCATCGGGACCCCGGCAACGCGGGACCGCATCATTTCCGGCCTGCTGATGACGAAGAATAAAGGCCACGCCGTCGAACCGTATATCCGCAAGAAAGGCAAGGAACTCATTCCGACGGATACCGGCAAGAACCTCATCGCTATCATAGACCCTTCCCTGACCCATCCGGATACGACAGCCGTCATGGAACTGTCTCTTGCCGAAATCGCCAAGGGAAAAGGCAGCTGGCAGACCTATATCGATTCTGTCATCACTATGATCGAAGAAAATGTGCACAGGGCTGAGAACTTCAAATATCCGGCTCCGCCGGCAGACAAAGACGCCGTCCCCTGCCCTATCTGCCAGGAAGGCCATCTCGTCCGCCATCATAGCAAAGCCAAGGATTTCGATTTCTGGATCTGCTCGAATGAAGACTGCAAGTCCCCAGTAACAGGTAAGAAAGTCTATTACAGTGACCATGACGGCAAGCCCGTCGTCGCCTTCTGCCCTCATGACGCCGGCGTCCCGCTGGCCCGCTGGAAAGGGAAATTCGGTTACTTCTGGAAATGCCCGAAGTGCAACGCTACCTTCAATGAAAAGGACGGCCAGCCTGATTTCACGCCAAAAAAGAAAAAAAGCCCGGCAAAACCCAAAAACGGTAGTGCTTATTAATCCCTAATAGGGCTTATTCATTCCTAATAAGACTTAATAGGGCTTAATAAGTCTTATTGGTAACGGATAGCCCTGATGCTTCATCAGAAAGGAGCGATGGATATGTATGATGATGACGATGATAAGAAAATCGATCAGGATGATGCAGCCGAACCGGTCATCCCGGATGAAGCCGTCCAGCCGGAACCGGAAAAAGAGGAAGATACGCCAGACGGCCAGGAAGAAGAAATGCAGCAGCCTGAGTCCCCCGATTCCGATGAATCCAGCGGGACCAGCCAGGAAGAGGCAAGGGAAGACTCGCAGGAAGAAGAAGAAAATGCTGCCGATGGAACCAGCTCTCCGGATACCTTGGAACATCTCGACGCCTTACTGACACAGTTCAATGAGTCCCTGATCCGGTTCAACGAAGCATTAGGCCGGTTTGGTGAATTATCTGAAAAAATCACAGCGGATCTGCCTCAGATTGTCGATGCATCGGCCAAACTGGAGCAGCACCTGCAGGCCGTCGAAGACGCTGTCCAGGAAGAAAAACAGCTCCGGTCCGATATCCGGCAGTGCACGCACTGGCTGGAGAACACGAACAAACATTATACCGAAATCATGACCGCCATGCCGAATCAAATCTATACCCTCTATCTGGGCCAGGCCAAGAAATATGAGGCGAAATTCCAGAAGACTTTCCGTAGCCTCGATGAGATGATTAAATCGGAAATGGAAGCCGTTCAGCAGCCACCGAAAATCAGTTACCCGGCCATGGCTGTCATCGCCGTCATACAGGCGTTCTTCATCATCTATATGCTTCGATGAAAGGGGGAATGGAGTTGGAAACAGAAGACAAGAAACGGCAGCTGCGCAATAAGCAGGATATGTCCTATATCCGGGATAACATGCCGGACATCTGGCATATGATCGTATCGACCCGCTGCTGCCCCATCCATCTGGGACTGCAGAAATACTGCTCCCTGGCCATCCCCGACGAAGAAGGCCAGACCTGTGAAGACTGCTGGAACCAGGCCATCCAGATTGATAACCCGGTGCTGATCGTCAAGGGTATGTATTACTGCCCTGAGTGCCATAAGCCGCTGACCGTCGTCAAAATCGAGAACGGCCAGCAGCAGTGGCGGTGCGATGCCTGCCATAAGACTTATGTCGTCCCGACGGCCACTGCTGAAACACCTTGATTATTATGGCTTTTTGCCGTCGTTTTACCCCTGCCGGAATCCGGCAGGGGCTTTTTTTATTTGCGGATGATGATTTTCTGCCCCGGCGTCAAGGCGCCGTTTTGGATGTGGTTATCCGATTCAATGGCATAGACGACGGAACGGACATCTGTACGGTTGTCGCTGTGCCTGCCAGCGATGTCCCATACCGTATCGCCTTCCTGTACTTCATACATCATGGTCTGGGCAGGCGGTTCGGCCATGCGCTTCTGGATTTCATCGGCAATGTTGTAATGGCTGGTTACGACAACAGCCATTACGGCGAATAAAAAGATACCTGTCTTCATGGTGTCAGCCCCTTCCTACATCGTACGGATGATACCGCCGCCAACGGCTTTGATGCCGATATGGCCGAATTCAGATAAATCCGGAGCTGTCGCATTACAGACATATACGACAGGGAAGCCGTCTTTAAGGTCCATCCGGTCGGCTTCCCATTCGTCGCTGTACCGGGAAACATACAGCATGTCATAACATTCCCCGAATTCAAAGCTTTCATGGGTCATATGGTAGACATAAATATCCCATTCCTTTTCAATCTGCGCCACCATCTGTTTTTCTTCATCATTGAGCCAGAACAGCGCACCTATCATGTGTTTGCCGAACGGGGAGACGATATGTGTGCGGTCGCTCCGGTTGAGCCGCCCTTCTTCAATGAATTCCTGTACCGCATTGGGATGCAGGTTCAGCATCTTAATGCGCCGTTCGGCTTCTTTCTTCATGGCTTCTCTCGTAATCTGTTCATTCATAATGAGGACTCCTTTCTCTAATCCTGTTCTCTGAAGGTCCTGCCTTCGGCATCTCCCCTTGAACCACCATAGGGCTTGACGTCAAGTGAGGAGTCCGCAGGAAGCTCCTTGACGTCAAGCCCTATGGTGGTTATCCTTGCGCCGCGAAGGCGAAAGATTTCTGCTTTTTATTAAGGCTTTTTTGCCGTCACAGGGAACGCTGGCTGCGTTCCCTGGTCATCTTATTAGACATACCCTCTTTCACAAAGGCTGACAAATGTTCCATCCCCTATGATGATATGGTCAAGGATAGGGATTTCCATTATCTGCCCTTCATCGGCAATGCGTTGGGTTACGGCTATGTCCTCATGGCTCGGTTCGGGATTTCCCGATGGATGATTATGAACAAGGATGATAGCGGCGGCATTGGAGCGCAGGGCGGATTTCAAGACGTCACGGCCTTTGGCGATGCTGGCGTTGATAGAACCTCTGCTGATGGTCTGCACAGCAATCAGCTGATTCTTTGTCGTAAGGTAGACAGCACGGAATTCTTCTTGCGATAAGAATCGCATTTCTTCCATGAGATACGACGCTACATTTTGGGGACTGCTGAAATCGGGAGCGTTGAGTTTCACTGACGACTGGCGGATACGTTTCCCTAGTTCGATGGCCGCACACAAGGCAAGGGCGCTCTTTTCGCCTACACCGTAAATGGCTTCTAAATCCTGTACACACGTTTCCCCTAAATAATACAGGTTCGGCCGTGGCAGGGATTCCATGACCTTATCAGCCACTTCAACGGCCGTGCGGTCTTTGACCCGTTTACCAATGATAAGGGAAACCAGTTCGCTATCTGTCAAGGTGTTGCTTCCGTATGTCTTCATCTTTTCCTGTACCTTCATGATGGACTCCTCCTCGAATGTGTTCCTGTTGTCCAGGCTGCTCCTGGGATGTCCATCCAAAAACCGGTATGGCCGTCATCCGTCAAGCGAGGAGTCCCGCAGGGAAGCTCCTTGACGGATGACGATCATGCCGGTTATACTCTTGGCCACCAGGAGGCCGAGAGTTTTTAGCTTTTTATTAAGGCTTTTTCGGTCTTAATAAGCCCTAATAGGTCTTATTAAGGCTTCATAGACAAAAAAAGGACCATCGCAACAGGATGATTGTTACGATGGTCCTTAACATCATTCATAATGTGTCCAACATGACAGCAGTTTTATTTTTTGTTCATCAATATTTACAGTATACACTAATCGGTGTTGTATGTTGATTCTCAATGAATACCTGTTTTTCCACTTAGGTTCTAGTTTTTCAGCACGGTAAAAAGGATTTTCATATAATCCATTAATGAGTGTCTTTAATTTTCTAACCATAGACGGATATTGTTTCAACTTCATGTAATCCTTTTGAAATTCTCGTGTATACTCAATTTTATACATCTGGTATATCCTCTAAGGAAGTAAAAGGAATTCCTTCTTCTTTTTCCGCACGGTCTAATTTTTCCGCCATGCCAGGTACACCATATACATGTAAGGTTTCCATTAAAGAATCATAATCGGCCTTGCCTAAAATGACTACATCATCAAGAGAATCTTTATTCGTAGCAATGACGGGAACACTGTCTTCATTGACTTCCTTGGCAATTTTAAAGAAATCTTTTCTTGCTTTTGTTTGGCTCATGATTTTCATGTTTATCCCCTCCTTAATTTATTTTATCATTCATGTACATGTACGTCAATAAGTACATGTACACAGATATGTTTTTTAGGCATCTTTTTCTTTCTTTTCTTTCGGACGTTTCCGTTCACAGAATTCAAAATCTTCCAACAAAATCCGCCAGTATTCATGTTTACTGCCTTCAGCATCGGTATAGGAAACGAAATCCATGTGGCCGTCTACCTTGATTTTATCGCCTTTGCTGAAATGGTCTGCAATGACTTCCGCCTTCTTGCCGAAGGCCGTGACCATGAAGAACTGCGGTTCCTTTTCCTTGGTCTTGAAGTTATAGCGGTTCTCTGCAATCGTGAACAGCGCAATGGCTTTCTGATTTGATGTAAACCGAACTTCTACGTCTTTGACTAAATTACCCATTACATCAATGTGATTCATACGTCATCTCTCCTTTGCAATCATGACTGTCCTTCCGAAGGTCCTGCCTTCGGCATGTATCTCGTAACCGCCATGGCGATCTGCCGTCAAGCGAGGAGTCCCGCAGGGAAGCTCCTTGACGGCAGATGGTTATGGCGGTTATCCTCGCATTGCGAAGGCCATGCCATAGTTTCTTTTTATTAAGGCTTATTAAGCCCTAATAAAGCTTATTAGTTCCTATTAGGGTCAAAAAAAGACCCGCATGATTACGGGTCTTTTATCAAGCTCATTTCAAATGGTATTCTTTTAATAATTTTTCCTGGTATTCATTGTCCTTCAAGACGCGGTCAAAATCTTCTTTCCTGCCTTCCTGCAACAGTTTTTGAAGCAGGGTACTGAGCGCTTGTCTACCTGTTTTGTCACCACGTTCCTGACCAATCTTTTCACCGCGTTCCTGGCCAATCTTTTCACCGCGTTCCTGACCTGCTTTTTCCCGGCTGTAAAGGGCCGAAGCAATGTCACGCATGGTACGTTCATGTTCCCAATAGGCCGATTTTAGTTTATGATTCGTAGCAAACGGAGTATCCCTCATAGCGAAAGCTCCTTTCTCAGTTAATGAAATTCTTCCTCATTAGTGCTAGTCAAGCGGATACTTCTTCGTCGCTCTGGCTTTCTGCATATACCATTTCCGGAGCTACATCAATTGTTCCATCAGCCCAAGTAAGGATACCGTGAAAAATAGTGGGGTTCTCGAATACATCATCATCTGCCAGGGGAGCAAAGGCTGAACCTTTCAACTTTTTAGTATCGAATCGACGCGTTTCTCCGTTCGAAAACGTTACCCTGAGCATCCGGTTCGGTAAGGTATTTACGGCAATAATCCGAATTCCAATATTTTTTGTCCCGGCATAGCAAATTCCTTCGTGTTCATACATAATTATCCCTCATTTCATCGGTGGAATTTTTTCAAATCCCGCCTTAATTATACCATGATTCTTTGGCTTTTCTAATAAAGTAGAAGAAACCGGAACGTGAGATCACGTTCCGGCTTCACTGGGATTTATTAAAAAGAGAAAGGAGAGAAAGCGAGATGTTCCGCTACTGCGGGGTATCGAAAGCAGGGGCAGCCATGTAGTCATAGTTTTCGCTATAGACATGCATCGAAGCTTCTTCTTTCAGTTTGTTAGCCTTCTGTTGCTGGCAAGCTGCTAACCATTCCTGGGGCGTATCGAAAGCGGGAGCAGCCATGTAGTCATAGTTTTCGCTATAGACGTGCATCGAAGCTTCTTCCTTGAGTTTCTGAGCGGTCTGCTGGTTCATAGCCGTCAACCATTCCTGCGGGGTGTCAAAGGCCGGAGCAGCTGCAAAAGCACTGCCGATAGAAAGGCTCATAGCCATCACGAGTAAACCTGCCATTTTCTTCATGTTCTTTTTCATCATTATCATGCACTCCTTTTAGTGAAAGTATAGTAAAGTATAGTTATTTTTTGCCATCGTCAGGTATGAACAGGAAATCTCTCAATGGCATGTTGAGATATTCCGATAGGATTTGTATGTCCTTCACTTTGAGCAGTTCCGGATTCCGTTCCAGTCTTCTATAGGTTTGGACAGTTACCCCCAGGATCTTTGCCATGTCGCATTGTCTTTTTCCTCTCAACCTTCTTGCTTCTGCTAAGGATAACTTCATCGTTTTCCTCACCTCCTGTTGACTATACTTTACCATAGATTGATATACTTTTCAATAGCTAAAGTATATTTTTCTATGTTTTTTAGCAACTTTTTTATACTTCATCTTGAAAAAAATAGATATTAATAGTAATATTTTATATATAAGGAGGTGCTGCTATGACCATTGGCCAAACAATCCGGGCTATCCGGCAATTAAAAGGGATATCCCAAAAGGAGCTGGCAGACATTTGTGGTGTCAGCATGGGTGCTGTTTCTGCCTGGGAACAGGGCCGCAACGATCCTCGGCCGCGTATCCTGAACAAGATTGCAGAATATTGCCAGATTCCCGTGAACGATCTCCTGCATCCGCCCAAAGACGACATCGTATCCATAGCCAGTAATGCTGCCGGCTCAGGCCGTCAATTTTCTGAACGGGAAACCAGGCTGATTTATAAATACCGGAAATTATCTCCCCTTGGCAAAGCTACGGTAAATGCTGTCATCCAGGTCCAGCTCGAAGGGCTAAAAGAAAAGCCGAAATACACAGGCGTTATCAGCGAATCCTCTCCATCTGGCTTTTATGCCAATATCCAGGAGTCCAGTCCGGAGATCCAGCAGGAAATGGAACGGTACTTCCATTATTTGAAAGCGAAAGAAGCCGCCAAGGATACGGAAAAACAGGAATGATTAGGCCCTATTCGTGTTTATTAGTGCTTAATAAGCCCTATTAGGCTTTATTAAGTCTTATTATGCAGGCTTAGGCGATGCCGCCTTGACACCGTAAGAAGCCCCTTGAGATTTATAGCATCTCAAGGGGCTTCTTGCATTTCATCACCAGCTGTCTATCGTAGCGGGATGGTCGTAATCATAGTCGATATGATGGGCATATACATATACTTCGTGAGCCGGGAATTCATCCTGTATCTGTTCATTCCATTGTTCCAATTTCTTCAGCAAAGCGGCTGTATCCCTTTCATCTGTATTCAACAGCCGTTGCAGGAACTGGCGGCCTTCTTTCTCTCCGGGGTATTCATTACATTCGTCAATGAATTGTAACTCCGGTCTTCTTTTCAAAACATACGGTTCAACATAGGCGTCGATGCACCAGGCTTCGGTGACGAACACTTTATGAATATCATTGGTCATATACAGCCCGGTCCCTAATTCTTCGGCAGTGTAGATATAATGAATGTCATCATAAGCGGCTACCAGCTCATCTATATATTCATGGCACGGTTTCCACTTCGTTTCCACCTTGAACAGGAAATACTGCCCGGCAGGCTCATCGACTATCGCCCCGACGTGGTCAACTAATATCTCCGTATCCTTATAATGGATAACGGCACGCCCAAGCTTGAGCTGTTCCCAAATCCGTGCCAGCCCTTCATAGTTCTTTTTCGTCAGAATCGCATAATAAGTCGTACACCAGTTAGCCATTGAAATCATCCTTTCCCTTACATAGTAATCATGAAACCATAGACATAATCCAAAGCCTTCGTAATCGCATAATGGGATGCAACTACCGTGACCAGATGAGCGACGATGAAGTCCATGTGACCATCTCCTTCCGGCAAACTGCCTTCGATGGCTATATCAAAACAGGGATGACGCTGATTGTCCAGGAGGAGTCCTGAAAGGAAGCTCCTTGATGGTCAGCGTCATCCCTGTTATCCTCTAAGCCCGAAGGCTTGCCATCCTTTCTTTTTATTAAGGCTTCTTAGACGCAAAAAGAGAGCTTTACAGCTCCCTTTTTGATTAAGCGGCTTCCATGTCAATATCTCTCGTCTGGCAGGAAAGGTTCGTCCGCTTTGAATAATCTGCACAGGCTCGGTTGATGCTGTCTGAGGTGCTGACCTGCTTATTGGCAAAAAGCTTGGCCTGTACGATTCTTTGCCGCTGGATTTCGAGAAGGGCCATGATGTTGCCGTCATCATCGGTTACGACGACAAGCTGATTATATTGGTTCATCCGAGTGGCATAGGACAAGGCACAGTTACGTAAGACCATGGAAATCTTTTTCAGCTCGCTTTTCCGTTCGACGCAATGGAACTGGTAGCCGTCGACAGACTGATGCAATGCCTTGATAATCCTCTTATCAATCGGGAAGACGACTTCATGGTTCTCCTGCTTTATAATCGCTACAGACAGCCAGTCATGGAGCTTTTGAAAAGGAACCTTTTCTTTTTCAAAAGCTTTCAGGGTAATCTCATCGGCCATTTTCCACATATGCAAGGTATCTTCATCCTCCTGGCTCCACGGCCGCCGTATGAAACGGCTTGCTTTGATATGCGGATAGCGTGGATAGAAGGTATGGACGAAATCGCAGATTTTCTCTATGATATAGCGGTCATCGGTATATTCAGAATAACCGCCGTATTGCCATTTGCGTATCCTTGCCAAATCAGAAAAGACAGGGAAAGCCTTGACTAGCGGATAAAAGTCTTCATAATGCAGGTGCTTCCGTACAAATGGCGTGTTCGGAAGTTTCAGTGCTTCAATGAGAGCGGCGTCATAGGTCATGCCCTGTTTCATTCGTGCTTCCATATTGCTTTCCCAGTTTTCCGGTAGTTCCTGGCCCTTTACAGCCTTTTTCAGCCAGTCAGGGAATGACAAGTCTCCTTTTCCGCCATAAGGGACGAGGTCAGCATCCCAGAAGCGCACTTTATGGGCCAAGGCCAATACGCTGGCAAATACTTTCAGACGGCGATGACTGGAAATGAACAGCTTTTTTTCCTGTAGTCCCAGCCTTTTCATGTGGCGGTTGATGGCAGTACGCATCATCCGCAGTAGGGCCGTCAAAGAAGTCCCTCGCCGGACAACATGGTCAGCGGCGATATACCAAAGGGCCGTCTTTTCCTTCATCGTGTCAAAAGAGCTGATGTATCCCAGCTTTTCTGTCTGGTGTACATTACGCTTGTCCTCATCATACGTCCAGTATACGTCATGGCTTTTCATATCAAAGACAAAGCATTCCTGCACCTTCTGATAGGATGCATGATACCGTGCGGCATCGACTTTTACGGCATCATAGGTCAGACGGAGTTCCAGCTTGTCCTTGAAGTCGACGAGCGTCATATGAAGGGCATAGGGCATGGGCCGTGTCTTATCATGATTGAACATGATGGGGTTCTTATGGTGATGATGGCCACATGCAGGACAGTAGAATTCATCTTCGTTCAGCCGCCAGTTGAAGTAGGAAATGCTGTTGCATACCGCACAATATGCCTTGTATTCGTGGTGTTCAGAATCATAGGATATAAAAGCCGTCGGCGTCCCCTGTTCTTCATAGTTCACGATTTGACTTCCGATAATCAATTCAGCAATCTTCTTCATCGTCGTCACCATCCAATCCGGCAAATAAGCTTCCTTCTTCGGTTTCAGCCCTCTTCAAATCATCCTCAATGGCTTTCTTCTGTGCTTCTTCTTTCTGTTTGGCCGTATCCTTGGCCCGTTTGGCTTCTTCGGCTTTTTGCTTGGCTTCTTTCTGAGCTTTTTCTTCGTCAAGCAAGGTATCCTTGTGCTTGTTCAACAGCAAGACGGCCATGTTCAAAGCCTTTTCCTGCGTATCGCAGAACGCTTCAAGGAACCTCGTCTTTTCCGGTTCCTGCGAATGTTCCTTGTCATAGGCAATCAAGTTGCGAATAACCTTGAGGAAATCCAACTGCATAGAGAAAGTCCGTTCCATCATGGAAACACTGTTCATATCCGGCATATTATCCCATCCTTTCCAGACGGCAGACGCCTCAGCCCCTTGCTTCCGGCGCTGCCTTCGCTGCCATCAAAAAAGCAGGATACGTTCAGGGCGGCAAGGACGGCATAGCCGTACATTTCATCCTTGTCACCCTGGGCGTATCCTGCTAACCTGCAGCCGCGAAGGCGATGCTATTTATTTGCTTCTTATTATGGCCTGAAAGATCCTTCAGCAATAAGATAGAAATGACGATTATTTTCTCAAAAATCCAGTTCGTTTTTCTTTTCAATGATGCCCAGAATTTCTTCGTCCGTATAGCCCAGGGCCTTCAAGCGGTCGATGTGGGCCTGTTCGACGTCTTCGTATGTGAGTTTATGCATAGTATCACCTCCTTAAAAGCGTCAACTACTATCCCTTTTGTAGAACTTCTGCGAGATTGAACCTCTCCCGCTTATAGAAATGGGAGAGGTTCAAAAGCCCACCGCCCCAAAGAGCGACGGACATTTTGCATCACTCTACAACCTGTCGCCATAAGGCAGCGACTTAATATAGTTCTCCATAAACTGCCAATCGGGCTTACCGTCGGGCATTACTGGAAGCTTGAGCTTTGTATTTCGAATCAGGTCAAGCTTATAGGCTCGACCGTACGAATATCTATATCTTTCTTGCCTCAGCAAGCAAGTAATAAACAAACCCGTAAATTTGTTTAACCATCCAGCGCGGGCCGCAATTATGTGCTCACCTGCTACGAACGGACTTGGCTGATATGAAATCGTTGAAGTCGTATCGCCAATAACAATCGCGTTTCCCGATTCAATATTTGCGAGACCTATATCGCATACAAGCGACTTGACACCGTTATCTTGGTCCGTTCTTGTAACATAAGCAATAGCATTCTTATTACCTATGCTCACACTCGTGAGTTCATCGTCATGATATGAGGCTACTTTATAAATCGAGTCAAATAGCTCTCCCACATAGAACTCTTTCCAATTATCAATTTTGAGCGAATTTGCCCCAATGTTTGCGACATTTTTCGTGGTTAGCGGTTTACTATGCAACGAATCAATGAATAATTCCATCCATTGCCAATCGGGTTTGTCATCTGTTGTTGCAGGAAGCTTCATCTTTGTAGACGCTAATGCAGTTTTAAGTTTTCGCCCAAACGAGTATTTCTTTCGTTCAAGCGAAAAAACTGTTGCAATAAACAAACCTATATTTGGAGTAAGTGCCTCGTTATATCCTGCAACAACATTTACGGTCCCCATAAAATCCGATTCCATGTAATTTGCAAGACCGATTGAACCCTGCCCATCACAGATAAAAATGACGCAGTTGCCCTTTGTTACTTTTGATTCGTCTCTTGTAACATATCGCATAATGCCGTTATCTGACTTTTTAGCGCCGATATATGCTATATCGTCGCCATCTGCCAGCTCCGACGCGTTGTTCACCTTGCCGCTTTCGAGGCGAAATAAATTGCCAATCACAAAGTATTTCCATGTACTTGTATCAATCTTCATAGACTGCCCCCGTTTTTACAAGATAAGCGAGGTAATCATTGACCGTCTGCTGGAAATCTTCTTCCGTAAGTGTCGTGTAGTCGGTTTCCATATACGCTTCGCACAACTATTCGTCATCGCCAGTGACCATGTGGCGAGCGCTAAAGCCGGGAATGACATCGCGATTCTTATAGGTGTTAATCCACTTCTTTTCAATCGTTGCCCATAAGCTATTGCCGTTCTCGTCCATCTGTTCGACACGGCCAAGATTCTTGCGCTTCTTAAATCCATCGTCCTTGCAATAGGCAAAGAACGTCTCTCGGTTGGCAGATTTATGGGGCGTACCTACGTCGAAGACCATGCAGCATGCACAGGCGCTCGCCCCTGGATAAAAGATGTCATCCGGCAACGAGAAAACAGCATCCAACATATTATTCTTGAGAATCGCGTTCTTCATTTTCTTCATCAAAGTAGTGTTGCCGATTGCGCATGCCATAGGGAGCAAAACAGCAAGCTTACCCTGCATGTCATGCTTGTTCATCTGGTCAAGAATGAACTTAACGAAATACAGCCCCTTAGACGGGTCCTGCTTGCTTTTTCCCCACGTCTTGGAATAATCCTTTGGCATCTGCTTCGCCATAGCGTTATAAGGCGGATTCATAAGCACAACATTGAATTTGACGCCATCTTTGATAAATCGTGGTACCTCATCAAAACAGCTACCCTGAACGATATTCGAATTGCCGTCGCTGTGAATCAGCATGTTCGTCGTCGCGAGACCATAAACAAGCTCGTCATATTCAACCCCGTAAATATGATGCTTCTTTACCTCGTCTTCTTCCGCCTGCGTATGACAATCGGCAAGTGCCTGCGTCATAGCACGAACAAGAAACGAGCCGCTACCGCAAGCCATATCGAGTACGACCGAGTTCTTGTTCACGTTGCAAATCTTGACCATGAAGTCCGTGATATGGTCCGGCGTGAAAGCCTGGTTCTTATCGGACTTGCCAACGTATTTATTGAACGTGATGAAGAACAGGTTGAGCAGGTCTTGGCCTGCCGTGCTCTTATCGTTAATAAACGGAAAAATCTTGGCCTTGATGAAATCAAGAATTGTGCAAAGATTCTCGCTATCCATATCACGGACATCTTGATTCTTGAGAACACGCTTATCAATCAGAGTCAACTTCTCCGCCTTCTTCAACGACCCCTCAAGCAGGTCCTCCAAGATAGTACGAATCCCGCCGATAATCTGGGCGGTTTTCATCTTTCGGTCATAGATAAGCCCGTTCTTAATTGCTAGAAGGCAAGTGCCGACAAACTGAGAGCGAAGCTTCTCGCCGACACCGTGGCGGTGCAACAGCTCGTTAAGCTGATACGTATTACGCATCACCTCTTCTTTGTTGTTGGTGTGCTTCGCATCAAACATCGACACGTATTCGGGCATCGTGCGGATGGCTTCTTCTGTGTCGAGTTTTCTATCGTCCTCAACCTCAGACTTCCAAACGGTAATGCGGTCGTCGGTCGTATTCGCTACCATCGCGATAATCTTGTTGCCAGTAAGGCGCTTCTCGTATTCAACGTATGCCGCAATCTGCTCTTCGACCGTCGGCCACTTGTCGGCATCGTTTTTCGTTTCAATAAGCAGCGAAACGCCATCCAACTCAAAACGGATGTCGAGGAACTGCCAAGAGCCGCCACCCTTCTTCTTGTGAATCGGCTCAAAATCAAGGTTCTTTTCCTTAAACGCTTTTGGATAGCTAAACTCGCCATTTTCGATATTGGCGGTATGGTACTCACGGCCAACCGCGTCAATGATGTCAATTCGCTCCATTTATTTCTCTACCTCCTCGGCGTGTTCCGTGTTCTGTTTCTTCTCCATTTCTACCTCTTCCGGGTAGGCCTTGGCCGCCAGGCGGATGAAGGCCGACAGCGACAGGCCGTAGGCCCGGGCCTTTTCCCGGAGCATGTCCTGCTCGTGATTTGTCAAGCTGATGGAGATGGCTTTTCGCTTTTCCTTTTCTTTCGGTGCCATAGGGAGCCTCCTCATTTTCTCTCTACATTTTCTCGATAATATGTTCGGTATAACCTGTATTTTACCAAAAATTAATTAATTTTTCAATAAGTTTTCAGCAAAGGCAGGAATATTGTAGACAACAATCGCTATACTGACTAACCTGTTTATATTTCGTATAATAAAAATATAGTAGACTTATTTCCTTGATTGGGGAAAAGTTACTATTGTCGGGTCGGATGGGGGAAGCATCCGATCCGATTTTTTTAATGAAATCAAGGGGATATGTAGAAAAGCGCTGCTTCAATCGAGGCGGCGCTTTTTGTATTGACATTATCGTTGTAGACCCAGATTTCATTTCTTTCTCTCACTAACAACAAGCAGCTTCTACATCGTAAATCGGCCCTTTATTGGCTACCTTTTTCCCATTAATTTTGCTCAGCATTAATAGTCGAATTAAATTATCCGCTCGCTCCAATTCTTTTCGGCTGGGTGGTTTAAATTTCTCAGCCTCTTCTTTCGACATATGAAAAAATGCTTTTACCTTAGCATTAACGCCTCTCTTTTTAAAATCATTCTGGGCATAATACACACTCCAATACAATGACGGCAGTCTTACTTCACGTATCAAAATAGCAATATTGGCCCGTACTGGCAAAGAATAATATAAACTCCGTCGTTCTTCAAAAGCATATTCAGGATAATGCTCACACAAATAAAAATGCCAATACGAAACTTGCAAGCTATTAGGAAATAATGTAGCAAGCGAATGAAGATGTTCGTCAATGGCCTCTTCAGACCATTCAATTGATTCATTCGAATATATTGTTTCAGAACGACCTAAAAGCCAATCTGTTGTTACTCCAAAAACAGTTGCTATCATATTCAAATTCTCAACAGAAGGAAACTTTTTTTTATTTTCCCAATCAAATATCATGGATCTTGCATTAACATTCAATAGAGCTGCTGTCTCAGACAGAGATAGCCCATATGCCTGTTGTAAAGCTTTTAATCTCAATGGAAAAATATCTGTATACTTTTTCATTTTATCTTTGGTCCTTTTTCATATCCGTATTTCTCTATTCAATCTTGAATTTTGAAATGCTGTGAATCCGTACCGGCTTCCGGTCATATTCTCCCAGTTCGACATTGCTGAAGGTGATGGCATGCGTTTCTTTTCGGCGCACATCGACCAGGTCCTGTACAAAGGTCCGCTGTCCGATACGTGTGATGTGGGTCACGAGCGGGCAGGCTGTGATGGTCAGGACGGCACGGTACATGATGAATTGCCGTTCTCCCGGATCAAGCTGCATCGAGGAAATCTGGATATGACCATGGAAGCCGGCTTTCTTGAGGAGACGGGGTACATTGGCCTTGATGGCGGCGACAAGGTCGCCCTGTTCATGGTTCAGGATGTCGCTATACCGGTCCGTATCGGAACGATAGAACCATTGATGATCCGCATGGATATAGGCATCTTTCCGGTCCGGATGTTTCTTCAGCCATTCCTGGCCCTTTTCGATCGTATAGACATTATGCAGCCAGTTGCGGCCATTCGTTACCAGTACATGTTTCATTTCCCATTCTCCCTTTCATCGATTCGTCACATCACTAAAATTCTATCAGTCTTTTCTCTTCCCGTCTATGGACATGAATATGGTAATTCAGTTCTACATCATATACAGGCTTTTCACTCCTTGTTTGTTCTCCCTTCTCGGAAGGTAAGGTCAATAAGTCATCCAGCTTTTCCATTCTCTCTAATTTCCTGCGCTCAGTTACTTTGTGCTCTTGGGATTTTGAAAGACGAATCAAGACGGCAATATTCGCACGTACTGATAAGGAATAATAGCGAACCCGGTTTGCTGGATTTACATATTCAGGAAAATCTCGAATGATATTTTTATCCTTTAATTCAAACATATTTTCACTGGCTTTTATCGTCATCGGCGTATAAAGAACTTTTGATCGCCCTACAAGCCAATCAATCGTAACACCAAAAAAATTAGCCAGGTTAATCAGAGTCGCAAAGGAAGGCGTATTTTTCCCTCTTTCAAACTCACTGATTGTACTGTTATACTTAAACCCTAATGCATGGGCTAACTCAGTAGTTGATAAACAATATGTTTCGCGCAGCAGTTTTAGATTATTAGAAAAATTGAAGCCATATCGTTGATCATTAGTCATCCTAAATCATCTCCATATCACGACATATAGAATCATCATGGCCATACTATAAAGGCAGACGCCGGTATACTCTTTTGCGGAATTGACTCGGAAAAATCGTTTTCCCCATCGCTTCCCTCTCATCTTGTAGTTCGGTACGGTCCCACATAACCCGTCTTCGACGATATGGAATAGCCCGCCGGCTGCAATCAAGGCGATGATGACGGCGATATTAGGAAGCAGCTGGGCTTTGACCGGATTGTATAACAGCGTCGATGTCAGATAATGAAGGTTCCAGGATATAGGCCGGCCATACATGACAGCTCCGGCCAGGAGCAGGACGACCAGCCAGGGGACGAACCAATGGCTCCATTGCCGGTGCTGCCGCTTATATTCATAGTCCTTATTGAACTTCCACGGCGGCGTTTCCATCAGGTCGGGCAAGGTAGCCGCCGCAGCGGCTACGATACCATAGACCGGGTTCCCGGTGATGACCATGACTGTAAGGCCCGTAACAATCTTATGATTAATCCATTTCATCGGTATCCCCTTCTTGTACGACGTCCAGTAAAATCCGATGTACTTTTTTCGGATCGGTTGGGTCCGTATCGACCAGATACGGAACGACACAGTCTTTCTGCCATTCCGTGAAGAGATGCGTGCAGAGATGGCCATTGGCCAATTTAACGGCATGGCTGCCGAATTCTGTCTTGACTAGTTCAGCCCCTTCCGGAAGCTGTACCGTGATTTCATCCCAGTTATACGGATGCGTCTTCAAAGGCTGCCAGAAAAAGGCTTCCTTATATCCGTATACCTGGTAACATTTATAAATCTTCATCGTGTTCATCTATATCTACCCTTTCTTCTTTGTTTTGCTTATCTTTTGCTTATCCCAGGACTTCCGTTCCAGTCGGCAGGGTCGCCTTTGGGTGTTCGTCCCGATGGTCGATCCACCAGGCAGCCTGAGTCTGTCCTGTATACCAGGCATAGAACTTTCGAGCCTTTTCCCGTACTTCCGGCGGAAGATTCGTAGCCAGGAAGATTTTTGCTTCTTCAATCCGTTTGGCGCGGATGACTACAGCCCAATCAATCTGTTTCTGACTGCCGGTGAGCGTCGGCAGGTTCAGACCTGCCGTTTCCTTGATGGCTATTTCGGTTCTCTTTTTGTTTTCATTGGCTTGACAGTTCGGACACAGGCAATTCGTTTCCATCCACTTAATTTTCCGGTCCCGGTCTGCGCTTTTGCCGTATACTTGAATAACCCCTGCGTGACCACATGCATAAACAATGTCATATTTCATAGATTATTCCCCCTGTATCATTACACATATGCGGGCTTAATAGTTTCTAATAGTGTCTAATAGGTCTTAATAATGCTTAATAGTGCTTATGATTTTCTCTATATCTTGTAGACGCTTCTAATGCCTTGACGTGGACCTTAGTATAATCGTCGATGATATTCCTGGCATCTTCCAGGTCATCGTCTGTGAAATAATCACGGGGCTCAAAACTGCCGGTCTTGTCTACACAATGAAAAAACTTCAAAACAGTGGCCATGACCTGGGCCGGATCTTTGACCATGGCTTCACTCTGTCCTAAAGCCGTCAGGGCCACTTTCCAGTTATCGTCCAGCTTATACTTCATCCGATGGTGCTGCTTTACATCATAGGCGTAGATATAGCGGTTCCCGATATAGAAAGTGCGGTTATCTGTGCACACATTGAGTAAAATCTTCCAAGGAGCTTTCATCATCTCATACCTCTTCTCATAGAAATCTATAGGGTCTAATAGGTCTTAATAGGAACGAATAAGTCTTAATAAGTCCTATTAGACCCTATTAGTTTTTATCTTTTTACTTTTTTATTATTTTTCATCCCATTCCGGATTCCACGTTCCTTTGATAAAGGCGCTGATGGGGTAACCTTTGTAGACAGGACCGACTTTTTCGCTATAGTAAAGTTCTTTGAAATCAATGCGTTCTGTCGTTTCAACGGCGCCGTCCTTATCCATGAGACCATAATGGCCGTCTTTTCCCAAAAGGATTCCCATTGTGCCGTTTTCTTCGTCTTTGTAGAATGTAATGCCGCGGTATTCCCGGTCGTCCGGGTCCAGCTTTTCAGCTTCTTCGACTGTCATAAAGACCCATTCCAGATCCGGGCTGGTGCCAGTCTTTTCCCGGTACAGGTCACAGTACGCTTCGTAGATGCCTTGTAAATCCGCCGCATAATGGCCTTCACAAGCCTTCACATAAAGGCTGTCGACCATCTGCATCCTGGCGACAATGAAGGGGATTTCCCGACCGCTTTCGCTCAAAATGTAGCCTTCCTGGGCGGGGATTTCCTTCAGCGGCGCTTCTACGAGGTTATAGTGGTTCGCTTCCCATTCTCCGGCCATGAAGCCCGCGTCTTCGAGTTCACCCCGGCAGGCCTTTGCGTAATCGATGAACGCCATGGCAACCGCGATGGCCGTTTCGTCCTTGATGGGAATTTCCAGGACGGCTTCGCCGATGGCCTTTACGTCTGCACTAATCTGGAGCAGTTGGTCGGCGGTTGACGTAAGGTATTTTTCTTGGATGTCGAATTTTGCTGCTTCGTAAATGTCGTATGCTGTCATGATTGTTTCTCCTTCCTGCCACGATGGGCAATGACAAATAGAGTTTAGTTACTTAGCCTTGTTGGCTGTTATTGGCGGCCAGACACGGATTGTATCCGGCACTTCGGCCTGCTTCGGCTGCTTTTTGGCTTTGGCAGGCGTTGCCTGTGCGTTCACATTCTGAGGAACTTCAGCATCTTCGCTTCCGGTGTCATACACACCATCATCAGCGTCATAACCGGCATAGCTGCCGTCGCCGAACTTGTCCCAGATGTTCTGGCGTATCCCTTCGACGGTGTCGACGTAGTTGATGGTTTCCGCATAGTTCGGGATACCGCCGGCTTCATCGACTGCCCCAGGGCCTGCGTTGTATGCGGCTTCCGCGTAGATATAGGGATCATCCCAGTTCCGGTAGCGCGACAGCATCTGTCCCAGATAGGCGACGCCGCCATAGATGTTATCCTCCTCGTTGTACGGATTGACACCAAGACTGGCTGCCGTGTCCGGCATGAGCTGGGCAATGCCGATAGCTCCGGCACCGGATACAGCTGAGTTGTCGAAATGGCTTTCTGCCGTAAAGACAGCCGCCGCCAGGATGGGGTCGACATCGTATTCATAGGAGGCATCACAGATGTCCTGGGCAATGATGCCGGCTTCCGGTTCACTGACATACTGGCTGACCTGTTCATAGACCATTTCATCAGGCGAAGCCGCCTGTACGGTCGTCACGGCCATGGCCAGCATCAGCAATAGTCCTCGTTTCAACAAAGTACCATCTTCCTTTACATGAATATGGGGTCTTTCCTGTTTCCCCCTGCGCTTTCCGCTGCGTATAAAAAAGCATAGTGCCGGTTGCGGGCAAGGGCCAGCCGCAGGCGCAGCACCGTTTACCCTTGCCCGCGGCCGGCACTATGCTAAACTAACAAGGCGGAAGCGCTCGTTTTTTTTCATTTTATTAAGGCTTTTTAGGCCCGCCGCTCTGTGCTTTGGGATTTTTCCTGTACCCGGGTTCGTTTCGGCTGGTTTTCGATAGTCTTCTTGATGTCCGGCCGTTCCAGGCTTTCCTTGATGTATTTCTTGTACTTCGGCAGGTAATTCCCAATCCAGCGTTCAATCGTATCAGCTTTGTATTTCTTCGCCAGTTCGGCCACCATGTAGTCCGCCTTTTCCTTGTCTGTATGGCAGTAATTGACGATGGCCTTAGCTTCATACCACGGCATGACCTGGGCCACCTTCCGGCCAATCTTGGGCCGGTGTTCTTCCATGTTCTCCGGCTCGAAGCCGCGCTGGATGACAGCCTCGATTTCTTCCGGCTTCGGCCGCTCGAATTCGACAGCCGATTCCAGCTGCACCTGATTATCCGTATATTTTTCAAGGACCCGTAAGCCTTTGTTCAAATCATTCAAGGCAGCTCGCCCACGGTTATCCAGGCCATCTTTTTCACTGTTGATGAGGTCTTTCGCAAACCGGGCATTGCCGATCTTCATCTGGCCGTCATAGTATTCCCGGCTGAGGACAGGGACCTCATCATAAGATACAGTGAGCTTGCGCCAGCCGGAGTATTCTACAGGCTTCATGCCGCTCTGTTCATGCGTGAACATGTCCCGGTCGTCCTGCATCAGGGCATAGACGAACTGGCGGGCTTCATCGCCCTTGTAGGATTCCTTCCCTGCGTCTGTTTCCAGGGATACGGTGAACTTATCCTCGAATTCCTGTGCATGATGCTGCTCGATTTCCTTGATGAAAGGTTTCACCGGCAATGGTTCTTCTTCCATGCCAGGCGCCATGAAATGGCCGTCATAGTCGGGAACAAGGGAATGTTTCAGCTCGATGACCAGGCCGTCTTCCTTTCGTCCATAGAATTCCGGTGTCTTCACATCGAGGGCCATTTCGCCGTATTTCCGGCGCACGTCGATTTCATCCGTGATGTTTTCATTGGCTGGTATCCGGTAGAGATACGTGTCGACCCGGTCTTCGATTTTTTGGTACGCCGGGTGGGACGACAGATAGCGGCTTTCGCTCTGCAGCAGTGGTTCCATGGCCTGTGATAGTTCCAAGTCCGCTTTCTGGTATTCCTGTACCATAAGCCGGGCTTCGGCAGCTTTCAGCGTTTCCGGGCTGGCTTCCCAGGCTTCCTTGAATTCATCGCCGCCATTGAACAGTTTCAGCTTCATCCGTTCCGTAATGGCTTCCTCCCGTCGTACCTCATCGAAAGCCTGTTCCCGCAGCGGACGGAGAGCTGCATATTTCAGGCTTTCAGTGAGCGTCCCCTTGTTCCCCGTCTGGAGCAGGCCCTGTTCCAGGGAAATGTCCTGCTGCCAGTCCTTGAACTGTACCTTGAAGGAGACGCTTGTCCGGTAGTCGGGATTGTCGATGTCCTCGAAGAGATGCCGGTCTTCCTGTACGATATGGAACAGGACTTTATAAGCGTCATCGCCCTTGAGCTGTGCCCCTTTGGGGATGAGCGTATCCTTCATCTGGTAGTCCTGGTTCATCGTGACTTCCAGCTGCTGCAAAGGGTCTTTCATCATCGCTTCCAGTTCACGGGCCTGCTGGGCGACCCGTTTCAATTCGGCTTTTTCAAAGGCCCCGTTGATTTTCTGGGACGCCGTATCGCCTCGATAGGCACTCTTGTACAGTATCTTCGTCGTGGCATCGTGTTCGAGATATTCCGTGATCAGGGCGTCATCCTTTATCTTGTACGGCTTCGTCGCCCCGGCGTGCTGGAGCAGCTTGGTCATGGCATATTCCCGTTCCAGCGCCCGCTGGGCCGGTAGCCTGGCTTCATGCCAGGTGTTCTCCCCGGCCAGCTTGCGCAGGGCCTTGATGCCTTCCAGCGGGTCCTTGAACAAGGCTTCATCCTTCATTTCGACGCCATTGTCTTTGAGCATTGTCTTTATCCGGTCCGTGATTTCTTCCGGTGACAGATTCTGTCCTTTTTCATAGGGTGGGATGCCTTCAATGTCCTTGGCGTTATATAGCTTCCACGTGACCAGATGGTACTTCTTGTCCTTATTGACCAGGTATTCAAAGGTTTCCGGCTTGGCTCCTTCCCGGAGTTTCCAGCCTGCCTTGTCAATATCTGTCTTGCACATGTACCGTGGATCCGGCTCATCGAGGATCATGGCCTTGAGGTAATTGGCACAGGTCATCTCTTTCTGCACAGACTTGCCATCCTGGTCAATCTTTATCTGGCAGGGAATCTTATCCATGCTTTTGAAGAAGGCCCCTGTCTCATGCAGGTTGCTTATCAGTTGGTTCTCGATGGTACGGCGCCGGCTCAGGCAGGTCGCTTCTTCATTATCGAAGAATTCCTTCGTCCGCTTGAAGCCGCCTTCCTTTCGGGCCTGACGGGCCGTCTTGTTCCGGTAGCGGACGGCCTTGGTACGGCTCTGTTCCTTCTCCGGGGCCTTCCCCATCAGGTCTTCGATACGGTCATAGGCTTCATAGCGTGTCTGGATTCCTTCGTTCCACATGACCAGCATGTAGATGTCGCCGGACTTGCCTGTTTCCCAGTCCTTGAACATGTTGTAGTTCGTGCCGGACGCCGGGTTCTCCGAATCGAAGATGGAGAGCTTCCCACGGCCCTTCATGCTGCCGAACCGGCACTGGTCCGGCGAAAAGAAGCGCCGGCCGTAATAGTGGGAACCTGCCGGGGCTTTGCTGTCCTGGGGCAGGTTGCCCATGCAGTATTCCTGGATACGGTCTTTATAGTACGCATAATTGCGCTGCTTGTACTTCCGTTTCTTCATGGTCCTCGCTACCCTTCATAATCAAAACCACTGTTCTTGTCATCATCGAGCATCTGCCGGATAGCTGACGGATTGTCCAGTTCTAGTTCCCACGTATCCCGGAAGCTGACGCCGTATTCTTCTTCGGCTGTCATGATTTCCTTGGCTTCATCCTGGCTGATGCCCATAGCCAGCAGTTCCTTTTCATGTAATTTCTGTACTTCTTCATAACCCATAAGTCATTTCTCCTTTCCAGTTTCAGTGTCTGAGCGGATCCTGGCCCTGGCATCCTGCTGCCAGCAGCAGGATGACCAGGATCAGGAACAGCGTCGTCATAATCAGGAAAAACAAATCCAAAACGTTCACCTCTTGTTATAGCTGCGGGCCAGTGTCCGCTGGCCGTATGTCGTACCGTCGCTCCAATGGACTTCATCCCATTTATCGCGCATCCGGCCCGATGCCCGGAAGATACGGTCGGTCTGGGCCAGGTCGTTGCCGTTGCGGAAATTTACGTTCCAGCAGAAATAGAGGTCATCCCGGCTCCGGTCGCCGGTCCAGGCGTCTTCGCCGTTGTACAGGGCCTGCAGGATACGGCCGTTCTTCTGCTTGAACAGGGCTTCCAGCAGTTTTTCATCACTGCCTTTCAATACCGCTGGCTCCGCCTTCTTCCGGGCAGCCGGCTTCTTCGCTTCCTTTACGGCCGGGGCAATACGGGATACCAGTTCATCTAGTTCGGCCTGGCCGTTCCGTACCGGCGCATCGAGGATGGCGTTGCCGGTCACAGTGAAGTATCGGTCCTGTGCATAGACCTCGATGGCATCCTTACGGATGCCCCGCTGGCCGTCTTTAAAGCGTCCGGCAATGATGATGTGCAGTCCCGTTCCGGACGGGCTCTTTTCACAGTAGGAGTCGAACCGGTCCACCAGTTCCTGTGCATCTTTCCGGATATGGCCGTCTTCATCGATGCAGTGGTCGATGTCGATGCCCACAAAGGGGTCATCGGCTGTAAAGACGAAGCCCAGCCCGTCATAGCGATAGGCAGCCCGGCAGGCTTCCGAATACGTCCCCCACGTAAGGGGATTGTTGACCTGGGCCGGTCTCCCTGTCTTCGGGTCGTAGGGCATCTTCACTTTCTTCACTTTTTTGCCCTGACGTTTGATGAATGTCTTCCAGACGACCCACTGTGCACATTCCCTCAATGCTCTTGGTATCATCGTACTGCCTCCTTTACGCTAGCGTTCCATGCCGCGTGACTTCGCGTTTTCCTGTGGTCTGCGGACGGTGACACGGCGTTTGGCCGGCGCCTTTTCGATGGTCTTTTCTTCTGCCTTTTCAACCGTCTTTTCGGTTTCCTGGCGGCGCCATTTAGCCGGTGTCGCCTTGGACCGGGCGATGGCCTGCTTTTCCTGAGCTTCGGCCCGCTGGCGGCTCTGTTCGATTTGGCGGCTCGCTTCGTTTAGCCGGGCCGTCGTCCTCGACAGGACGCTTTCAACGGCATGATAGGCCTTAGCTTTGATGGCGTTCCGGACCCGGCGCGGCGCTTCGGAAATCGCATGGTACGTGTCCTGTACCGTGTGGGATACAGTGTCACGGATTTCCTTGAGAGGGTGCTTCTGATTCTGCTTGACCGTTTCCTGGAAGATACGGAAGGCTTCGGCCGTGACCATGAGCTGTTCCGGTGTCAGCGTCGTTCGTGAGGCTTCCCGCAGTTCCTTTATGGTTTCCTGCATCTGGACCATCTGGGCCTGCATCCGGCGGTTCGCTTCGCGCTGCGCTTCCAGTTCCTTCGCATACATCTGGTTCAGCTTCTGGATCTGTTCCTTGAAGGCCTTGCCAGCTTCATCAAAGGAATCCCGTGCCTTTTGGATAGCCGTCTGCTTGACAGCCTGGGGCTTTTCCTGTTCATAGGCTTCCCGGCAGTCCGACAGGTTCTGGTTGATGGTTTTCTGCTTCTTGGCATGTTCCTTCCAGACTTCCGGCTGGGAGTGGCCGCAATCCTGTTCCATCTGCCGGTAGCCTTTCATCTGTGTCGTCATGTTCTTGGCGGCTTCCTTGACTGGCTTCAAATCCTTTTCTGGCACGACCTTTTCCGTCTTTGCCATTTCCTGTGTCGATTCCTGATAGAACTGGGCTTCCCAGGCATCGAGTTCTTCCTGAGAGATTTCTTCATACATATTGTCTTCATACGTATCCTGGCTCATAATATCCTCCAATTACTGACTAATCTGTGCTTTCAAAACGCTGGTCATCTGTACGGTTATCGCATTGATGCAGTCCAGGGCTTCCACCATGCCGCCGGCATGGACGAGGTATCCGCCCCGGCTGGCGTCTCCTGCCAGGGAGAAACAAATCATCATTTCCGATACCAGCAAGTCCACCTGTTCCATCAGGCCCTTGGCCATAGCCTTCACCAATTCCAGACTGTGCGTATCCCACGGCAGGCCCGGCCATTCCGGGTGGAACAGCAGCGGCATAGCATTCCCTAATGTGCACATGGCTTCTTCCGGCGCCACATTGGCTGCCATTAAGAAGCGCTCCGGCCCCTGCTTGGATCTGGCACAGATGACGCAGTTCAGGTTCATCGAATCGATGTCGTTCAGGAAGTCACTGAACCGTTTCCTTAATTTCATGTCGATTTCATTCATGCAAATCAGCTCCTTTCTTATCGGCTCATGCCCTTTGTCTTGTCCGTCGTCGTGCGCCGGACGGCGACGCGGCGTTTCCGTTTCGGCTTGTCCGGGATGGTGATGGACCGGTGGATGGGCTTGAAATCCCGTTTCTTCGCCTTTTCCAGCTCTGGCTGAGGCGCCGGTTCCACCGTCCTTGCGGCCATTTCGGCAACGTGCTCATCGGTCTTCGTCTGTACCTTCTGCATGTCACGCTCGATCATGTGTTCCTTGATGTAGTCCGTCATCTTCTGTGCTTCAGCAGCCGCCCGGAAAAGCTCGTCCGGGTCCTTTTCAATGACCTCGGCCCAGCTCTGCAGGTAAGCCACATGGTTCTCATAGTGTTCCTTGCCTGGGGCTATGCCGTATTCCTGACCCAAGAACATGGACGTCATTTCAGCCCGCAGTTCCTCCTTGGCATAAATCGGGCCGCCGAACCCATCAGAATTGGTGATGCCTTCCCGGTTCATCCTGCTTTCAGCTCCCGTAGAGTGGGCGATTTCATGGGCTACGGTCCCATAAAAGGCCCCTAGGGACTTGAATTCTTCACTTGGCATGACATGTACACAGTCTTCATTGACCCGATAGAAATTCCGGTCCTTCTGGTCGAACCGGACCTTGGCTTCACTGTTGGCAATCATGGCTTCCATGGCCGCGTTCCGGTCCTTTTCATCGATGGTGATGTCATGAGGCCTTTCCGGCGGGATGTTGGCAATTTGGTCGCCGTTGAAGACGATGTAGCGCCGGACCAGAGGCGGATTCAGCCGTCTTACAGCGGGTCTCATCCGGCCTGTTTCCGGGTCGGGTTCCATCTTCGGCACCAGCTTCCCCGTCTTCGGGTCTTTTTCCATGAGGGTCTTCGTGTACTGCCAGTATTCGATTGGGATACCCTTGGCCCCCTTCTTGATATGAGGCTGCTTTTCAAAGGGAAGCCCTGCTTTCTGCAAAGACTTCACCTGGTTGAAGGTAGCCCAGCGGGTGTCCTTGAAATCGAATTGGTCGGCAGCGACAGTGAGCATCATGTTGTTGATGCCGTGGTACTTCATATCCTTGCCCTGCAGGTCGGCTATCAAATTTCGGTGAGGATGGCCATAATGACCGCTGTCCCAGAAAAAGGGCTTGCCCGAACGGATGTCCTCTACGACACGCTTTGCCAGTGCTTCCCGTTCTTCCTGGATTTTCGGTGGTAATGGCATATGATCAGCTCCTTTCTATTTCGTGCGCTTGGCATTGTCTTCTTCCGATTCATTTTCCAGCTCCCGCTTTTCTTCATCCGTGAGCAGGGCAGCATCGCGCGGGTCCATGCCGCCGTACTTTTCTTCAAAACGCATATCTTCTTTTTCCATATGGATTTCCCTTTCTACAACTTGAAACGATTCTCGATATTATCCGGATAGAGCCTGTCCATCATCTCCTCCCGGCGTTTCTGGTATTCCGGCTGCTGACTGACTTCCCGGACCAGCTTCTTACCATAATGGCTGATGACCCGGTTCAGGCTGTACTTCTGCAATACCTGGGCCAGCTTCAACGGCGAATACTGCATCCCCGGCATGGCCATGCGCAGGAAACGTATATCTGCCTCGCGCTGTGCTTCCATCCCGGTGATGCCCCTTCATAAAGCGCTTGTACAGTGCTGCCAAAGACGGCTGTGCCATCACTCATCACCTCCCGTCGTCTGAATCAGTGTGAAATTCTTGTTATTCATCTTTTAAATGGCATTTCTCTTTATCTGCGATAAATGGAACCTATTCGTGACAAAAACGTCTTACAAACGATTCTGTAATGATTTCAGGGTATTTCCCGCTGGCGTTCCCTGCTTCTGGTGCGTTCCTGGCCTTTGCTCCGCATGACGGTCACGTGGCGTTTCTGGCATACAGTGCATTTCTTTTCGTGGTTCTCATGGGTGATGGCCTTTTCTTCGGTCATGTCCTTCTTCTTGTCCAGGGAATAAGTGATTCCTTTCTTGTCCATGTACCAGCGCAGCGATTCCAGGCGGCCCCGGTACTGCTGCTGCCAGAAGTCCACATCATCCTGGTTGCCGGCGCTCATGTCGTCCTTGATCTGGGCATCGATATAGCGAAGTTCCCGGCTTTCATCGAGGATATACTGCTTTTCGTTCTTCGTGAGGCCCGACGCCAGCAGCATTTCCTGGTCATCCGTATCATCATCATCGAAGCCGATTTCCACAGACAGGTCTTCCTTCCTGCCGTCTTCCTGGATCAAAGGCTGATTCCTGCGGGCTGGTTCCCGTTCGATATGGTGTTCCTTCAAGTAAGCATCGAGCTTTTCCAGACGGTTCCACCATTGCGCAGCTGCTCTCGTAGCCCCGTAACGGTTCCCTTTCTCTGTTTCTTCCACAACCCGACGGTCCAGGTAACGGAGTTTGGCAGCTTCACGTTCCACATCCTTTTCGATTCTCCGAAGCTTTGCCAAGGGAGCTACTAAAATGGATTCGGCTTCCCGGCAGTTGTCGTGGATACAGAATGGATAAATCGTCTTTTCCTTTTTCTGGTCTTCTTTCTCTGTTCTTTCTTTTGATTGCATGACTGGCTCCTTCCCTACACATACATACTGTGTATATACTCTAATCTCTTAATCTCTAGCGTCACATTGTGCGCACAGTCGCGTCACATTTGGCGCACAATGTGACGCCCTTATAAATGGCTTAGTATTGCTATAATTGACTGTTTTTGAAACACTTTATCGTACCGATGTTGACACCCCTGTTGATTTCACTAGGCATGACCTGTTGACAGGCTGTTGTCACATTTTTGCACATTTGGCGCACATCGGTGTCACATCTGGCGCACAATGTGACGCCCCTATAAATGGCTTAACATTGCCACTGACCACTGTTTTTGAAACATTTTATCGTGCCGATGTTGACAGGTGTGTTGATTGCATGTTGATTGCATGTTGACAGGCTGTTGATTTCCTATTCACAAATGTTGACTTTTCTGTATTTTTAATCAAAATAAGCCACTTTTAGCGAATTTTATTTCATATCAATGAATGAAATCATTTCTGTCCTGGCGGTAATGATTTCCGCTGCTGGGCACGCAGCTTTCTCATGCTAGCCCGGCTGGAAGCATTATGGCGTTGTTTTCGCATCCGCCTGGCACTGTCCGTTTCACTGCCTACGAGCATTTCAAAGTGAGTGATGTACAGGATTTGCGGTTCAATCCAGGACAGCAGTCCTGCTTTCAGCAACGTATCAACGCCAACTTTAACGGTTGAACTGGACATCCTTACCTTGTGGGAAAGGTCTTCCGGCGTATAAGGGACTTCCACATCCCCCAACAACCGGACCAGCCTTCCTTCCGTATTCAGTGCGATTTTGCACAGTAGGATATACATGGAAAAGTAATTACCACCTTCGTCCTGAGTCAGCAGCCATTCGATGGGATCGCTTTCCAGGAAATCCTCTGGCAGCTTAATGAAATACCAACGCTTGTTCTTACTCATAAATACCTTCTTTCACCATTACGCCTGTTCCGTATATGGCGGAATCGCCTGGTTCGTCGTAATGGAAATATCGTAGTGTCTGGGATGGATCCCACAAGTAATGATGTTTTCGGCTTCCGTATCATAGCCGATGTACTGGCCGGTCTTGTTGTTCCATACCACATTCGTAAGGACAATCTTCCGGCCGTTGATTTCAAGGTTAATTGTGAACTTATCAGTCTTTGTTTTCATTGTCTGTGTTCCTTTCTGCGGCCTTTACAAGTGCGACAAGATCCTTTCCTTCGTAGTACTCTAAAAATTCATTTAGCTTAAATTTGCTCACTCTGGGATAGCGCCCGAAATTAATAGCTGGCAGCATTTTCAGGTTAATCAGCTTATGGATGAATCCCTGGGATGTTTTCAGCTTCTTTGCGAGTTCGGGAACCGTAATCAGTTCAGGCATACTGTCATAAACGATTTTGACTTTGATGTCCGGAATGTTTGCCATATCAATCACATCCTTCTTTCTTTGTTACATGCTTGTTCAATGGAATCGCAATAAACCAAAATATCTAAGTCATACTTCTTTTTTATTAGCCACTTATATTTTGACTCATGGTGTCATTTTGAAGGCAAAAAAATATCAATCTTTTCTGCTGGAGTAAGAGACAATAATTCGCTAAACAAAATGGCATCATCACAAGTAATCGCTACTCTCCCATTCATTTTGTGAGCAATGGAAGAACGAGAGCAACCAAGCGCCTTTGCAGCGTCTGCATACGTTTTTCCTTGTTCGACAAACTTTCCTTTTAATTTATTCAGTGCTACCATGTTTTCACCTTCTCCTTTCTATTGACCCCTTGTGTCAATTTTCTTGACTAGAGTATACCCTATAACGCGTCGATTGTCAAACACCTTGTGTCAAATTTCAACATTTAAAGTCTTTTTATTTGCATAATATGTCAAAATATGATACCTTATGTATAAGGAGAGTGTTATTAATTATGGGAAGACGTGAAATCATTAATGCTGAAATCGGCAACCGATTAAAGAAAGCCAGATTATCGGCTAACTTAACATTAACTGAAGCTGGAGAAAAGATAGGCATATCTGGCAGTGTTTTACGACGATATGAAATTGGTACTATAAAAAGTATCAGCATTGATATGCTAAAAAAATTTGCAGAGATATATGATGTCCCTGCCTATGCTTTATTAGGATGGGAGGCGCCTAAACCATCTTTCGTTTGTACTCTAAAAGAACAAGACCTAATAAAAAAATATCGCATATTATCCCCAGAGGAACAGGAAACAATCGACGATATTATCGAAATAAGGTATCAAAAAAAGATGAATGAATCCAAAGTCAAGACAGACAAGGCAACATGATATTGGTAAATTTTACAATTAAGAAGTAACTTAGGAGGTGGCTCATCATGAAATTGAAAAAGATGTTCCTCGGTCTGGCAGCAACCTGTCTTTTCGCAATCCCATCGGTATTTGCACAGAGTTATCTGATGGCAAATCAATTCAAACTGGGTGGACTTGCTCTCTAACATGGGGAAAAATCAGGAAGAAGCCTCCCAGACAGCCCCGGTTTCCTTCTCTCAGCCAGCTCCGGAACTGACAGCCCCCAGCGAAGTGCTTCCGGAAGCTGAATATCAGTGTCCGAAATGTCATTCCAAGCTGCTGCAGAAGACCGGCAAATTCGGAACCTACTGGCGCTGTGAAAATCCACAGTGCAAAGCCGACTTCACCGATAAAGATGGCGAACCGGTCATCATCACCTGCCCCGATTGCCATAACGGCTATCTCCATAAACGCACCCTGGGGCATCAGGAATACTGGACCTGCAGTAACTATCCGTCCTGCAAGGCCAAGTATCCGGCAGACGCATCCTTCATTTTGACGTCATCGACGAAAAAATCATAATGAACCAGGTAATATACGACTGACATTTTAAATTATTCGGAAAGGGGAAAGATATATGACACATTGCCGAAAAAAAGGGAATCGCTGGTACTATCGTGTCACCTGGACCGATGAAGAAGGCACTCATCATGTTGAACGGGCCGGCGGCAAGACTAAAACAGAATGTCTTCAGGCATGGCGTGAAGCCATGGTTGAAATCCAGCGTCGTGGCGAACTGAGGAAAACAGCATCACTTCAATTCGGGGATGCCCTTGACGAGTGGTTGGAAAAGGAAGTGTCTATCAACAGCAAAGAATCCACTTATGACACATACAGTTCCATCATCCGGAATCATCTCCCTAATACAATACAGTCGATTCCACTGAAGAAAATTACTACAAGTGTACTGCAAGACTGGCTGAATAATCAGCGCGTCCATTATAGCCGCTCTACGGTTCATTCCTGTTATGCAGTCCTGCGTGCTGCTTTCAACTGGCTTGTTAAAAACAGGAAGTACCTAGCAGAAAATCCAATGATTGATGTAACAATGCCTAAAACGGATGAAATCCCTAAGTCAATCCGTGTTTTCACAGCAGATGAAATGTCAGCTATATTCGCTAAATGGCCATCCGGCCATCGCTATCACTTGCCAATTGCCCTTGCATACTATGCTGGTCTACGTCTCGGTGAATGCCTAGCACTGACTTGGGATAATATAGACCTGACAGCTGGTACATTGACCATTACCTCAACGTTATATGACCACCAAGGCCTCCCCATCCTCTCCAAAACTCCGAAAAGCCGTCATTCTATTAGGACAATTACCTTCGGTAATAAGTTAAAAAAAGAGTTGCTGATGAAACGTTGGCAGCAGAAGCAGGCTCAATGCCAAGCTGGCCAATTTTATATAGCAGGTCCAAACGGTGGATTTGTATGTGATCGCGGCGACGGAGGGGTCATGACATCCAACAGTATGAAATGGTTTGGAATGTGGTGCAAAAAAGAATTTGGCAGTGGTTCTTTCCATTGTCTGCGTCACACTCACGCCACCATGTTGCGCGAACAAGGCGTCGGCCTCGATTACATCGCCGCCCGCCTCGGGCACTCCAGCATGTACACCACGGCAAAATTCTACGATGCCATCACAGATAAAAGAGAAAAAGAAGTCGTCGAACTCATCGACAAAGTCTTCTAATTTAAAAAATTCCCACTTTCACGCCGAAAGTGGGAATTTTTTTGGGAAGAATGCCGATAAACGGCATGGTTAAGCCAAACTGAGTTTAACGTTAAATTATCGTAAGTTATTTTAAATGAGAATTCAGGCACATATTGTAACGCTTTCTATCCCGCATAACCAAGCCATTTATCCAACAAGTAACATCATCTTCACTTTTTCTCAATAACTGTCAAATTTCCTCGTTTTTCATATCAAAGTCGGCAAAATATCGGCAAAAAAACTTGCTGAAAACCTAGTAAAAAAGCCGTTAAAAAGCCACTCAAAAATTCACAAAAAAGCCCTCGAAAAAGCGATTTTTGGAGGCATAAAAATTCAAGTACTGATGTCGCTTGGCTTTTTTTCGCTCATTTCCTTAGAATCTTCCTTGACCTTTCGATTCATGGTGACTATAATGAGCGTGTGTTTTATGAGCCTTTGGCTGATCATAACTCACTTTCATTGTCCAATCACTTCATTAGTTACTTCCATCATTAACCGGAATGGCCAGCTGTATTTGCAGTTGGCCATTCTGGTTTTATTTGTTTCCATGTTTTTACAGACTCCAGCCACGGTACATTTCTTCTTTATTATCAATGCATTTTTTTACACCATGCCTCTATCCTTCAGGCATGAAAATCTGCTATACTTTTTCTGTTGCTCCCTCCAATCTGGCAACAGAAAGGAGGTGTTTCTACTTTGGAGATACTCACTAACTTTTTCCTCTCCGTTATGGCAGGTGTAATTAGCTACTACATCTGCAAATGGCTGAACGGCAGATGACGAGCAACCAGCCTAAGAGGCAGCTCTCTATAAAAAGCAAAACCCCCACGGTGTCCAGACCGCGGGGGTTTATTGTTCCTACTTGGAACTCACTAACTTTTTCAGCTACGTTAAGTATAACATGTCTGCAAATCCGATTCAAGCTTTATATAGCATATTCGCTTATTTTTTATGCCACCGAAATTAGGTGAGAAATTTCAAATTTACACGACATAATCAAACAACTTAATTTCTGTAATCTTTCCGTTATGAGTTGTAAATACCAGCCATTTTCCTTCTTCATGATAAGAAATGTACGGTCGACAACTGATTTTTTCTTAGACGGATAAAATTCAAGAGGCCGTCGTTGTAAGACAGCCTCTTGTTCTATTAAGCGGTACATTCCCTATTTCGGTGTAACGGCTACGACGCGGACAGGCAGTCCGGTCGCGCCTTCGATATTGGGCCAGGCTGCCAGGAGGATGGCACCGGCAGGAGCTACCTTGTCGAGGTTATCCAAAAGCTCGATCTGGACGTGGCCCTGGCTGATACGGACATCATGGCCTTTTTTCAGCCGTCGCATCTTCTAAATGGAAGACAGCGAAACGGTTGCCACTTTCGGTAGTATAAATTTTCTTCATGACCGGATATCCTGGTTGGGCCAGTGCTTCTTGTGCCAGTTCATCCCCTTGTTCAAAAACGGCTTTGCCATAATAACGGAAAAAGAGTTTTCCTTTTCCCATAAGTCCACAGATTTCTACATAAGGATTTTCTTGCATTTGACGATAGACTTCTTTCATTGCGCCGACGCCAAAATAGTTCACTCCATCCTTTAGCATGTGGAAACTGATAGGACGCGATTTAGGGCGGCCAGCTTCTATGGTATTCAAAAAGAAAGCACCGCTCTCATCAACACAAGCGTTTAACCAATCGTTAATTTTTTTTGCAATGATTTGTTTTTCGGGTATATGGTTTTTCCTTGGTTGTTTTTGTGGGATTATGTGGGATAATATTGATTTTTTATATTCCGATAACTTACAATGCCATAAGTCTGCATCGGCTTGTGTAATGGGACGGATGACCCGGCAGGGATTCCCGGCTGCGACGACATGGCTGGGAATATCATGGGTTACGACGGAACCGGAACCTATGACAACGTCATCGCCAATAGTGACACCGGGATTGATGACGACATTACCGCCAATCCAGACGTCTGAACCGATAGTGACCGGTTTGGCGTATTCCAGGTTGGTATTGCGGACTTCCGCATCAATGGGATGACCCGCCGTATAGATACTGACGTGAGGTGCCAAAAAGACGTTGTCGCCAAAGGTGACGTAGTTTTCGTCTAGTATGGTCAGCCCCGTATTGGCAAAGAAATGACGGCCAAAGCGGATGCGGTCACCATGGTCGAAGTAGACCGGCGCCAACAGCACCATGTCATCTGGCGCCTGGGCAAAACAGCGTTTCAGTTCTTCAAAAGCCTGACGGTCGTTCAAATCGTCAGAAGCATTGAATTTCCGCTGCGCCGCATGGACCCGCTGGAAGCTGTCATCGTGAACATTGAACGGGTCGTACAGCTCCTGGCCAATCATGCGGTCCCACTCTTTCTGATTCAATAGTATCCTACTCCCTTCTCTTATATGCAATGCTATCCTTGAATCCGATACCATAGCTGCATTTCAAAATCGTTGGGAATCCCCGGTTCTGACATGAGCTGGCCGAAGCCTACGATAATGCGCGTCATGGTTTGGCGAAAGGCTTTTTCTAAGGGCATTTGCTTCACTTTATGGAGATACCACGATTCATGGATGGAAAGACACATCCCCGATTTCAGCAGCAACAAGCGGGCATCATGGGCCGCCTGGATTTTTTCGGGGTCGCCCTGCGTATCCGCCTTTGCCGCTTCCAAGAGCTCCCGTTGTTCGTCTGGCGAAAGGTGGCTGCGGAACATATGCTGAGCCAGGCGCCGGAACCATGCATAGTCTTCTCCGGCATCGGCCAACAACCGCGTCATGAATTGTTCTGAAGCCCGGTCTTCTAAAAAAGCCTGCACGCAGGCCAATTCCTGATTTTCCAAAGACATATCATCACCTCGCAGAGTGTACGTCACGCCTCACCCATCATCTGGCAAACAAGCTTTATGGAATAATTCTACACGTCAGGCATTAATTCCTGCTTTCCCCTGCCTTTCTTCGGAATATATTTCATCGTGTACGTAAGACCTGTCTGGCCGCCCATTTCGATGAAATGCCAGTTTTTCTTCCATCTGTCCTATTTAATTCAACGAAATCCATGTATTATAATAGAGACAAATTTTACTATATTTGAGGTGATTATGTTGAAAGGAAAAAAACTCGCATCCATGTTAGCTGTCACAGCTATGTTGACCAGCTTCGGCCTGACGAACCTGACTTATGGCGAAGCCTTTTACCTGCCTATGGTAGAAGTGATTTCCTATTTAGAAGCTAATAATTTCACCTGCTACATCGTTTCGGCCTCTGACCGCCCTCTCGTCCGCGCACTCGTCCATGGAGCCCTGCCTATCGCACCGAATCAAGTCATCGGGTCGGATCCGCAAATCGTTGCCAGCCATCAAGGCCAAACTAGCGGTGGTTCATATCAAATGACACAGGAAGATACCATCCAGTACGGCGAATTGGACCGGGTCAATGAAAAAATGAATAAAGTGTCATCCATTGTCCGTGAAATCGGGATACAGCCGGTCTTAGCCTTCGGAAACAGCAGCGGCGATTATTCCATGTTCCGGTATACGCTAAAGGACAACCCCTATAAAGCTGAAGTATTCAATATTCTCTGTGATGATACGCAACGTGAATATGGCCGCCCTGAACGGGCCGAACGCGATAAGAAGACATCTGCCGAAAATGGCTGGAATACTATTTCCATGAAAAATGACTGGAAGACAATTTACGGAGATAACGTAAAAAAGACACAATGACCCACCAGTCCATCTATTTTGTTCGAAATGTTCCGTTATACTTTGAATAATAATTCTAAAAGCATTGACAAATACGCGTTTTAATGTATAATATTCCTTAATATTTGAATTTTAAAGCTATTTAACACTTCATCAGGGGGGGGAATGGACATGAACAAGAAATGGATACTGGCAGGGATGGCCGCACTGACGGCTATGAGTGTCTTAACAGGATGTGGTACACAGTCAAAAGAAGCGGCGGCAAGGACGGATAAACCGCTTATCGTCGGGACGGAACCGTCATTCCCTCCTTTTGAAATGGCAGAAAACGATACATATACCGGCTTCGATATTGACTTGGCCAATGCGATTGGTGAAAAGCTGGGCCGCAAAGTAGAAATCAAGGCCATGGGCTTCGATGCTTTGATTCCGGCCTTGAAAAGCGGACAAATCGACATAATTGCCTCGGCCATGTCGGCGACGGAAGAACGGAAAAAACAAGTAGACTTCACGGTTCCCTACTACATCGGCGGTTCGGTCATCGTCGTCCAGAAAGACAATACGACCATCCATGGCTGGGATGACATCACAGGCAAGACCGTAGCCGTCCAGGCCGGTTCTAAGCCAGCGGACTTCGCCGAAAAACAAGGAGCTGTCCTCAAACAGTTCGACGGCAATTACCAGTGCCTGCAAGAACTGCAAAACGGCGGCAGTGACGCCGTCGCAATCGACAAAGCCGTCGCCTTGTACTATGTTTCCAAAGGCGGCATGAACAATCTGAAAGTCGTCGGCGAACCGAAGAAACTGGCCGGTTCAGCTATGGCCATCGACAAAGGCCATGAAGACGAACTGAAGGCCATCAACCAGGCCCTGGCTGATTTGAAAGCTGACGGGACGTATACCAAGCTCTATCAAAAATGGTTCGGCGTCGATCCAACAGCGGAAGAATTGCAATAGAATTTGCCCCGTCTTTACAGACTCTATATGTTCGGCTGGTATGCTGAAGAAAATAGAGTAAAGGTGGGATTTTTTATCACAGTTTCGCCAGAAGACTCCTTCCTCTTAGGTAGGGGCATCAATGGCGATGGATTTCGCAGGTTCGATGCCTGCGAAATCCACCCTATGTCTTTTC